>OCTX011647683.1_pt1 | contig 10352 bp, 14 predicted proteins | sample 1539691 | NCBI WGS metagenome assembly OCTX01 (sample SAMN02144231, study PRJEB22623) | gut metagenome | biome: sheep rumen | host: Ovis aries | place: New Zealand | reverse complement strand
AACATTTTTGTCTGCAAGAGATAGGATATTTTCTATGCCAAAATGCAACAAATTTCAAAAAAATTGCATCCTAATTTGTACTCAATTTCAAATTATTAAATTTAGAAAAGGTAATGATGATAAAGATTTATCTGTAAATGGTAAAACACCTTATTTCAGAATTTTAATTAAGAAACTCTCTTAATAAGTAATCTTTTAAAAGGAACTTTTGCTTTTCCATTAGAATCAACAAAACAAGCAAGTCTGTTTCCTTCTTTGTACAAACCAGTATTTCCTTGTGAATAATATAACTTAACAAAATCAGTTGACATGCCTTTCCATCCATTTGGGACTATATCAGCATCAGCACAACCAATAATTTGAAATTGAGTAGGATTATAATGGCCAAGAAAAGTAACAGGAACACCCATAACACCATCATAATCCATAGGTATATCTTCATATTTACTCACATCAATAGCATCATAGTTATCATACTTTGGATAATCAGTAGGATTGTATTCTCTCCAAAGTTCTATTTTGTCAGTTCTTCTTTTATTAACAATATTTGTCCACCAACAACTTGTTGAAACTCTGCCAACTTTTTTACCATTTGAATTGATATATTTATAATCTTCATAATCATCAGGTAATTCAAAGTACATTCCAACATTATAATTGGTTACACCAACCCAAAGTTGATTATTTTTAATATAAGGGAAAATCTCTTTATAAGTTGCAGCATTAGTGTTTCCAATAATAATGAACTTCTTATTATAATCCATCAACTGCTTAACATATTCCCTAAACAGAGAAAAAGGTGGATTGGTGACAACAATATCAGCCTCTTTAAGATATTCAATACAATTCTTAGACATAAAATCACCATCATCTTCTAAATATCCTGTGGTTAAATTAGTTCCATCATATTCAGCAACTATTCCTTTTCCACCTGCAACAAATCCTGTACATATTAATTTCTTTAGTTTTAAATAATGAAAATTTTCATAGAAATAAACCCAAAAATTTGATTGCCTGTAATCATCACAATTGCAGTATATAATTTTATCATGGAAATTTGGTGTGTAGAACCTTAATTCTTTTTCAATGTCACTCAGTTGAGTGTAAAACTCATCATTCCTCTTGACTTTTGCTGTGTGTAAATTATTATTGTTTTTCATAGTTTTTATTTAAAAATATAGATTTAGATGCAAATTGTAAATAAAAAAAGAGGAAGACTAAAAATCTACCTCTTTAATCATTATCTGTTATTATTTATTATGCATTAAGTTGTGAAATAGCAGTATCATCTAGTAATGCAGGCCACTCACTATTGTAATCTGTAAGGGTTATCGAGTAAGCATTTCTATCATCCCTTGAAGTACCTGTTTCAGCTGTACCAGCAGATGCTTTAACAGGTTCCTCCATACCAAGTGCAAAGTAGTTATCATTTGCATCTTGAACAACCATCATAAAGTCACCCTTGGTAAGTGCATTCATCTGCATTCTTTCCTCTTTCTGCATCTTTGTATAAATAATAACTGCTTCTGTAGACACATAACTGACACCATTATCATCATTAACATTTAATGTGCTTGTCATAGAGCCAGTATTCCTTCTAAGTTCTTGCTTATACCAAGTGACACCTGTTGCAAATCCAGAAACTGTTCCACCTGTTGATACAGTAAAGCCATTTTCAACATAGTTTGCAACCCAAACAGCCTTAATACCACCTCTACTTGAAAAGCAGTCACTTAGTTGATAAGAAGATATATTTACACTACAAGGCATATTCTATGTATATTTTATTTACTTATTTATTCAATTTCATAAAGGGGTTAACCCTATTGTCAACCCCTGACCATTTATTAAAGACCTGAATTTCTGTGACCAAGAACAACCTCATCTGGGAATGCAACCTGAACACCTGCAACAAAGTTGATAGCAAGTCTGAACTCTCTCGCATCCTTGCTGTACCAGATATCAAAGGTATCTTCATCACCATCAGCAGAAACACCATAGAAAAGGTTATCCATATTTGCAGCAATTGCATATTCCTCTTTGTCATTAAGACCATCAACAGCAATTACTCTGATGTCAGTACCAGGAAGTCTGTACTCATTCTCACCATTTGCTGGGTCATAGTGGAATAAATTTGCTGCAACAAGGTCTTGCATAAACTCTCTGTAAAGAGGAGTTGAAACAAGGATAACAGGATTTTTAACTTGAACAGGAATTGCAGCAGCAACTTCTTTTAAGAAATCATAAGCAGTTGCACCAGTAGTACTTTCAATAATGGTTGCACCATCACCAGAAAGGATAGGGATGATACCTTCAAATTCAGCACCCTGACCACTACCAAAATAAAGCATTCTTTCAAGTTTCTCATTTACACCATCAAGGATTTGACCAACCCATTTTTCCTCAAATGGAAGTGTTTCATAACCAGCAGCAACCTTAACCTCATATTGTGCCCAAGTCTTTAAAAGGTTCTTGTCGCAGAAGGCCATATTTACAGTAAGTGCAGCAGGTTCAAGCACTCTCTGGGTAAACTCAGTTGAACCTGATTCATGCCAACCACATTGTAATTCACCAAAAACAACCTCTGTGTCCATGATGTTAAGTGCAGTAGGACCTTTAACATCAGTCATAAGGTTCCAGGCCCTTCTAGATTTACCATCTAACATTGCCTTTGAAAGTAATTCACTTCTATGTTCCTCTACATAGCCAGTAATACTATCAACAATAGGATTTTTTACTAAAGCCATAGTTTAATTAGATTTAAGTATTTTATATTATTATTTCAATTTATTTTAAAATATAATAAGATTGATAATTGTTTAATTTGGCTGGATTTACACTTGAATGTTTTTAAATGGATTTGTATATTTGTAAAAAAATTAAATATGAAAGTACTTTGTTATTTAAATGAAATATGGAAAGACATACCTGATTTTGAAGGAAAATATCAAGCATCAAATTTTGGTAGGATAAAAAGCCTATACTATGGAAAAGAGAAAATATTGAAACCTTCAAAAAATAAATGTGGCTATTTAATTGTTTTTCTTTATAAAAATGGTATCAAAAAAACCTGTAAAGTTCACAGATTAGTTTGGATGGCATTTAATGGTGAAATTCCTGAAGGATATGAAATTAACCACATTAATGAAGATAAGACAGATAATAGGCTTGAAAACCTTTCATTAATGTCACATAAGGATAATATTAATTGGGGTACTAGAACAGAAAGGATGGCAAAATCAAAATCAAAATCTGTTTTTCAATATGATTTAAATGGTAATCTTATTAAAGAATTTCCTAGCACAATTGAAGTAGAAAGACAACTTGGATTTAGTCAAGGTAATATTTCTCTTTGTTGTACAGGAAAATATAAAACTTGTGGTGGTTTTATTTGGAAATTTAAATAAAATGTCACTTTACCTAGAAAAAAATAAAAATGTGGCATAGATTTTGATATAGTTTAGACAAATTAATTTAAAATAAAACAACAAGGATAATTTAAAAATAAATGATTATGACTACTTTTAATTTTGACTACAACAACAACAGTTATGAAATTTGGTACACCACCAATAAGATTATGATTGTTAAGGTTAATAAGGCCAACAAACTATTTAAACAAGAGGTTGGTAGTATCTATGGTGAAGAATTGGTGAAGAATTTCAAAATGTCTGATGTGTTTAATTTTATTGGGAATTGTAATTTATAATTAATAAATAATATGGATATGAATACTGAAGAACTGAAAAATAAAATTAAGGCTGATATTAAGAATCTTGTTGAACTTGAAGTAGGGGTATCTACCTATTACAACCCTCTTGATGTAGAAAGTGGTGAAGGAATGTGTGATAACACAAGAATTTACCTTGAACTTGAATGTGAATATTCTGAAGAAGAAATTGACTTATTTAAGAAAAATGTAGAAGAATTTATTGACTACTATTTTGAATGTCTTGAAGATTATTGTGGAGTGAAATATGTGAGAAAGAATGGTGACTATTATCTAGTATTGAATGAAGAAGTGATGAAAAGGAGAATTTTTGCTAATATTGATGAATGGACTGAAGAAGACCTTTCACTTCCTGATGTACTGGGTTATAATGAATTGTATGATGCAATTTATCTCTATCTGAAGCATAGTCTTAAATACTCTCAAACACATCTGGATTACTTTAAAGATACCAACCATAAATATGACTATGTTACACACTTTATTAGTGAGTATTGTGATAAACATAATGTTGAATATGAACAAAAATTTGATTTAAACTTCTATCTTGTTGAAAATTAATTTAAAAAAATGGAAAATATGAATACTGAAGAACTAACAAACAAAATTAATGGTGACATCAAATTTCTTGCAGAACAAGATGTTGATACTGACTACTTTTTTGACTTTGAGAATGATACACCTAAGGAAATAATTTATAGTATATATAAGTTTGATGGTGTAAGGGATTTTCTTGAATATAGTTGTGAATACTCTGAAGAAGAAATGAACTTCTTTCAAGAGAATGCTGATGAATTTCTTGACTACTATTTTGAATGTGTGCAGATTTATTCTGGATTGAAGTATGAAAAAAATCCTTGGAAGAATGATGACTACTTTTTAGTTAATTAATAAATAAATGTTGAATTATCATATAAATAGAGAACAGGGGTCTGTTGTGAAACACACCCCTGTTTTTACTTAATTTCTGATACATCAGTTTATTTCATGTTTGCAAACAATGTTGCTGCCTTCTTCTGAGAGCCAAGGTTTTTGGTATTGATTTCCTTTCTTTCCACAACCTTCTCAAACTCAGTTTCAATTGGTTCAGCAGCAGGTTCTTGAACAATTTCAGCAAGTCTTGCTTTAAGTTCTTCAATCTCAGCCTTAAGTGCTGCAATTTCTTCTTTTAAAGCATCAATTTGCTCTTGTTTTTCATCCCTTTCCTCAGGTGCTGGAACAACTTCTTCAGCAGGTGCTTCTTCAGTTTCAACAATTTCCTCAACTTCCTCAGCAGGTTCTTCTTTTTCAACTTCTCTGATTTCACTTACTTTGCCATCAGCAACAACAACAATTCTTTCATCATCAAGTTTGTATTCACCATCAGCAGCAGCAATCCATTCACCATTTTCATCAGTTACATAGACATCCACACCAACAGCAAGTTCATCACCATCTTGGATTAAGATAACACCTTTGTCAGTTGAAATTTCAGAGAACTTAACAAGGCTTTTCATTAATTTTGTTAAAATATTACTCATACTAGTATTATTATTTCTTTTATTATTATATTCATCTTCTTCAACAATATCAAATGCTCCTGAAAGACTAAATCCATTCAAGAAATCACCATTCTTAACTTCATCCCAAAGAGCATCATCTGTAACATGGTAAGATGCCATCAAACTACCATCAGGAACATCTACAAAATTTGGATTAATGCCTTTGCTAGAATCCTTAATGTATAGTTCAACTAATTCAAGACCATTAATAAATTGATAATTATGTTGAATGTCATTGTTCTTGAAAGTACCATCATTTAACATTTTTGCAGCCATCTGTTTGATGGTTTCCTTGTCAAATTCAAGATAATATTCATAACCAGAAATTCCTACTCTATAGATGGGTGTATTGGCTAACATGATTACACCTGTTATGATGTGTTCTTCCTCATTATCAATGCTGAAATTTTGTATTTTACTATCTTTGTTAAAGCAAACAAAGTCCTTTTCAACTGCTGGATAATCAACAAGGGAAATGGCAAGAATTCCATCATCCTTGTCCTTTATCTTTGCTTTATATACTGGTAATCCATTATATTTCATAAAATAATTTGTTTAAATTAAAATATATTAATTATTTAATCTGTTTAGAAATAACCTTAAATCCTACAATACCAATGAACAATAGTGATAAGAACCATAGAATTGATTCATACCAATAATGTTTATATACAGGTTTTTCAACTTCAACAGGTACAGGAACTTCTTTAGTAACAATTGAATCTCTATAAACAATTCTTTCCTTCCACTTTATTTTAACTGGAACATCTGCATCTTTGTTTTTTATTTCTCCCTTCAATAACATCTTGGATGTATCAACATATGCCTTTGCATCAGCATAAGATGTTGATAAATTTAGAGTATCTAGCAAATTGGTGTAATCCTTATATACTTCTTTGTATAAGGTATGATAAACAGTGCTGTCTTTAAAGTTAATGCTGTCCCTGATTTCATACTTTATTTGTGTTTGTACAGGAACAGGTTTAATGATAGAACAACTAACTAAAAGACTTAATATCAATATTTTAAATATATTTTTCATAATTAAGGTTGAATTGTTATGTATATATCTTTTCCTTCATCATCTGCCTGTTTAACTATATCATAGAATTTCCAGAACCAAGTGGTTGAATTAACAACTGCACCTTTCACTTTATTTTCCCCTAGAAGTATGCATCCATAACTGTCCTTTGCAAAGTTCCCAATATGTATCAGAATCCCAGAAAAACCAGGAACATCAAGTAGTCTTGGAATATACCCTTTACATTTTTCATACTGTTTCTTATTGGCATATTTTGGTGATTGTTGTTTAAGTGTTACTTTATATCTGCCATATGGAATTGCAGTTTCTCCATATATCTTCTTTTGTCTAATCCATTCTTCACCCATTCCCTGATACAAGCCCCTATCACAATCCTCAATACAATCTGAGAAGTAGACACCATCTATGTATACCTTGCCAATTGTATAGTCTTTTAATTTATATTTCCTGATTACTGTTATCTCCATAGTTTTCATCTTCATCATTAGGTCTGTTTCTTTTGTTATTTCTAGAAAACCATTGATAGTTTTTCTTATTTGCATGAATGCTGGAGTGGCATATCATACAGACTGTTATACAATCATTTGCTTCAATCTGTCCACCAGCATATAAATGCTTGTAGCATCTATGGTGGCAGGTAAGGTTTATTCCATCTTTTCTAGTTCTGCCACACACCATACATTTATGGCCATCCCTTTCTTCAACCAGTTTTTTTACTTCCTTGAATTCCTTTGATTTGAGGTATTTCTTATATTTCAAATATTCCTCATTCCTTTCTTTGGTTTTGGATGGTTGTGCTTTCTTGCTTAAATCACTTCTTATAGGTTGTTTCTTAACTCTTACCAAAACATTAATAATCTACAACACAATTATCGTCATATGTTTGGATATTTACTGTTGTGAATGCACCAGAGCATAACTCAGCAAAACTTTCAGTAAATACCACAAAATCACTTGTATCAAGGTCAACATCATATGTTTTGGAGAATGTTCTTAAGACATTCTTCAACACCTCAATACCTGTTGATTGAATTTGAATTGCATTGTCAGCATTTGATTTCTGCCTATCAACATAATACAACACAAATTGAAATGTATTCAAGCCTGTATTGTAATCATAACTATGTGTTTGTTGTGTACAGCAGAACACACCAAACCTAGCATTTCTATCTTCATTCAAATCATAGATATTACCTGACTTGATATATTGATTAACTGCGGGTTGTTGTAAACTGATATAATTTAATGCATCTATTACCTCAACTAATGTCATAACATATTATCTTAATTCACAATTATTCTTAATCCTGCCTCTTTTGCCTCCTAACCAAAGATTGGTTGTTGCTGCATAACTAAGATTTGCCCTTATTTCATCACATTTGCAAGGCTCAATTTCAGGATATAACTTGATATTGGATAAAATGTATTTCTGAAGCCTTCTTGCAAAGAAATCAGCCTTATTTTGATAGTGGGTTTCAATTGTAAATCCATCATTAATGTTAAGTACTGTAAGGTTTTCATCTGATGTCTGTTGAAGGCCACCATTTGAAATCTTTACATTAGTGATAAGACAAAGGTTTGCAACAGCCTGATAAGCAAGATATAATTGACATTCATCAACCAAATTCTTGTAATGCTTATTGGCTTCATCATTAATTAAACCACTTGCAATAAGTGATTTAAGTTGTTTTAACATACAACTACCAATAATATCCTGTAAACCAATTTCCTGTGCTTCCCTTATGGCTGAAAGCAAGAACTTTGATTGTACATTATTATCTATGTTGGTGAGATTTCTTACATAATTCTCATTTGTTAAAAATATCTCTTGAATCATTTTATTATATATTTATTATCAATTATTTACTTAAAAACTACTTTCAACTTCCCTTGTCTTAACTCTATTCTGAACTGCATCAATTTCAGATACACTAACACTAAGGTTAACAGACTTCATATTTGTTGCTAATGCATTTGAAAGTGCATCAATATCAGTTTGATTGGTTACAGTCTGTGTGTATGATGGCATATAATCATCAGATATTCTGTTGATTTCAGGTACACCACCATCAATATTGTTGCTTCCAATCTTGGTATTTTGAATTTTCTTTACCTGAGCAAAACCAGCAGCAGTAATGGCAGCAGCCTGAGCAACAGCAGCAGCAATTCCCCAACCACCTGTTGATTTGGTTATACCCATCAAAGCACCAACTGCGCCAGCAATTGTGTTGATAATGGCTTCAGCAATCTGTAATGCCTTAATCTTTTCAAACTGCTTTTTACCTTCTTCTTCACTTATTTCACCTGCTTCAATTTGGGCTTCAACAGTATCTTGCCAAGCATCTGATACACTACCAAGAATACTTGATAAAGAACCAGCATAATCAACATAGTAACTAACCCTTTCCCTTAATGCTGCTTCTTCTTTAGCCTTTTGTTCATCAAGGAATGCCTGTTGTGCCATTAATCTTGCAAGATTTGCACTTTCTTCAGCATCCAAAATACCATCAAGACCTAATTCAACTGCAAGTTGTTCTTCCAATAATGAATCAACCTGTGCTTGCTCTCTTTTATCATATATTTCTTGAAGTGCATTATTATATTCAGTTTCAGCATCATACCTATTCTTAATCCATTCAGCAGTTAATTTTGAAGTATCTTCACCAGCCTTTTCAAGAATGTCTTTTTCTTTTTCATATTGCTCATTAATGGCTTTTGTTCTTTCATCAAACTGCTTCTTTAATGTCTGTTCATCAGTTAATCCAAACCAAGATAATCTTTCTTTAATTGGACTAACTTCATCAACCTTTGGTTGTACTTCAACAGTTACAGGGCCTTCTTTCTTTACACCTTCCTTAATGTTTTTAATGATGTTTTGGCCAACCTCTTGTCCCTTTTTGAAATTACCCTTGATATCAAATGATTGCAAGTAGATATCTTTGATTTCACCACCTGTTTTCTTCAGGGTATCACTAATATCTGTGAACATTCCTTTGGCTGCATCCTTCAAAGCAGTAAATGCACCCTTGATACCTTGTCTGTCTACTAATGCTTGGATAAATGTTTTAATAGGCTGTAATACTCTACCAAAAATTTGTGCTAACCCCTTTACTAAAGCAATTGTTTCTTTGATTGGCCTGATTAAAAACTGAAGAATAACATTACCAACACCTGTAACTCCAGCACCAACTTTTTCAAGAACACCTGTTGCTTTTGTTTTAAAACCTTGGAATTGTTCATCAGTAACACCTACAGCCTTTCTAAGAGCATCAAAATTGCTTACAAGAGTACCAACAGCAACAATCAATAATCCAATACCTGTTGCAGCAATTGCTTTCTTAATACCAGATAAACCAGCAGTAGCAACCTGTGTTGTTTTCTTGATTAATGGTATAAGTTGATTGGTTGTTTTTGCCAAATCACCAAGGCCACCATCAACCTGTCCAAGTTCACCAAGAACATTCTTGAATGCATCTTCAAAGGCATTTGCATAATCACCAACATTTCTGGAAAAAACACCAACAGATGCATCCATATCCTTAAGTTGATTGTTGATGTCAAGGATTTGTGTTGCTAATTCAGCCCTTCTTGCTACATCACCTGTTGCTTTCCATTCTCTTTTCAACTTGGACATAGTTTGGGAAAGACTATCGTATGAGCCTTCAACAGCATCAGACCTATCCTTAGATACTGCAAGAACACCATTTAACTTTTCCTGACCATCCCTTAAATCTTTGGCTATTTTATTATATTCTTCACTTCCTTCTTCTAACTTTAACAAAGCAACTTTAAGAGATTCCAGATATTGTTTATAGTCCTTTAATGAGTTGATTGAACTACCAACATCTACCTGCATTACAACTGTTTGAATATTATTACTTGTACTATCTGCCATACATTAAGTTTATTTTAAAATATAATCTATTAATATTTGGTTTTTTATAAATAAATATATAAATTTGTTTAAAATAAATAAACTATGGAAAACTGGGTAAATATAAAATATCTTGAAGGATATCAAGTTTCAAATTTAGGTAGA
>OCTX012010549.1_pt1 | contig 10353 bp, 3 predicted proteins | sample 1539691 | NCBI WGS metagenome assembly OCTX01 (sample SAMN02144231, study PRJEB22623) | gut metagenome | biome: sheep rumen | host: Ovis aries | place: New Zealand | reverse complement strand
CTCCTATGGCAACAACGGAGTGACGGAGGAGAGCGGCGACAAGACGATTAACATCAACAATACCCAGAAGGTGGGTGCTGTGGAGGTGACTAAGTCCTTCTCGGGAATTGACGCGCTGCCGGCTGGCTTTAAGATTATCGCCACATACACGGCAAACGGCACACCCCATACGGAGGAACTGACCACATCCACAACCGGAATGACTGGAAGTGGAACAGTTGCAGATCCCTACAAGTGGACTATTTCCAATCTTCCCATCGGCACGGAGGTTTCCTTCACCGAGTCGGGCTATGAAGTGACCGGCTACACCGTTGCAGTCACCGGAAATGGCGGTACTGCCACTGCTTCGGACCCTGCGGGTACCCATAGCATCACAAACACCTATCAGCAGAATGTCAAGATTAATATTGATATTCTGAAGATCGAGAAGGACACAAGCAACGCGATCCCTAACGCTGGGTTCACCCTGTGGGAGATTAACGAAGCACTCCTCTCTTCTGGAGAAATAACTCTGAAGCATGGAGACGACATTGGCACTTCCGTTTCCACCGGATCGGAGGGCACTGCCAGTTTTTCGCAGCTTTCCCCAGGCTATTACATGTTGCAGGAGACCGCAATTCCAAACGGTTATGTAGTCACCGGCTCAGACACCACCTACTTCCGGGTGAACTCTGACGGCACAGTGGATCAGCTGGTAATCACAGACGGTACCGGAGAGTACGAAGGTAAGAAGGTCTGGACGGCCCAGCCTGTCAGCGGGAATTTTGTACTCGAGAACAAGGCCTTCACTATTTCCAACACCCCCGGCGCAGCCCTTCCAAATACCGGCGGCCCCGGTACTACCCTGCTTTATCTCTTAGGCATCACGCTGATTGGCCTTGCAGACGCTCAATTCGTGATGAAGAGGAGGAGACGGAGAAGCGCAGCATAACAAAGCAAGATAGAAGAGCTGGTCCCGGAAATGGGATCAGCTTTTCCTAAGTTTAGGAAAGATGGTCTGACAAGATAACAAAGGTCATGATTGAAGGGCTGCTTATATCGATAGATACGACATAAGAAATCTAAATCCCGTCTTTGACAGTTGAATAAGCGTTAAAAGCCCGCAAAGCGCATATTTACGCTATTTGCGGGCTTGTTGTTTTCGGAATGCAATTATATTCCTACTTTTTTTGTACCAGTCAAAATGTTTATCATATTTCTCTGGGAGATAATCGAATTATCAGTTTTGAATCCGAAAGCATGATGAAGCTGATCAGTATGATCTGTGCGTGTGTATTCCAGGATGTAGCCTTCCCCGGGTAGCACCATCATGTTCATATCTTTCAGTGTTCTTATAATGCTATCACAGGTATAGGCGGCGTATTGCTTAGCCCATTCCAGAGGTTCCATTTCACCACAGATTTTTTTATATCTCCGTAGGATTCAATTTTCTATATAGTCTTTGTAGGTAGTGACATTTCCATTAATCCTGACAGATTTACTAAGGTAATAGATAGTCGTATTTTTGGATTTTGATACACTCGCTTTTTGTTTTTTCGAAATGTTCACTCTGCAAATTCAGGAACAATGGATTCCAAGAGGGAGGGGTCATATATTTGCTTATATTTATACGCAATGTTGTATATGTGGACAATTGTAAATACTTAATATTTGATGCCTTTTGTGATTGTTGGAAGTATATAATGAATATTATATGGGCTGAGTGGCACATTGGGACGAATAGACATAATTTTAATTACTGAAAAGATGGACCAGGCTCATTAACTTGTTGGCAAGTAAATGCCCTTGTAACCAGACAAGTCAGTCTCCAGGAAAGAGTCACCATGAAAGCATTACTGGAAAAAATCAGAAGGTTGCTGAAAGACCGAAGATTTCGCAAAATCTGGTACCGTTCGGTGAGCGTCTCTGCTGCCCTCGTGGTCTTCATAACAACATATGCACTTGTTTTCCGGCTATCACAATCGAAAAAGCGGCGGCATGCGGAATCGAAGTGCACCAGCATGACGAAAGCTACTATGAATCCAGACTCGTATGCGATCAGGAGAAAAGTGAAACGCTATCATCACACAGATGCTTCCTAAGAAAAAGTTCTTGTCTGTGGAAAATAATCGCATAGTCATAGTATGCAGTACTATATAGAAGACAGCAGCGCTGTCGACGCGACGGACGAAGCGGCAGGTAGTGCGTCCACAGTGACATCGGGAGGGTCAGACCCTGCCGGCCATGATATAATGCCCGGAGAATATGTAGAAGACGGAACTTCTGGAGGAAGAGAAGAGGGAGCATTGCTTGCTCAGATTAGAACAGTCGTGAGAAAGATTGGAAAAGGCCTCGATCTTCCAGAAAAAGCGGATTATATGGAAATGGATGTGGATGAAATTCGACCTGTCTGGGAGGCAGTGAAAGCTTCTTCTCCGGGGAGCAGCAGAGAGCAGATTCTTCAGATGCTTCTTTATGGAGATGCAAAGTTGGACTAGGAATTTGTTCCGAAAAAGAAAAAGAGACCTTTGTCCATTAGACAAGTAAAAAACATAATAGTCAACAGAGATTATATACCAAAATCAAAGCATCTATGAATTATTATTAAGCTCCTAATACGGTGCAGCTGAGAATCCGGCTACTCCGTATTTTTTGTGTCAGTAGAAATACCTGTCAAAACTATGAAATCCATCTGAAGTGTTTCTCTTTAGACTTTTCATTTATTATCAAAATATATATAATCGAATGAGAAAAGTTAAGCAAAATATAGTAGCTTTTAATGAATATATTGAATAGGGTTCTGTTTTTCTGGCACTGGTCAGTCATTATTTTTCAACATCTGAATAATTAAACGGTAATTGAAATGGGGCCATTCTTTTTCAGAAGTTGAGAAGACGTTGTCGATCACTTGTGTTTTTTTGCAGAAAAATATATCCAATTGAACGCCCGGATTGGAGAGCGGGCATGGCGATTGTCCAGAGTACATATTTTTGTTCAGAGTATGAAAATGTTCAGGGTATGTAATTGAGAAGATTAAAAACTTTATATAGCTAATATAAAACTGCAGGTCATCCTGGAAGGACACGATAGAATGCAGGAATTACTACGTAAGATCAGACAGATTTTAAGGGAGAGAAGAGTACGAAGGTCTTTTACAAGAGTCATATCTTCATTGGCGGCTATAGTCGTCTTTGTCACTACATATGCGCTGATTCTGCCGGCAATTACGTTGGAAAAAACCGCAATTTGCGGGACAGAAGAACATCAGCATAGCGACAGCTGTTATGAAGAAAGGCTTATCTGCGGGCAGGAAGAAAGTTACGGTCATCACCACAATGACAGTTGCTATTCAATAACTACAAAACTCGTCTGCGAGGTTCAGGAGCACCAGCACTCTTCAGAGAACGGGTGCTATGATGCTGATGGAAATCTGGTATGCCAGCTGCAGGAACATGTCCATGATGATTCCTGCTATGAGGAGGTCAGATCATTGACCTGCGGTCAGGAGGAGCGGGAAGGTCATCATCACACTGACGCCTGTTATGAAAAAGTTCTTGTCTGCGGGAAAGAAGTACATATTCATAGCGAAAACTGCTATAAAAAGGGTGGCAGTTCGGGTGACGTGGGAAATAGCGAATCTGCCAGTCAGCCTTCTGAGCCGTCTGTAGCAGGAGATACTGAAAATACGGGTAATAATACTAACGCAAAGGATACCGGGAATACTGCAATAACCGACAATTCCGTAAATTACGGCAATACAGTGCCCGAAGTTTCTGATCCCGAGGCTGCCGCGGAAGAAACGCTGCCTGACAGCTATGTTCCGGAACTGGACCCTTTAGATATGGAGACTGTACTTAACAGCCGTACAGATTTTTATTTTTTCCATGCGGAGGAGGGGGAGGAGGTTCCTGCCGATAGTGCTGAGGTCACAAACTGGAGGAAGGTTGAGAAAGAGACAAGTCTAGCACCTTCCGATCTGGTCAAGATGTATCTTGCCTATACAATTCCTGCCGGGAGCCTCAACGAGACCAACATTTCTGCCAAATACCGTCTGCCGGACAACCTCCATCTGTCTGATGAGCAGATTGAGGCTATGAACCGGTATGAAAACGGGGTTGCCGCGGAATACAAAGATTCCATTGCCTCATCAGAAAAAGACGAGAAGAATAAGGCAAAAGAAAACTATAAGAAATACCTCGGCGCGGAAGCCGTGGAAGGAGACCGCAGACCGGACGAGCAGCCGGAGGAAGGTGCGCAGGAGTTCATCAGCGCAGTCGTGAGAGCAGAGAATGTCTACGACGATAAGGGACATTATCTGGGGCAGGACTTGATCTTCACATTCGTACCATATTCCATTGAAAAGAACCAGGATATTTATGATGCAGATATGAAACTCATTTCAGCCGGCGAAAAGATCACCGGCTGGTTTGCGTGCGATTTCAGACTGGACCAGATCGACTGGGAGCAGGAAGAAGAAAACAAGGAAGAAAGCAGGATCCGGGAAGACAAGATCGAAGAATATGCCAGGGTCATTTTTGCCCGGGAGGATCAAGGAAGTGAGATTCAGGAGATCAGCCGTGTGCTGAAGAAGACCGGAGAAATCGAGGAGACCAGAGAAATCGGTGAAAACGGTGGAAACGGTGAAATCGGAGAAACCGATGAGATTGATGAAAGCGGGGATGGATCATCCGCCGGAAAAAAGAAGGGTTCACATATTTCAACACATGTGATCACTGCAGATGGTGAAGGTTATCTGATTACTGTGACCTGCGGGGCAGATTCCGAAATTCCGGAAAACGTAGATCTTAGTGTGGAGGAGATTACAGAGAGCTCCTCTATTTACCATGAGTATGTATCAAAGACAGAGAACACTCTTGGAATGGAAGAAGGAACAGGGGAATATATCCGGCTGTTTGATATCAGCATCGTTAATAAAGATGATCACAGCATCAAGTACCAGCCGAAAGAGGGCACTACTGTTGACGTGTACATCGAGCTGGAGGATAAAGATTCAAGCATAGAAGCAGAAAAAAGCACGCAGGTAGTGCATTTTGCGGATGATACTGAAGAAGGAGACGTAATAGAGAGCAGTACAGAAGGACAGACTATATCGTTTGAGGCTGATGGATTCAGTATCTATGCGATTGTAGATTCCACGAAACGTCTTCAGTATAATTTTTACGATGGAACAAACCTTCTGGTTTCTGAGTATATCAAGAAGCACGACAATGTTTTACAGGAGCTCTATGACCCCGGTGTAGAACCGGAATATGGCCAGACCTTTGTTGGATGGGCTTATACGCCAAATGAAACAAATCCTTCAAATATTTATACGATTGAGCAACTTAACCAACAGGCTGCTGACAGATATAATTCCGCAACAGAGGAACTCACGGAGATCAATGTTTACGCAATCTACGATGAGGCCTGGTATCTGCGTTATATGGATCAGGATGCCGAGGGCAATGCGACGGTTCTCAATGTCGTACGTGTGCGCAAGGATGCTGCTGATAAAAGTGTGCCGATTGACTATACCTTCACGCCTGAAGAAGGCATAGTCTTCGAGGGCTGGACAGACGTAGCAACAGGCCGGACCTATCAGCAGGGGGATACTATTACTCTTGACCATCATGTGGATCTTTATGTAAAGCTTCAAGGACGTAATTGGCTTGTTTTTGATTCCAATGCAGGCGGCCCCGGCAGTGGTGCAACGTATACACCGCCGCAGCTTTTGATCGGAAATGAAGCGACAACAACAAAACCTGAAGACCCTGTCCGGAGAGGTTATACTTTCACGGGCTGGAACACGAAAGCTGATGGAACAGGAACCTGGTGGTATAGGCCAAACGGAAGTGTTAATCGGTTTGGAAATACACTTTCTGCCGATACCACGCTGTATGCGCAGTGGGAAGCGAATGATACGGATTATCATGTCGTTTTTTGGAAGCAGAAGGCTTCTGACGCTGCGGGTCTTGCTGATGGAGTAAAAGAATACGATTATGTTTCCAGTGAACGGCGGACTGCTAAAACCGGCGCGGCTGTGAGTACTACAACTGCTGACAGACAAAAGGGAGGCACAGCAAATCGGGAATACGGATATTATTTTACTTATAATGAAAACAATTCTGACACGACCGCGACTGTTGACGCTAATGGCACGACTGTTCTGAACGTATACTATGACCGCCGGGAGATTACATATAATTTTACTTCGAGTACGGATTTTACAATTCCAGGTTATACGGGAGTAGTGGACGGGGAGACTGTCACACTTACACCGGATGGAAATGGCGGGTATACATACCAGAAGACGGTTACAGAGACAACGAATTTGCCATATGCCGGCACAAGGTATGATCTCAGCAATAATGATAATGATAATAACCCGCAGAAGTATATTGTACTCGATGGTGATATAACAAATGTGTACTATGCACGTAGAAACAGGTGGGCTGACTATCATTGGTATACTACCAACAGTCCTAATGCATGGTCTGAAACGTATGATAATTACACAAAATATATTATTAATAGTATGGGTACATATGGCTTGGTAGATGGTCAGATGATAACCCTTAATTCTGATGGCACCTATACGACAACTACAACCACTACCACGACAGAACCGTACACGGGCGAAGTGACGACTTCCACAACGCAAACTCGATCGGCTTCGTTCACCGGATTATATGGCTCGACTTTTTTGAATTGGCCAGACCTTGGGGATGGGAGAGTTTGGACCGTTACTATTGGATCCGGCTGGAATGCTCAAACTCTGTCTTTACCTATGGCACTAACATTATTTGATCCGCAGGCGGCGCTTACTCCTACCGCGACTCAGACTACTGTTGATTTTACAACAGCTAACTATAGCACGGGTTATACCATGACGGTATATACTCAGACAACAGATGGTGAATGGACTTATTCAGACGATAATGTTTTGACAACAGCTAATCTGGGAGAAAGGGGCACATGGTATCCGACAGAAACATTCGAAGGTTTCACGGTTAATTCCTATCAGATAGGCAGAACGATCAATTCAAACGGTGTATGGACTCCGGTTACAAGCAGCGGGTCATTTTCGTATAATAACAATGTTTTCCTGCGCTATTCTCGAAACAAGCATAAGATTCACTTTATTTCTCAAGGGGATAATGTTATCGGGCGAACGGAGCAAATAGTTGATGGTGTTTATTACGACTCCGATTTAAGTAAATATGCCGAGGGAGGTTCAGAATACTATGAACCAGACAATGGAAATGAAGGATACTATTTTGCGGGATGGTATTCAGATCCTGATTGCCAGATTCCGTTTGACTTCAATACGACTATGCCGGACTCTGACATCACTGTCTATGCAAAATGGGATACTTATCGTGTTCGTGTAGTTCTGGTTCCCACGGTGAATAATGAACATAATGATGAGGTGGAGTTTGCAAATAACCAGTCTTTATCGTTCCGTTTGGATTACAACGAAGAAGTAAGTGATACGAATATCGGTTCCTCCGTAGCAAAGCGTGCCGGTTATAAGCTGATCGGATGGTATTACACACCTGATTTTGATCCCAGTACTGAGATTCATTTCCCGTTAATCGTTAACAAAGATGCTCCCGGTGTCGATATGAACTATCAATCGGGAGAAGATTGGAACAAATACGGTGACAATGATGGAAGTCATGACAACGTACGGGGAATTCTGAAGCTATATGCCAAGTGGGAACTGGACGTAGATGAGAACAGTGTCTATGTCGAATATGATGTAGATGATGTTTACCGAACCTATGATACCGCGGGGATGCTTCAAACCACGATTCCCGTAGATGAAGATAAGTACGCACTGACAAACAACAATGTCACATTCCAGGTTGCGGAGGCTCCGACAAAATACACATCCGGATTTGATTTCTATAGATGGGTACTTCTGAACCCCGATGGATCAGAATCTGATATCCAGTATAATCCTTCTGATATGGCTTCGGAGATTCCGAGCAGTTTTATCTATGAGGAGACGATTACAGATGATCTTGGCAATACGGCCACCATCAAAAAGATTCGTTTGAAAGCAAAGTTCAATATCGAAACCGAGAAAGTGACTACGGTCACATTTGACGGAAATGGCGGTGTAACGAATGACAGTGCTGAGCAGGAGAGTGTTACTGAGTCATATCCAATCAATAAAGAGTTCTTCATGAAGGATGAGGATTCCTTTGTTCGGGAGGGATATACTTTACTCGGCTGGGCATTTGAGAGAGAAGACGGAAGCAAGATCACACCAGAGGCATACAAGCAGGCAATCGCAGGAATGAACGCTGACCAGCTGATTCAGGCAGGTATATACCAGCCTGGACAGAAAGTGGCGGCGGATAATCTGGAAGTCAGCGGTGAGAATAACTGGAATCCCCTGGAAAATACTGTCTATGCAGTGTGGGAAATCAATACCTATACTGTGACGGTGAAAAAGGTTGTAGATGGCGAAACCGCAGCGGATAAAGAGTTTTCTTTTGCTGCGTCGGCAAGCGGTAACTATACTGTTCCCGACGGAGACTCCGGTTTCATGCTCGTCAATGGCGGGGAGAAGACCTTCGCAGAAGTTCCTTATGGTACGGTTTTGATCTTCACGGAAACACCGGCATCCGGATATAGTATCCAGAGTGTCGATGCAAAACAGACGACCAGGCCGGATAAGACACCTTTGGAGGAGACGGATTATATTGACCTGAGTGGAGCGGATAACAAGCCTTATACTATCAAAGGCGATACAGTAATTACCTATATTAATGAGAAAGCGAAAGAGCAGAAGCTCCGCATCTACAAGATCGGAGATGACGCAGCAAGCGGCCTTGCAGGCGCAAAGTTCGATCTGACTGCAACGACGGGCGCAGACGGGTTCAACGACTTGACAGGTATAACCTCTCTGGATGGCACTGCCGTTCCGGCGAATCTGGGTTATCTGCCGGGTAATGATACTGCAGATACAACTCTGTTTGTCCTTCCCGTCGGCACCTATACACTCAGCGAGACGGATGCTCCTGACTATTATGACGGTCTGTCAGGCAGTGTGACATTGACTGTCACAGCTGATGGGATCACGATGAGCAAGGGTGTTGAGAGCGATACTGTGGAGCTGAGTGAACCGGAAGACGGCGTGTATACTCTCACGGTCACTGATACACGTAAACTGGCCACTGTGACAGTCACAAAGAACGTAGTGGGAACTGATGCTGACAAAGAAAGGAACTTTAGTTTCTCACAAACCGGTCTTTCTGGTGAAGCCGCATTTGATCTGCGCGGATCGGATAATGCTGCAACCGAGGAGATTGCGGAAAACCAGACAGTCTTTGAAAATGTTCCGTACGGAACCGTATTCTCTATCACTGAGGATAATTCCTATACCGATTTCGATACATCGATTGAGATTAGCAACGAGAACCCTGCTATAACCACCAACCGGTTGCAAACAGGCAACGTGACGGTTGATAGTGACGTGACCATAACGTTCACCAACACCAGAAACAATCAGCCAATCAAGGTGTTCAAGTTTGAGACAGGTACCACTCCTGAAAAACCTTTGGCAAATGCGGTATTCTCGTTGACAGGGCCGGAAGGAACCGGCATTTCATACGCGGGTTTGACTACAAATGCCGATGGATATCTGGTAAATGGAGAAGGGGTTATTTTTAAACTCCCGGTCAATAATGCGGCCTATACGCTGACAGAAACGCAGGCCCCTGCCGGTTATCTGATCATTGGAGATGGGAAAACTACATTTACAGTAAATGCAGCAAGTGTGGCCGGTGCAGTTGCTGAAATGCAGACAAGCGGAGGGACAGAAGTACCAACCGGTGCTTATGTCATCAAGGTACAGAATTCTGCCGGTGCAGTACTTCCCTCCACCGGCGGTTCCGGCACTTCTCTGATTTACCTACTCGGTATCATGCTTACAAGCCTTGCAGGAGCAGGTCTTGTGATGAGAAAGCGCAGAAGAGCAGCATAAGCAGTAAAATATGATTTACAAAAAAGACCAGTTCACCCCGGCGGACTGGTCTTTTTCTATATTATAGAAATAGAAATTCAGCCGAAGTACGGCATTTGACTGAAATCAGGATAGAAATCCTTGAGATTACACCTCAGAGCTTGTTGAAAAAACTTCTGAAAAAGAGTAAAATAATATGCTGTTTGCATACGAATGATCTGCAGTGGTTCGGTTGGTGGATGAGCGGGCTGACATCAGCCTGTTTTCTGTATGTTACACCGCCGTTTCCTGCATTGATAAGTAAATGTATCGATGAGTAAATGCATCGATAGGAAAGTGCGTCGATTATTTTAAACAGACAAAAGAGAGGAAGCTTATGGCACTGATCAAAAAGCCTG
>OCTX012289923.1_pt1 | contig 10354 bp, 6 predicted proteins | sample 1539691 | NCBI WGS metagenome assembly OCTX01 (sample SAMN02144231, study PRJEB22623) | gut metagenome | biome: sheep rumen | host: Ovis aries | place: New Zealand | reverse complement strand
CCCTGATAAGGAGGCAATTTCTCGAGCCACTGCTCCTTGCCGTAGAGTACGCCGATGCCGGTGGGGCCGTACATCTTGTGGCCGCTGAAGGCGAAAAAGTCGCAATCCATGGCCTGCACGTCCACCGGGAAGTGAGGAGTGCTCTGAGCACCGTCGACCAGGACGGGGATGCCGTGGGCATGAGCCGTCTTGATGATGCCGGCAACGGGATTGACGGTGCCGAGCACATTGCTGACATGAGCCACACTGACGATTTTGGTGTTGGGGGTAATGAGTTGTTCCAACCGGTCTAAACATAACTGGCCGTCGTCGGTAATGGGGATATGCTTGACCAAGATGCCACGCTTCACAGCCTGCAGTTGCCAGGAGACGATATTGGAGTGGTGCTCCATGTCGGTGACGATAACTTCATCGCCTGCCTTCATCTGACTCTCGCAGAATGACGAAGCGACCAGGTTGATAGCCTCTGTCGTGCCTCTGGTAAAGACGATTTCCTCCGTTTTGCGGGCGTTGATAAAGCGGCGCACCGTTTCGCGGGCTGCCTCGTGCAGGTCGGTGGCCTGTTGACTGAGATAGTGGACGCCGCGGTGCACGTTAGCATTGACGTTGAGATATTCCTGGCGCATAGCATCGAGCACGCAGAGCGGCTTCTGCGTGGTGGCGGCATTGTCCAGATAGACCAGCGGGCGGCCGTAGACCTCACGGCTCAATATGGGGAAGTCGGCTCGAACTTTATTGATATCGTACTTCATGAGACAACAGCAAATTGTTCATTATTCACTCTTCATTATTCACTCTTCACTTACACAACCGGCAGCCGGCACACTTGCTGAGTTCGCCACGGAAACGCTTCTCCACAAGATAGTGCAGGCGGTCGCGCAGCGGTTCGAGTCGCATCTTATCGATGACCTCGTTGATGAAGGCATTCTGTAGCAGCAGGCGGGCCTCGCCGAGCGAGATGCCACGTTGGCGCATATAGAAGAGGGCGGCATCGTTGAGTTGGCCCACGGTGGAGCCATGGGCGCACTTCACATCGTCGGCATAGATCTCGAGCATGGGCTGGGTGTACATACGGGCTTCACGGGTGGCCGTCAGATTCTGGTTGGTCATCTGCGAGGTGGTCTTCTGTGCACCGTGTTCAACGAGCACCCGTCCGGCAAAGGCTCCCGTCGACTTGTCGCCGAGTACGTACTTGTATAGTTCGTTCGAGGTGCAGTGGGGCACGCGATGGGTGATCAGCGTGTTGTTGTCTACATGCTGTTCCTTGTCGGCAATCACACAGCCGTAGCAGCCGCACTCGGCACCTTCGCCCGAGAGGGTCAGGTCGAGACGGTTACGGGTGATGCCGTTATGCAGGGTTATCACGTTGTGGTTCACGCGACTATTGGCCTGCTGGTCAATATAGACATTGCTCACGCGTACATTTTTATAATGGGTCTCTTCAAGGCAGTAGAGGTCGAGCGAGGCATTGTCACCCACATAGGCTTCGATGACCTGTGTGGTCAAGAACGGGCGATCGTCGGCAGTATGGTCGCAGAAGAGCATTTTGATCTCGGCACCTTCCTCGAGGATGATGAGTACGCGGCGGTTGACCATGAGGGCCTCTCCCCCCGCCCTCCCCCAAAGGGAAGGGGCCTTCAGGATGTTGACGATCTGTATGGTGCGATCTACCTTCGTATTCTTTGGTACATAGACGTAAAGGCCGTCTTGGGCCAACATCGTGTTGAGGTCGGTGACAGCATCGTGGGTTGCACCGGCCAGCCGATTATAGTAGTCGCTGGTGGCAAAGTCTTTCAACGAACCGATAATAACACCGTCAGGTAATTTCGGCACAGCATGCTGCGTTTCGTAAAACGCATCATTGACCACAAAGTACAGACTCGTTGAGAGATTGGGCACATCGCACTTGAAAGCATCGTAAGGGTTCACCGGAATGCTGAGCCTGTTGAGGTTCACGCCGTAATTAGGCGCAAAGAGCGGCTGCAGGTCAGTGTACTTATAACGCTCCACTTTCTTACTGGGGAAACCGTTGGACACAAAACAACGGTATGCCTCGTCGCGCACAGCGTTCATAGCGTCGCTGCTATGATTGCAAATCATCTGGCGTGCTTTCTCGTAGAGTTCTATATATTGTTGTTCGCTCGAACTAATCATCATTCTCAACTCTCAATTCTCAATTATAGTCACTCTTCACCTATCTCCTCTTTTATCCAATCGTATCCGTGCTCCTGTATCAGAACGGCCAGTTCAGGACCGCCGGTCTTCACGATACGTCCCTGATAGAGCACATGAACATACTGCGGACGGATCATCTCCAGCAGACGGTCGTAGTGGGTGATGACAATGCAAGATGTCTCCGGCGTTTGAAGTTTGTTGACGCCCTCGGCTACGATGCGCATAGCATCGACATCGAGGCCGGAGTCTGTCTCGTCGAGGATGCTCAACTTGGGTTCGAGCATGGCCATCTGGAAAATCTCGTTGCGCTTTTTCTCGCCTCCGCTGAAGCCCTCGTTCACCGAACGGTTGGACAGTTTGGAGTCTAGTTCCACCACTTTTCGCTTTTCGCGCATCAACTTCAGAAACTCGGCAGCATTCATGGGCTCCAGTCCCTGGTACTTACGCTTCTCGTTGATGGCGGCCTTCATGAAGTTGGTCATCGACACGCCGGGAATCTCCACCGGATACTGGAAGGAAAGGAAGATGCCCTCGTGGGCACGATCTTCCGGCTTCATCTCCAGCAGGTTCTTGCGGCCTTCGGGCAGCAAGCGGCCATCGGCCGAGTGCTTGCCGTTAAACCACACCTCGCCCTCCGTGACCTCATATTGGGGGTTGCCCACAAGAACAGCGGACAGCGTCGACTTACCGGAACCGTTGGGACCCATGATGGCATGGGTCTCACCGTCATTGATCACCAGGTTGATACCTTTTAATATTTCTTTCTCGCCGATGCGAGCATGCAAATTCTTTACTTCAAGCATATCGTGCTTTTTTTACTTTTTTACCTTTTCACCCTTTCACCTTTTCACCTTTTCACCTTTTCCATCACCCCACGGTTCCCTCCAGCGACACGCTGAGTAGTTTCTGTGCCTCGACGGCGAACTCCATTGGCAGTTTCTGCAGCACCTCCTTGGCATAGCCGTTGACGATAAGACCGACGGCCTGTTCGGTGGGAATGCCGCGTTGGTTACAGTAGAAGAGTTGCTCCTCAGAAATCTTCGAGGTCGTGGCCTCATGCTCAAAGATGGCCGTCTCGTTGTGCACATCCATATAGGGGAAGGTGTGGGCACCGCAGTCAGAGCCTAAGAGCAGGGAGTCGCACGAAGAGTAGTTGCGGGCATTATCGGCAGTGGCTGCCGCACGCACCAGCCCTCGGTAGGAATTCTGCGAGTGGCCGGCGGAGATGCCCTTCGAGATGATGGTGCTCTTGGTGTTCTTACCCAGGTGAATCATCTTGGTGCCCGTGTCGGCCTCCTGGTAGTTGTTGGTGACGGCCACGCTATAGAACTCCGCCTGTGAGCGGTCGCCTCTTAATATACAGGAGGGATATTTCCAAGTGATAGCAGAGCCAGTCTCCACCTGCGTCCATGACAACTTGGAGTCTACGCCGCGCAGTTCGCCACGCTTGGTGACAAGGTTAAGCACACCGCCCTTTCCGTTCTCGTCACCGGGATACCAGTTCTGCACGGTGGAATACTTCACTTCGGCACGGTTCATGACAATAATCTCGACGATGGCAGCATGGAGTTGGTTCTCGTCGCGCATCGGAGCGGTGCAGCCCTCGAGATATGAGACGTAGGAGTCGTCGTCGGCAATAATCAGCGTGCGTTCAAACTGCCCGGTATTGCGAGCGTTGATACGGAAATAACTGCTCAGTTCCATCGGACAGCGCACGCCTTTGGGGATATAGACAAAAGAGCCGTCGGAGAAGACAGCACTGTTGAGCGCGGCAAAGAAGTTGTCACGATAAGGCACAACGGAACCCAGATACTGGCGCACCAGGTCACCATGCTCTTTGACGGCTTCGCCGATGGAGCAGAAGATGACCCCTTTTTCGCGCAGTTTCTCCTTGAAGGTGGTCTTCACGCTCACCGAGTCCATGATGGCATCGACGGCGGTATTGCCACTCAGGGCCAGGCGTTCCTCAAGAGGAATACCCAGTTTGTCAAAGGTCTTCTCCAGTTCGGGGTCGATAGTGTCAGGCTGACCGGAATTACTGGAATTCCTAGACTTTCCGTAGGTCGGATCGGCATAGTACGATATCTCCTGATAGTCGATGGGCGGCACATGGACATGGCCCCACTTGGGCTCCGTCTGTTCACGCCAGTAGCGGAAGGCCTTCAGACGGAAGTCGAGCATCCACTCGGGTTCTCCCTTTTTGGCAGAGATGAGCCTGACGATATTCTCGTTCAGGCCCTTCTCTATGATTTCTGTATGTATGTCAGTGGTAAATCCGAATTCATATTTCTGTTCAGTTACTCGCCGCACATACTCGTTTCTCGCCTCACTGGCGGTAGCAAATCCTTCACTCTTCACTTTTCACTCTTCACTTTAGAGTTTCTGTTCTACCTCAATCTCAGTGAAGGTCTCGATGATATCGCCAACTTGAATGTCGTTGAAATTAACCAGCGAGATACCGCACTCTAATCCGGTAGCCACCTCCTTGGCATCATCCTTATAGCGTTTCAAGGCATCTATATTGGCGGTATGGACAACGATGCCGTCACGCACCACACGAGCCTTGTCCTTAGCATGAACCTTGCCTTCGGTGACGAGACCGCCGGCAACGGTACCCACCTTCGAGATCTTAAACACCTGCTTGACTTCAATCTCGCCGGTGACGATTTCCTTCTTCACCTTGTCGAGCATGCCTTGCATGGTGCTCTTCACCTCATCGATAGCATCGTAGATGATCGAGTAGGTGTTGATCTCCACACCCTCGCGCTCAGCCAAACGGCGTGCCTCGCTAGAGGGGCGCACCTGGAAGCCCACGATGATGGCATCGGAAGCAGAAGCCAGCATTACATCGTTCTCGCTGATCTGGCCCACGGCCTTCGAGATGACGTTGACCTGCACCTTCTCGGTAGAGAGTTTGATGAACGAGTCGCTGAGGGCCTCGACAGAACCATCGGTATCGCCCTTGACGATGATGTTCAGTTCATGGAACTCGCCCAAGGCAATACGGTGAGAGATGTCGTCAAGACCAAGGGTCTTGGTGGTGCGCAGACTCTGCTCACGCTGCAACTGTGTGCGCTTGTTGGCTATGTCGCGTGCCTCCTGTTCAGATTCCATCACATGGAAGGAATCACCGGCCGTGGGGGCTCCGTTGAGACCCAGGATGATGGCCGGTTCGGCTGGTCCTGCCGTCTCGATGCGCTGGTTACGCTCGTTGAACATGGCCTTGATTTTGCCCCAGGCAGTACCTGCGATGACCACATCGCCGACCTTAAGCGTGCCGTTCGAGACGAGCACGGTACTGACATAGCCACGACCTTTGTCCAGACTGGACTCGATGATGCTGCCCGTGGCCTTGCGGTTGGGGTTGGCTTTGAGGTCGAGCATCTCTGCTTCGAGCAGCACCTTCTCAAGCAGTTCGTCGACACCAATGCCCTTCTTGGCTGAAATCTCCTGACACTGGTACTTGCCGCCCCATTCCTCGACGAGCAGGTTCATGTTGGCAAGGTCCTCACGTATCTTGTCGGGATTGGCACCCGGCTTGTCTATCTTGTTGATGGCGAAGACCATCGGCACGTTGGCAGCCTGTGCATGGGCGATAGCCTCTTTTGTGGTAGGCATCACCGAGTCGTCGGCAGCGATGATGATGATGGCGATATCGGTGACCTGGGCACCACGGGCTCGCATGGCAGTGAAGGCCTCGTGGCCGGGGGTATCGAGGAAGGTGATCTGCCGGCCGTCTTTCAGTTTCACGTTGTAGGCACCGATGTGCTGGGTGATACCACCAGCCTCACCGGCTATGACGTTGGTGTTGCGGATATGGTCGAGCAGCGAGGTCTTACCATGGTCTACGTGGCCCATCACGGTGACGATGGGGGCACGTGTGAGCAGATCATTCTCATCGTCCTGTTCTTCGGTGATGGCCTCCTGCACCTCGGCACTGACATATTCAGTAGTGAAGCCGAACTCCTCAGCCACCAGGTTGATGGTCTCGGCATTTAGGCGCTGGTTGATACTCACCATGATGCCGACAGACATGCAGGTGCCGATGACTTTCACCACAGGGACGTTCATCATCGTGGCCAGTTCGCTGACGGTGACAAACTCAGTGAGTTTCAGCACCTTGCTCTGTGCGGCCTCTGCTGCCATCTCCTCGCTCAGGCGTTCCTGAACGGCATCGCGCTTCTCCTTGCGGTATTTGGCGCCCTTCTTGTTTTGGGCGGTTTTCGAGGTCAACCGTGCCAATGTCTCCTTGACTTGGCGTGCTACATCCTCATCGTTTGCCTCCAAAGGTCTTACTGCCTGCTTGCGGTCTTTCTTGGCTTTCTTACCGCCCTGCTGTGATGCAGTGTCTTGAAAATTCTGATTGCCGCCTTTGTCCTTTTTCCTACCGTTACCCTGGCTCTGCTGCTGTTGCTGCTTGGCGGCTTCTTCGATGTCCACCTTGCCGGAACGGATACGCTCGCGTTTTTTCTTCTCTCCATTAGGAGTGGCAGTAGAGCGCTGCTGGGCGGCCTTTTCCTCGCGTTGCTTACGTTTCTCTTCCTTGGTCTTCTTTTTCGGACGGGTACTCTGGTTCAGGGCCGACAGGTCGATTTTTCCCAGCACATTAACTTTCGGAGCCAGTTTAGCCTCACTCTTAAGCGTATAAATCTCCGGGCCTCCCGTTTCGTCAGGCTGCGCAGTATCTTCAGTCTCAGCGACATCGGGCTTCTCGTTGTCCTCATCTGTCTCATCTACCTCGTCGTACACTGGTTCGGGCTCTGACTCTAGCGCAGACTGTGGAGTGGACAGAGGTCTGGCTCCTCCGGCGGCCTGCCGGGGCTCCTCCTTCGTTTCTACGGAAGCCTGACTCTCGGCAGCAGTCTCAGGCTCTTTCTCTTCCGGAGCGGCCGGTTTTACGACTGGCTTGGGCTTGCCAATGCTATCCAGGTCTATCTTCCCCAGAGGTTTGAACTGCTGACGATGCTCCAGCAGTTGCTCTTCGGCCTGAGTCTTTACGGGTTTCTCGGGCTTCTTCTCCTTTTTCTTAGGGAAGAGTTTGTCGGCTTGGGTCTTCACCGCTTTGTCGCCATTGAACTCGTGAACGAGAGCCTCATATTGCTCGTCCGAGATCTTGGTATTTGAAGTGGCATCGTCGCGTATCTCACCCAGACCCTTCTTGTTCTTCAGGAAATCAACTGCCGTTTGAAGTCCTATGTTCAGTTCCGTTAATGCCTTATTTAATCTTACTCCCATTCTCTTTTATAATTAAAAATTTAGAATTTAGGATTTAGAATTATTCTCGCTGCGATTAATATGATTAACTCATTCAAACTCGGAACGGAGCACTTCCAGCAGATGGTCTACGGTCTCTTCCTCCAGGTCGGCTTTTTCGATGAGCAATTCGCGGGGAGCGCCCAATACTTCCTTGGCTGTATCATAACCCAGCGCCTTGATAGCATCGATGACCCACTGGTCTATTTCGTCACTGAACTCATCGAGGTAAATATCTTCATCGCTCTCGCCCTCGTTGACCACACGGAACACGTCGATGGTGTGCTCTGTGAGCATCGAAGCCAGTTTGATGTTCATGCCACCCTTGCCAATAGCAAGGCTAACCTCTTCCGGCTGCAGAAAGACTTCAGCCTTGTGGTTTTCTTCATCGAGGGTGATACTGGTCACCTTGGCGGGGCTTAATGCGCGCTGAATGAAGAGTTGAATATTGCTCGTGTAGTTGATGACATCGATATTCTCGTTCTGCAACTCCCGAACGATGCCATGCACGCGGCTTCCCTTCACACCTACACATGCTCCAACGGGGTCGATGCGGTCGTCAAAACTCTCTACGGCCACCTTGGCACGCTCGCCCGGCATACGGGCCACCTTGCGGATGGCAATCAGACCGTCGGCAATCTCGGGCACCTCGGCCTCGAGCAGGCGCTTGAGAAATTCAGGACTGGTGCGCGACAGCATGATGCGGGGGGTGTTGTTCTCGTTGTTCACTTCCTTCACAACAGCACGCACGGTCTCGCCCTTGTGATAGTTGTCCGAGGGAATCTGGTCGCCCTTCAACAGGTGCAGTTCGTTACCCTCGTCGTCCATCAGCAGCACTTCGCGCTTCCACATCTGATAGACTTCGCCGCTGACGATGGTGCCCACCTTGTCCTTGTACTTCTGGTAGAGGGCATCATGGTCCAGTTCGAGAATCTTCGAAGCCAGTGTCTGACGGAGGTTCAAGATAGCACGTCGGCCAAACTTAGTGAAGTCGACAGCCTCGCTCACCTCTTCGCCCACCTCATAGTCAGGCTCTATCTTCTGGGCTTCGGTCAACGAGATTTCCTTGTTTTCGTCTTGCACCTCACCGTCGGCCACAACCATGCGGTTACGGTGAATCTCAAAGTCGCCCTTGTCAGGGTTTACAATCACATCGAAGTTCTCGTCACTGCCAAACATCTTGGCCAACACATTGCGGAAACTCTCCTCCAACACGCTTACCAAAGTGGTACGATCGATATTCTTCGTTTCTTTGAACTCTTGAAAGGTCTCAAACATACTGGGATCTTTCGATTCTTTCTTTGTTGCCATTTGATATATTTGTTTTTACTTGTTTCTTACTTGAAATTCAGCACATACCTTGTTGCCTTCACTTCATCCATAGAGAACTGCTTGTCTACCTCCAACTTTACAGGGCGCTTCTTGCCCTCCGGAATCTGTTTCTCTTGTACAGTGACCGTAAACAGACGGCCGTCTACCTGCTTCAACACGCCGGTAAACTTTTTGCCGTCGGCATCAACCACCTCCACATCGTCGCCCACGTGGTTTATATACTGCTGCACCACTTTGAATGGCTGTCCCAGTCCGGCGGAACCCACCTCCAGTTCGTATTCGCTCAGTTCTTCGCCCATCTTTTCCTGCAGATAGCGGCTCAGTTCGGCACAGTCTTCAATCCATACCCCGTCAGCACAGTCAATCTCGATGACTATATGGTCATCATCATTCAACTCAATGTCTACAAGAAAGTAGTGGCCCTTTTGCTGCAGCCACTCTTCCACCAGCGTTTTTACATTCTCTTTCGTTATCATTCAACATCGTTTTATAAAGAAATGAGGAGCCTCGGAGGGGCCCCTCATTCCACTGAACGGGTGCAAAGATACGACTTTTCCCCGAACTATGCAAATTTTTTGCTGATTATTTGTATTTCGCACTGCATTTACTGTGCTTTGGGGGGCCACAGCACCTGAAGGTATTTTTCTGGCGACTTCAGCAGACGCTCGGCCTCACGCATCTGCTTGTCGTAGCAGAGCCCCGCCTCTATGGCTCCCGACTGATAGTAGTAGGCAGCCACGATCGACTGTTCTATCATCTGCTGTATCACCTGCCTGTTCTTGTCCAAGTCGGCAGCCACGTTGTGCTCCAGTTTCCTGGCCAGCACGTCAAAAGCCTCCTTAGCCTGCTCGTAGTAACCCTCGAACTTGGCCGTCTTAATCAGGTCATTCAACTGCTTCTTGCTAAGCGGGTCGTAAGAAAAGCCGCTCTCAACCACACGTCTGCGGAAATCCTGCCAGTCCTGCTCTGTCAGATGAAACTCACCGGCGGGAGCAATCTTGGGGTGACTGTCTATGTAGTCAACGATATAGTCAAACATCACTTCCGTAGAGTCGACAGCACTGCCCGACAGGTAATAGGCTATATTCGACATTGTGTCGTTCTTCACTTCTATGTCAGGCTTGATACCACCGCCATCACGCACCTCACGGCCGTTGCGGGTGTGGAACACACTGGTCAGCGAGTCTGCGATACGCTCCTTCGAGCCTCGTTTGTAATTGACAGCCTGAATACAGCGCCCGCTGGGAATATAGTAATGCGAGGTCGTAATCTTTACATGGGTATTGTAAGGCAGATCCATGGGCACTTGTACCAGTCCTTTACCATACGTACGCGAACCTAATATTATAGCACGGTCCAAATCCTGCAGGGCACCGCTGGCAATCTCGCTGGCAGAGGCCGACTCGCCATTGACCAGCACCACCATTGGCATCAGCGTGTCCACAGGTTCAAAACGGGTCGTATAGATACGGTTAGCCTGCTTCACCTTACCACGATTCTCCACCACCATCTCACCCTGTGGCACCCAGATGTTCACAATGTCCACAGCCTCCATCTCCGAACCGCCTGTGTTGCCGCGAAGGTCGAACACCAA
>OCTX012116880.1_pt1 | contig 10355 bp, 12 predicted proteins | sample 1539691 | NCBI WGS metagenome assembly OCTX01 (sample SAMN02144231, study PRJEB22623) | gut metagenome | biome: sheep rumen | host: Ovis aries | place: New Zealand | reverse complement strand
CTTTTTGCACTTCTTCATCATGATGTCGAATACCTGCATAGAATCGACAGGTTTTCCGTCAGGACCGCAGAAATCAGCGTTGATAGTGTAAGCAGGGTCGTTGTTTGCTGAGAAGCTGCTTACCGGATTTGGCGTTCCATTCATCCATGAGACGATGAGCTCAGTGGAGATAGGAAAACGGATGATGTTGATACCACGGTCTGCGATCTCTCTGAGGCAGTCATCAGCATCAGCACTCCAGAGATAATGCGGACAAGCTTCGTTACAGTTGAAGCCGAACCAGTTTGCTCCGGTGAGCCATACTTCGTTTCCGTTCATGTCGTAAAGACGGCTTCCTTCAGCATGGAGCCAGTCATCGTTTGTGTCGTCGATAGCAGCAGCGGATGCCGTTATCGGAGCGTACGTTGCCAACGGCATTGACGCAGCCACGCCAGAAACTGTCATGGATAATGCGGATGCCAGTGCTACGGCAGCATTTTTGAATTTTTTCATAAAATTTTCCCCTCTCATGATACGTCTTTAGACATATCGATATATACATTATTAATATAACATTAACAGGTGAAAATGTCAAGGATTTCGCCTAATTTTTGCATATTTTTTTCATATACGTATTGGAATTTTATGATGTTCGTATATAGATTTTACAAAGTTCAAGAAAGATAATAAAAATTTGAAAAAGCTGTTGACAAATGGAAAAGTTTGTGGTATACTTAGTTCATCGCAAAAAAGCTTTAAAGTGTTACAGTGCAAAGCGTTACGATGCAAAAATAAATGAAAGAGGTAATCAATATGAAAGAGCTTTCTAAGCTTCTCGATTTCAGACCGGACATCAAGGTAGTAGACGCAACACTCCGTGACGGAGGACTCGTTAACGACTTCTTCTTTACTGATGAGTTCGTTAAAAATCTCTATAATGCAAATCTTCGTGCAGGCGTTGACTATATGGAGTTCGGCTACAGAGCTGATAAAGAAATGTTCGATGTTGAAAAATTCGGACCATGCAAGTTCTGTGATGACGATTATCTCCGCAGCGTCGTTGGTGAAAATAATACCGACCTTAAAATTGCTATAATGGCAGACGTTGGACGCTGTAATTACAAGAATGATATACACGACAGAAGTGAAAGTCCTGTTGACCTTGTTCGTGTAGCAACATATCTCCACCAGATCCCTACAGCAGTCGATATGATAGAGGATGCAAAGAGCAAGGGATACGAGGTAAGCTGTAATATCATGGCTATTTCTACAGCTCAGGAGTCTGATATTAAGGTAGCACTTGATATACTCGGAAAATCTCCTGTAGATGTTTTCTATATCGTTGACAGCTTCGGCTCACTTTATCCTGAGCAGATTGCAAGAATAGCTGCTCTTTACGGTGAAGCTGCTGAAAAGTACGGCAAGAAGCTCGGTATTCATGCACACGATAATCAGAAACTTGCTTTTGCCAACACCATAGAGGCTGTTGGTGACGGAGTTGACTGGCTCGATGCTACATACTCATCAATGGGCAGAGGTGCAGGAAATTGTGCAATGGAACTTCTTCTCGGTTTCCTGAAAAATCCAAAGTACAACGTTTATCCGGTACTCCAGTTCATTGAAAAGCATATCAATAAACTCCGTGAGGACGGTGTGGTCTGGGGATATGACCTCCAGTACCTCATGACAGGTCTTCTTAACCAGCATCCAAGAACAGCTATCCAGTTCACAAAAGAAGAGAGAAAGGATTATGCTGAATTCTACAAGGAAATAATTGCACAGGATTGATCATTCTGCTCCCTCTGAACTCAGGGGGAGCAATATTATTGCATAAAATTCACATATAATGATGAATATATAATTTTTTGTTAAAAAATACTTGTATTTTAGGACTGTAAATGATATAATATAATAGTATTTATTTAAAGGAGGATGCAAATGGACTTTATCGGTGAGAAATGTGCTGCGTGTCATGAAGTATTCACAGCAGATGATGATATTGTAGTATGTCCGGACTGCGGTTCACCGCACCACAGAGACTGCTATTTGAAAGAAAAGAAATGTGCCAACGCAGATAAGCATCTTTCGGGATATAAGTGGACGAGAAATAATAGTTCAGGTAGTGAAAGTACTGCTGAAAAAACGTCAGAAATTTCGGTCAGAGTGTGTCCGGTTTGTAAATTTCCTAATCAGCCTGAAAGCGAAAGATGCGTGAGATGCGGAGCAAGACTTGAAGATGCATCTGCCGAAAACGATATACCTCAGGAAAATTATGAGATGCCAAGACAGTACGGACCTAATGCGTATCCGGGTTTGGATAATGCTCTCTCTTTCCTCGGATTCGACCCGAATGAGGATATGGGCGGTTCAACACTTAGTGAGGTTTCTCATTTTGTCGGTTCAAATACTATTTATTATATACCGCTGTTCAAGAGGATGAAAGACCTCGGAAAGAAGTTCTCTTTCAATGTCGTATGTCTGCTTTTTCCGGAATTTTATTTTGCCAACAGAAAAATGTGGTTCTGGGCATTGCTCGTAGGTATAATAAAGATAATACTCGGAGTTCCTTCTGTAGCTCTTGAATTTCTGGATAGATGGGGCGAGCGTGATGAATTCAGTTTTATACTCGATACAGTAAGTAGAAATAAGGACTTTATAGTGCAGCTTCAGGATGCTTGTTCGACTATCGACTGGGTTATAAATATAATTTTCTGCCTGCTGGGAAACTGGCTGTATTTCAGGTATGTCCTGAAAAATCTTGATAAGCTCCATGAAAGGGGAGTTGACGGTAAATCCGATCCTGCACTCCTGACATCAGCCGGCGGTGTGAAGCATACAAATATACTTATAATGCTTGCTTTGAATTTACTGCTCAGTCCGATATTACTTTACCTTATGGTTTCGATATTAAAATAATATGTATGAAATGTCCCGGAGATATACTCCGGGACATTTTCATATCATGCACAACAAAAAAGGCTCACCTTAGCGGTGAGCCTTAACAGACTAATTATTCAACCGGAACTACCCAACCGAAAGTATCTTCGATCTTGCCCCACTGGATACCAGTCATTGTATCGTAAAGCATCTGAGAGATCTTACCGATCTTGTTACCGTTGATCTCCATTACCTTGTCGTTCCACTTGAGGTGACCAACAGGTGAGATAACAGCAGCAGTACCTGTACCGAATACTTCATCGAGCTTGCCGGCATCGTAAGCGTCAGCGATCTCCTGAATGTCGATACGTCTTTCCTCAACTTCAAGACCCTTTGACTTACATACCTCGATAGCGGACTTTCTTGTGATACCAGGGAGGATAGAACCCTGAAGCATAGGAGTAACGACCTTACCGTCGATAACGAAGAAGATGTTCATAGCACCGACTTCCTCGATATACTTCTGCTCAACGCCGTCGAGCCAGAGTACCTGAGAGTAGTTCTGCTTATGAGCTTCGTCCTGACCGATGAGTGAAGCAGCGTAGTTACCGCCGGTCTTAGCAAATCCCATACCGCCTCTTACAGCACGTACATACTTGCTTTCAACGTAGATATTAACAGGGTTAAGACCTGTCTCGTAGTAAGCTCCGGAAGGAGAAAGGATTATTATGAAGAGGTAGTGCTCACCAGGCTTAACACCGAGGAATGGGTCAACAGCGATGATGAACGGACGGATATAGAGTGACTCGCCGTCCTTTGAAGGAACCCAGTCTTTCTCTATTTTGAGGAGTTCCATAAGGCACTGTATACCGAGTTCTTCAGGGAGCTCAGGTATAACGAGTCTCTCGTTGGACTTGTTGAGTCTCTTGAAGTTCTCCTCTGGACGGAAGAGCTGGACCTTACCGTCAGCAGTTCTGTAAGCCTTCATGCCCTCGAAAACTTCCTGACCGTAGTGGAAGCACATAGCAGCAGGAGAGAGCTCGATAGAACCGTAAGGACGGATCTCAGGGTCATGCCAGCCCTGACCTTCGTCATAAGGCATTACGAGCATATAATCTGTGAAGATGTGACCAAAACCGAGCTTATCGCCTGGCTGTGGCTTAGCTTTTAATGAATCAGCCTTTGTAAATTTGATTTCCATTTTATTCAACCTTCTTTAAATAATATTGAGCTTTTTAATTTACTTCACTGACTGTGAGGTAATTTTTTTCAAAGAGTTTCTGGCAGACCATAGCAGCTGCGGACAACATACCTACGGTACAGATAGTTATAGCTGCAACTCTGAATAGAAATCTACTGATGCTCATAGATATACTCCTTTGAAATTATTTTATATCAATAATTATAGCACATTATTCCACAGATTTCCATAGGACATGGATAAAAATCTGTATATGTACGACATAGTGTTTTTGTGCATATCGCACTATTCGTCGTATGTGCGGACTCTGAGGACAGCTCCGAGACTTTCGGCTATTTTACGGGAAGCATCTATTTGTTCCTGAGGAATAACGTCGACCACGGACATTATAACTTCAGCCTGACCGGTTTTTACGCAGTCAGCAGTGAACTTCTGCATAGCCTCGAAAGCTTCCGGAAATTTAGGGCGTGTTACAGCCATATACTCATCTTTAGTGCCTGCGTTCAGGCTGACTGAAATAGTATCAAGAGCCTCGCAGAGTTCAGCGGCGATGCTTCTGCCGTGTATGAGGTCACCGAGACCGTTTGTGTTTATACGCAGTTTAGGACATCCTGACTTCGTGCGGAGATATGCTGCAACTTCGAGGAGAACATCAAGTCTCTCAGTAGGCTCACCGTAGCCGCAGAATACTATCTCGTCGTAGGATGATATGTCACGTTTATCGAGGTCAGCCTTTATTTCGTCCATAGACGGCTCATGTTCGAGCCATAGCGGGTCAGAGCCGTATGCACCGTCCGCATTGTTTCTGATGCAGAATGTGCAAGAGCACGGACATTTATTTGTGAAGTTAAGATACAGATTATTTCCTACTTCATAGGAGATAGTCATAGCTTTTTTCATTTTCATTCACCTTCGTAATTATCATTGTTTTGGTCATCATTTTTTTCAGGAGGACATATCTTTTCAGCTATCTCCTGAGCTTTATTAAGGTCAAAATTTCCCGATATAATCGCACTTCCGTCAGTAATGGCAGTATGAACTTCCGGAGAACATAACATTTCGCCTTTGTACCATATTGAGATAGCCTGATTATTTTCAGCAGCTTTACTTGTAGCGGCTTCAAAAGTATTACTTCCGCTGCTGTTGAATTTTACATTTATGACATAATCCAATCTATCATCGCTTTGCTGCAATTGTACAGAAGCTTTCTCTACGTCTTTTTCTGTGAGTATAAGTTCACCGTCTTTTGTTTCGCCCATACGGAATTCGAGCACAGGCTCGGCTGCTTCTGTTGTTTCGACGGCAGTAGCCGACTCGGCTTTTTCGGAGCTTGAAGAACTGTCGGAGCTGTTTCTGCTTCCACATCCTGAAAGCAGAAGTGATGATAAAATGATTGCGGTCAAGATTTTTTTCATAGTAGTTTACCCATTTAAATTAATCAATATATATCCTCGGAACTCTTTTGGAGATTCCGCAGACTACTTCGTATCCGATAGTACCATAAATTGAAGCAAGCTCATCGGCGGTTATCATGTCATCGCCGTCTTTTCCGATGAGAGTTACTATATCACCGGACTTAGCTTCCGGTACGTCGGAAACATCTATCATTAACTGGTCCATACAAACTCTGCCGACTATTTTGCAGCGTTTGCCGTGGACAAGTATCTCGCCTTTTGAGCTGAGCAGGCGTGAGTAACCGTCTGCATAGCCAATAGTGACAGTAGCTATCTGCATTTCCTTTGGCGAGGTGAAGGTCCTGCCGTAGCTTATGCAAGTGCCTGCCGGAACGGTTTTGACCTGAGAAATAACAGCTTTAAGCTCCATAACAGGTTCAAGGCCCTCCGGGATAGGAAGACTTATATCCGGATGCAGACCGTAGATGATGATGCCTGCTCTTGAAAGTGTGCTTCTTGAATTATTTCTGTAGCAGGTAGCGGCACTGTTCATAAAATGCATATGAGGGAGCTTTATCCCCATTTTTACAAGCTCGTCATATGTATCGATTATGTATTTTTCCTGTTTATTGGTATATTCCACATTATCCGGAGCGTCGCTGTCTGCAACTGCAAAGTGAGTGTATATTCCCTCCACGGAAAGACCTGAAATGCTCATCATGTCTTTGATCTCAGCGGCACAGTCGGCAGGAGAGTCGTGACGCAGACCTATTCTGCCCATGCCGGTATCTATCTTTACATGGCAGCGGACTGTATCAGGACTGTTGTGACAAAGCGACTTTGCATACTCTGTTGAAACAACTCCCTGAATAATATTGTTCTCGGATATTTCGTGAGCGTATTCCGGAGGTGTATAGCCGAGAATGAGTATCTCAGCGTCCGGACAATACTCTCTTACGGCAATAGCTTCATCGAGATTTGATACAGCAAAATACTTGATACCACATTCGTCCGCCAGACAGCAGACTACTCTTTCGTAGCCGTGACCGTATGCGTCAGCCTTTACGACTGCCATTACTTCGGTATTTTCCGAGTTAAGACTCTTTATTACTTCTATATTTTTTCTGAGCCTTTCGAGAGAAACTTCAGCCCATGCTCTTTTCAGATATGGTTTCATTTCAGTCCATCCTTTCGTTCTGTTAAAATTTAATTACAAGTTTAAAAATGCCTTGAAATGTGTATATTAATATGTTATAATTAACTGCGTAATGCTTGATTATGATAGGAGGCCGTATATATGTTATCATTGGATTCGGGACTTCACGTTGTCTTGCCTGATGAAGTTTCACTTCCACAGGATAAAACGATATGTATATCCGGTCACCGTGAAAAAAGCATTCGTCCGTATAAGGGAATGTCTGTTTATCAGCCGATAACTACAGCTGCTGTGAGACTTATGCTTTATCGCTATATAGATATGGCAGCAGCTCATGGCTATGAGTGGTTCATAAGCGGACTTGCTACCGGCACAGACCTCTGGGCTGCGGAGTATATCCTGAAAAAGAAAGCTAACAACGGCAATATACATCTTGTCGGAGCTATGCCATATCTCAGACATTCTGAACGCTTTCCGGCTGATTCAAAAAAACTTCTCAAAGAAGTTGAGAACGGCTGTGATGTGCTTATCTGTGTTGCTCCTGACCCAAATATCGTTTACAATAAAGGAGCAGGCAAGAATCTTTATCGTGACCGTAATTTCTTTATGGTCGACCGTTCATCAGCAGTCATTGCTTTTCTGAACGAGGGCGAGGGATTTTCAGGTACTCAGCAGACTGTGAACTATGCTTACAGGTCCGGCAGAGTGATACGCAGGTTCAGCATGGATGATGTTTATCATCTCATGGACGAGCACGGCATTGATATACGTTTATTGAGCCGTGAGATAACTTTCATGGACAATGTTTTTGATATGCCATTTTAGACTGCTAAGTTATATTATATCACACTTGCAGAATTTTGCAAGTGGTGACGCAATTAATATAAAAATAAAATACGGAAATCAGTACAAAAACAGCCTTTGGAGCATAGTAAAACCTGACCGACACAATAAATTCATTAAATTTTCATTTTTTATAAATAAATTTGATGAATACACGTTCGTTTTCAACAGACTGTTGAATAAGCTGTTTAAACATTCTCCACTTAACATATATGTTGAAAATGTGGAAAACTCTGTTGATAAGCTGTGTTTTCGGACAAGTTTTTAACCAGCGGCTATGGAAAAAAGTTTTTTGAGTTTTTTTTGACGAATATTTTCATATCGTCTGTTATACGAAAAGTTTATGATAAAAAATAATTACAAAGGAGACATTTGTCATGGCGAAAAAAAAGAGCGGCAGCATTGCTGTACCATTTCTTACAACTATTTTTATCGGACTTCTGCTACTCGGCGGAGCTGCATATTTTATCTACAACAAGTATCTGAAAAAGGATAATACGCCTCCGACAGTAAAGGCAAGGGACGTTGTTACCGTATCTTATGCCGATAATCACAGTATACTCTTTATACTCGATGACCCTGAGCAGAAGTGCTCTTCAACATTCGTACTCATGAGGTCGATACCAAAGGATAAGAGAATCGTATTTCTCGGAATGCCTTCAAATTCTATCGCACTCGTTGACGGAGAGCAGCAGAGCCTGAAGGGAGCTTATGAGCGTGGCGGCGGAGCAGCTGCGGCATCATTTGTCTCAAATATAATGGGCGTTGATATAGAGCATTATATGGTTTTCGGTAAAGATGCATTCAAGCGTACCTGCGATATTATGGGATGCGTTTCATATCCTATAGATGTTGATATTGCCGGTCTTAAAGATGACGGCAGTATGCAGCCTCTCGACAGCGAACAAATGGAGACTTTCGTAACATACTCCATGTTCAAGGGCGGAGAGTTTGAACGTGCTTTCAAGGCTGCTTCTGTGCTTTCATATATGGTAAACGGTGCTGACGGTCAGTATGTCTCTGACAGTCTTGATAACAGCTTCAATGATATAGTAAATATGTCCGATGTCAAGACCACTATAACTTCTGTAGACTATAAAGAGCGAAATAACGCTATAAAGTTTATGTTTGAGAACGGTTCATCTATGGCTATAGCTATACAGATAGACGGAGAGGTCGCAGGAAATGACTTCATTCCAAGTGATACTCTGCTCAAACAGATTGCTGACCAGTATTTCGGTGCGAATGACGACTGATATGTTTAATATTTTTGATACTCATGCTCATTATGCGGACAGGGCTTTTGATGAGGACCGTGAAAAGGTGCTTGCTGAACTGCCTGAAAAAGGCGTGAGATGTGTGATGCTCGCTTCTGCCGGCATGGATGATACCGCAGCAAATGCAAAGCTCGCTTCTGAGTATGACTACTTATATGCCGCTTCCGGTGTTCATCCGGAGAATGTTGACAATGTTCCCGATAACTACATCGACATACTCCGCCGGACTGTGCTCGGCAATGAAAGGGTAAAAGCAATAGGGGAGATAGGTCTTGATTATCACTATGAAGGCTACTCAAAAGAGCGTCAGGAGGAAGTTTTTACTCAGCAGCTTGAACTTGCCTCTGAACTTGATGTACCGGTCATAGTACATACCCGTGATGCGTGGGAAGATACCTTGAGGATACTGAGACACTATAAACCAAGGGGAGTAGTCCACTGCTTCAGCGGCTCGGCTGAGACAGCTTCAGAGATAATAAAGCTCGGTATGTACATTGGTTTTACAGGAATTATAACTTTCAATAATGTCAAAAGGGCGATACGTGCTCTCGAAGCTGTGCCTATGGACAGACTTCTTCTCGAAACTGACTGTCCGTATATGGCTCCGGTGCCGATGAGAGGCAAACGCTGCGACAGCTCAATGATACGCTATACAGCTGAGAAAGCTGCTGAGATAAAAAAAGTTCCCGTACAGGATCTGCTCGATATTACCTGTAGGAACGCTTACGAATTTTATTGCATAGATCAAGAGGTTAGATAAAATGTATTATTGTTACGGAATTACTGAAAAGGGTATAATGCCCCATAATGAGGACGCTATGCTCATAGGTGAGTCCGTTGTTGACGATGGCAGATGTGAGTATACTCTTAATTCACCTTTCATCAGTGCAGTCTCTGACGGAGTGTCCGGAGAAAATGCCGGTGAGGTCGCTTCTAAAATGAGTCTCGAACTCATAAGGGATATGCATTATACCGGTATAATCCGTTTGGATATAAGACTGCACGAAATACACAGACAGCTCGTTGAGTACAGCCGTGAGCACCCTGAGTATAACAATATGCAGGCTACACTATGCGGAGTTGCTGTTGATGAGGCTGATAATATACTCGCTTTTAATGTCGGTGATTCAAGACTTTACCGCTTCCGCCGTGGAAGGATAAGTCAGCTTACCCGTGACCAGTCACTGGTGCAGCTCCTATACGAAGAAGGCTCTATAACTATGGCTCAGAGACGCACTCATGTTCACAGGAATATTATTTTTCCTGCTTTTGGCAATCATAAAACTCTGCCTAAGATAGATATAACTCCGATAGAGGGCGGTATGGAGCACGGTGATGTGCTTATTCTCTGCACTGACGGTATCTCCGATTACCTTTCTCCGCTCGATATGGAGGAGATACTTGAACTGCCTAAGAGTCTGCCGAAACGTATTGAACTTATGGTAAATACTGCTCTTGAAAAAGGCTGTAAGGATAATCTTACGGTGTCAGCTATGGTAAGAATATGATGAAAAAAGTCCGGAATGTTCCGGACTTTTCAGAGTGTCGAAAAACTATAAAATAAAAGGATAACCATAATAATGGGATTCCAAAGGGATTATTATCCCTTTGGTCAGGTCAAGGGCTGA
>OCTX011917705.1_pt1 | contig 10356 bp, 10 predicted proteins | sample 1539691 | NCBI WGS metagenome assembly OCTX01 (sample SAMN02144231, study PRJEB22623) | gut metagenome | biome: sheep rumen | host: Ovis aries | place: New Zealand | reverse complement strand
CCGGTAAGCATTCCCCCGAGCCACGGGGATTCTTCCACGACGAGAGTCTTCGCTCCCAGGCGGGCGGCTTCTATACCAGCGGCAGTACCGCCGGTTCCCCCGCCGATTATCACTACATCGTAGTCCCGGGCACATCCGGCCAGGACCATCATCGCTATGGATAACAGGATTCTTTTTGTCATATACTACAAATATACCACCTCCGCCCGGAAAAACAAACACTGGCGGGTGCCGCCTGCTGCCAACGTGCCGGAAAATGTCCTGTCAGCAGCATTTCCGGCGTTATTTGCCGCCAACGTGCCGCAAATTGTCCCGTTGGCAGCAGTGAAGTAAGCCAGTAGGTCATAAAAAGCTTTCAGGTTAAGGCATTTTTTCCTATCTTTGGGTTATGAACTCTCAAAGAAACCTCGCCATAGACATGTTCCGTGGTCTCACGATGTTCCTGATGATCATCGTAAACGACTTCTGGAAAATCCCCGACGTACCCCACTGGCTCGAGCATTTCGCAACCATGGAAGACGGGATGGGCCTTTCGGACGTCATATACCCGATGTTCCTCTTCGCGATGGGAATGTCGATCCCATACGCTCTGGACCGCAGGGAAGCCAAGGGATATCCGGTTCTGGACACCGTCAGGCATATCCTGAGCCGCACTCTGGCGCTCCTGCTGATGGGCGTCTTCATAGTCAATTCAGAGTACGGAGTCTCCTCCACAATAGGCTATGGCAAAGGCGTTTACTGGCTGCTGATGCTCGCCGGTTTCTTCCTGGTATGGAACCTCTACCCCAAGGAATCCAAAGCAAAGCGCCCTCTGAGGATTGCAGGCGTCGCAATACTTGCCTTCCTCGCACTCACCTACCGCAACCCCGACGACGGCAGCCTGTTCCAGGCCCGCTGGTGGGGAATACTCGGACAGATAGGTTGGATGTACCTGTTCTGCTCCATGTCGTATCTGCTGTGCGGCAGTCGCAAATGGCTGCTGGCAGTAATATGGGGAATTCTGTGCTTGGTCAACCTGAGCGTAGTCCCCATGCGCGACGGTTCGCAGCTGGTCGGGCCCAATATTGTCGCCGACTTCGCAGGCTCCCTCAACCTCGGCAGCTGCCATGCCACAATCCTTGCGCTCGGAGGCTTGCTCACAATACTTGCGGAACGGAGGCTCGCCTCTCAGAAAACTTCCACGAAACTCCTCACGGCGAGCGGCTCCGCAGCCACGCTCGCTTTCTTCGGACTTGCCTCACATCAGGGCTGGATTATATCCAAGGGCCTTGGTACGCTTCCCTGGGTGATGTACGCAAGTACCATATCGATAGCCGTTTACGCCCTGCTGAGGGTACTTGAGAAGCACTCCCTCACAGGGTGGTTCAAGCCCCTGCAGCCTTGCGGCACAGCGACCCTGAGCGTTTACATGATTCCCTATTTCTTCCTCGCCCTCTGGGTGTTCATCAACCCCGTGATTCCGGCATGGATGAGCGGTTGGGTGGGCGTCGGCAAGTGCTTTCTGCTCGGAGTGCTCTGCGTGGGCGTGGCCTGGCTGCTCGAGCGCGCTCACATAAAACTCAAGATATGAAACGACGTTCCTTCCTCAAAGGCGCCGCACTCGCAGGTGCTGCCGCCGCCATGGGGCCCCTTCTCGACGCCTGCTCCTCCCGAAGGGAGAATCCTGAAGACGTAAGGCAGAAGGTTGCACGTAACTTCAACTACGGGCCTGACGGCAGCTTCCGCGTCCTTCAATTCACAGATACACACTACATTGCCGGCGACCCGAGGTCGAGCCGCGCCATGGAATGCGTATGCGAAGCTCTCGATGCCGAAAAGCCCGACCTGGTCATCCACACGGGCGACATACTGTTCGGCCGCCCCGACATAGAATCCGCCCTGGAGATACTCAGGCCAATGTCCGAGAGGGGCATACCATTCGCCGTAGCGCTCGGCAACCACGATTCGCAGTTCGGCAGCACCCGCGAAGAGGTCTTTGCCGCCATACGTTCCCTGCCCTGCTGCATCAACCTTCCCCCGAAGGAAGGAGTCTACGGCTGCTCCAACGACGTCGTGACCCTGAGCGGTCCGGACGGACCCGACAGGGCGCTGTTCCTGTTCGATTCGATGGATGCGGTGATTCTCAAGGGAGAGGAGGAGATTCACTGCTACGATTACATCCGTCACAGCCAGATAGGCTGGTACCGCGACTGGAGCTCCCGCCTAAGGAAAGAGCACGGCGGTATTCCGGTCCCGGCGCTGGCGTTCTTCCACATCCCTCTGTGCGAGGTGTCGGAAGGTCTTGCAGCAGAGGGGCATACGCTCATAGGCAACAACTGCGAACCGCCCTGTCCGTCAAGGGTTAACAGCGGTCTGCTGGCGCAGATGCGCGAGATGCAGGACGTGCAGGCCATAGTCACCGGTCACGACCACGACTGCGACTACGTACTCAAATACGGGCCCATGTACTACATTTACGGACGGTTCAGCGGCTGCGACACAGTCTACAACCACCTCGGGGCAAACGGAGCCGGGGAGCCGAAACTGTCTGGCTGCCGCATGTTCACGTTCAGGTGCTCAGAAACGGCGTTCACCACCTGGGTACGCCTGCTTGGAGGCGAGGTGCAGCAGAAGACGATCCTCGGGTAAGGCTACAGGCCGAGCGTAAGGCCGAAAGACAGAGTGCGCGCGTCGCTGCACTCCGAGGGAAACAGAGGGGTAAGACCGTAACTCACCCATATACCGATGCCTGCGTAAGACACGCCGCCCTCAACGGATGCCCTCCAGGGGGAGAACAGGGTGTCTGTTGTGGTCCTCGTCCTGGGAGCCCTGTATTTGGCATATCCCTTTACGAGATACTCACCTGCCACTCCTGCGAATACTTTGCCTTTGTCGCCGATTTTCACCGCAAGACGAAGGGGCACTCCGATATAAGATGCATGAATCTTGGACTTCTTGCCGTCGTAGCCGGCGGCGGTTATGGCAGTCGGAAGGTAAGTAACGGACGAAGCGCTCTCCGAACCGTCAAAAGTAACAGAAGTGTCGGAAAGGGAGAAATCCATGAAAGACCAGCGCAGACCCAGGCTGACGATGAGCGGACTCTTCTTTGAAGTCATGTGCAGACCGGCCATCTCAAGATTGTATACAAAATTCTGGTACAGCTTGGTATCCAGGAAATTGCCGTATTCCGTGCCGGCCCAGGGGCCCTTGTAATTCACCCCGAGGAGGGCCGTCTCGCCGAAATACATGGGGAAAGCTACATGGAGTTTGAGTTCGGTCTTGCTGCCGGACGTGAGTTCGATTCCGTCACGGTCAATCTTTTTGTCTTCGGAAGATTCCTGCGCAGCAAGCGGGAAAAGTGCCACCAGGCAGGCTGCAATGGAGATTAGCAAACGTTTCATGGCACAAAATTAAGAATTTTATCCATGAATGTTTCATAAACCAAAAAATCTTTATATCTTTGCGGTCCTAAAAAACGAGAAAAGGGGGTGATATAAGGAATGATCATCGTACAGGTTAAAGAAGGCGAAAATATCGAGCGCGCCCTTAAGAAATTCAAGCGCAAGTTCGAGAAGACAGGAGCAGTCCGCGAGATGCGCTCCCGCAAGAACTTTGAGAAGCCTTCCGTGAAGAAGCGTATTGCAAAGCAGAAAGCAATCTACGTACAGCACCTGCGTCTCCTCGAGGAGCAGTAAAAATACTAGGCCGGCCCTTTGGGAGCCGGTCTTTTTTTTATATCTTAGCGGCATGAATATCCGCAGAACCCTCACTCTCGCCGCAGCGCTGTTGCTCGCGCTTGCAGCCCAGACCCAGGACATCAAGCCCGCCAAAGACAAGGCCACAAAGAAGTTCGGTTACCAGGACAAGAGCAAGAACTGGGTGATTGAGCCGTCGTTCGACAAGGCCAGACGCTTCATCGACGGCTACGCCATAGTCGAAGTCCAAGGCCTGGAAGGTCTCATCAACGCCACCGGCGGCTGGGTGCTCAGGCCGGAATACAACAAGATTGGCAAATTCGACAAACTCGGCCTGTGCGAGCTCACGGTAAAGAACGGGCGCGACAAATTCTACGGCCTTGCCGACAGGAACGGCAGTATCGTCATTCCCCCCGAATGCTCCTCTCTCACGGTTTCCCGCAGCGAAGAGCTCATTTTCGCCCGCAGGGAAGGCGAAACCGGGCAGCAGCTCTGGGGTGTCTACGACCTTGCCGGGGAAGAAATCTTCGCCCCGCAGTTCAGCCACTCTCCCACCTTCCGTGGAGGAACTGGCACCGCGGAATCCGCACTCACCGGCCTTACCGGCCTGATCAGCCGCGAGGGAGAGGTCCTGCTACCCTTCGAGAACCTCGCAATAAGCGACGGCCCCGGCCAGCGGGAGGCCCTCACCACCGATTTCTCCATACGCACTTACGACTCCCGGCTCAACCTCACCGAGGAACTGCGGAGCCCGGGGGCGGTCAAGCCCTACGACACGTTCGGCGACGATGTACGCGCCGCGGCATGGCATGTGGGATGCGTAGGCCGGAGGCTCCATTCCAACAACACATGGGCCGCCGACATCGTGCGCACCACCGCCGGCCGCAGCGCACAGCTGCGCCCCCTGCAGCTCGACTGGGGTTACAGAAGGTTCATACGGCTTGAGCCCGAAGCGGCCAAGACCGATATACCCGGCTGCATGGAGCATCCGTACAACGGCAAGCTCTACACCCTCCGCGCCATCATGTACGAGGCCGACGGCACTTACGTCGGCATCGCCTCCGACTGGGGATGGCTGGAGGCGCAGTTCCCCGGAGGCTGGGTATACAATGCGGAAGGCGCTGAAAAATGGTTAATCTTCGACGACCCCAACTACCCCGCCCGCCACAGAGGTCCCGCAACAGTCGACCTTTCCGAATACGGCACGATAGACTGCAGCGACGTCATTTCCGGACTGTGCCTCGGCTCTTACGACCTCAAGCGCCTCCAGGACACTGGCAACCGGATCAAACGGGAACTTGAGATAATAGAAGGAGAGAACGTCGGCGTCACATCGTATCTGCCCCACCCCGCTCCTTCAGGGCGCGAGGAGGCCAGACTCATACGCGATGCGATGCGCGCACCCGTCTTCCAGAACGCATGGCACATCGGCGAGGTAGTCAACTGCAGGGTCGACAAGAGAGGGGAAGAATACACAGTGGAACTGTCCGATGGGCTGATATGCAACTTCAGCGACCGCTTCGACTCCCCTTCTTTCAGCATGGAAGGCGAAGAAGTAATCTACTGGGGCCCCAACAACGCACGCACGGTATGCCTCGACCTGGAAATAGCAGGCAGCGGCTGCATGATTGACGACGTATACGGGACCGGCCGCCACCTCAAGGTGCTCATCGACATGTATGAGGAGGACGGCAGCTTCCTGAGGACGCTCGGCGAGGCTCCGGCCATCGACTTCATCAGCGACGGTCTTATAGTCTTCGAAAAACTCGGAATAGCCCTGAAGGCCCCCGGACACAACATGCACCGCGGCCGCGGCCCCGAGCCGGCGATGGTTATCCCCGCAGAGAAACGCCTTGCGCCTGCACTGTCGGCACTGCCGAAAGGCTCCGCAAGCCCTACTCAGCGTTCCACTCCCAGGAGAACAGAATAGACTCCACCTGGCGCAGGTACTGCCTCTTGTCGTACTTAGGGGCGTACACAAACGCCTCTGCAACAATTACATACTCGCCGTCGGGAGAATAGAACGAATGGGAGACGAAAGGCCCGCCCATGTAATCGTTCTTCACCTCCCAGAGGCCGCGTACCTGAGCGAAATCGCGTCCGCGGTAGCGGAAGAACTCCAGCTGCGGAGGCATGTAGTCGCCGGTAGTCATCCAGGTATTCTCGAACATGCCGGGCACGTTGAGCTGCAGGATTTCGTTACGCTTGGCGATTATGTTGTCCACTGACAGTTCGTCGGAGGCTCCGGTGGCAGGATACCTGTATATAAGGATGCCCTGAATAGTATACTGCTTCTCATCCGCAATCCAGCCGAAGTCGGGCGTGAGCTTCTTGAGCTTGTAGCCCATGGGGAAATGCGGCGAGCCCCCGAACACCTCTCCCACTTTCTCGGTAATGCTGCGCTCTTCGTAGCGTATGCAGTTGCCGATTACGCGGTCGCGCTCGGCCTGCTCGATGAATCCCACGATTTTCTTGCCGTCCGTGGCCAGCGCACGCGAAGCCTCTTCACTGCTGCGGGCGTTCACCTGCACCAGACACTGCGGGGCGGCCCATACGTCGCGCCTGTAAAGCACTCCCGTGCTGTCCACATGGGAGCCTATGGAAAAGAATACGATATTGCGGTGAATCTTGAACAGGTCGCCGAAACCTCCCGGCGGCACGTTGACAAGAGAATAAAGAGGCTCTTTCTGGGCAAGCCAGGGGCAGTCGCTTGCAAGCAGCTCGCGCACGTCGTTCCCCAGGGTGCCTTCCCAGTCTTCCTTCTCTATGACCACTATTATCTCACCGGCCTTGCCGCTCACATTGGGCAGCAGGGCCTTGGTATTCTTGCATCCGGCAAACAAGGCCAGGACGGCAAGGAAGCAAATAATTCTTTTCATATACAAACTGTTTCGAAATCAGTGAATGAGTCTTGCAATGTCGTTGCCGAAGGCGAGCACCATGAGGCCGAGAAGCAGCACCATGCCTATCATCTGCACCACGGCGAGGAATCTCTCCCCGGGCTTGCGCCGCGTAATCATTTCGTAAAGGGTAATCACGATGTGACCGCCGTCAAGCGCCGGAATCGGAAGCAGGTTCATGACACCCAGCATCACGGAAAGCAGGGCGAGGATGCTGAGGAACCGGTACCAGTCCCATACGGAGGGGAAAACCTGACCTATAGCGATGAAGCTGCCCACCGACTTGTAGGCCCCGGTGGAAGGCCTCGCCAGCAGGCTGAGGTCCTTGAGGTAGCCGCTGAGCGTCTCGCCAGTCAGCTTGAATCCGGCCGGGATGGCCTCAAAGAAGGAATACTGCAGGCGTTCCACCTTCGGACCGTGAAGATAAACCCCGATTTGCCCGAGGGAATCGACCATGACAGGCAGACTGAGGGTATCGGCTCCGCGAATCAGCGTGGCTGCGACCGTGCGGGACTTGAGGGTGGAAAGCACCTCGCGCGCGTCCTGCACATATCCCACGCCGCGGCCGTCAAATGCAGTGATGCGGTCGCCATACCGTATGCCCGCCGAAGCGTTGGGACTGTCGAACCTCACGGAATCTACCACGAAAGGCAGTGCCAGGTCGAACATCATGGGGCTGTTGAGCACGTCTCCGATATATGCCTGATCTATGTAGAGCGTCAGGGTGTCGGTCCCGCGAAGCAAGGTGGCGGTACGGACGTTGCGGCGCGCCAGGTCCGCCTGGAGCATGCCGAAGTCGCGGGGCTCGTAGTCGTCGAAACTGATTATATGGTCGCCGAGCCGGAAGCCCATCTCCTCGGCAAGTCCATTAGGCGCTATGCGAGCATCTTCGTTGCTGATATAAGCCTCGCCCCACACCCCGGCTATTATGCAGTATACGACAAGCGCGAAGATGAAGTTGTTGAGCACGCCGCCTGCCATCACGAAAAGGCGCTGCCAAGCCGGCTTGCTGCGGAATTCCCATGGCTGAGGGGCCTTCTTCATCTGCTCCAGGTCCATGGATTCGTCTATCATGCCGGCAATCTTGCAATAGCCGCCGAAGGGGATCCAGCCTATGCCGAATTCGGTTTCTCCCCAGTGCCATTTGGCGATGGCCTTGCCGGCTACGTCGAAGAAAAGATAGAACTTGTCGACCCGTATCCCGAAGATGCGGGCCCACATGAAATGGCCAAGCTCATGGATGATAATGAGCAGGGACAGGGCGAGAATAACCTGAAGAGCCTTAACTAATACAACCATTTGCCAGTTGTGCGACTTGGGTGTTGGTCTCGAAAATATCTTCGAGCGTAGGGTTCGCAACAAAATCCACGCCAGCAAGACACTTGGCGTTGATTGCGGAAATGTCGTAGAATCCTATCTGACCCTTGAGGTAGGCGGCCACGGCCACCTCGTTGGCGGCATTGAGGGCGCAGGGTGCATTCCCGCCGCGCTCCATGGCCTCCATGGCGAGACGCAGGTTGGGGAAACGGTCGAGGTCGGGAGCCTCGAAATGGAGCGAGCCGAGGCTGGCGAAGTCGAGCCGGCGGTTGCCCACCTCGATGCGCGCGGGGAATGAAAGGGCAAGGCCAATGGGCTCGCGCATGTCGGGCCATCCAAGCTGCGCAATCACGGCTCCGTCGGCAAATTCCACCATGGAATGTATGATTGACTCCGGGTGGACGACTATATTCACGTCGCGCGGGGCTACGTCGAAGAGCCAGCAGGCCTCGATGAGCTCGAAGCCTTTGTTCATCATGGTTGCCGAATCTATGGTAACCTTCGCCCCCATGTTCCAGTTGGGATGCCTGAGTGCGTCTGCGGCCGTCGCTCCCGCTATGCGCGTACGGTCCCAGGTGCGGAAAGGCCCGCCGGAGGCCGTGAGATGTATTTTCTCCACGGTATTGCCCTGGGCGCCGAGCAGGCACTGGAAGATGGCGGAATGCTCCGAATCGACGGGAAGGATCACGGCGCCGTGCTCGCGCATGGTACTGGTTACGACTGCGCCGGCGGCGACGAGAGTCTCCTTGTTGGCAAGGGCGACTATCTTGCCGGCCTCGAGGGCGGCGAGAGTGGGACGCAGGCCGCTGAAGCCTACCATCGCGCCGACAACTATGTCCACCCCGTCGCCGCGGACCAGCGAGCAGAGGCTGTCGGCGCCGGTCCACACCTTGCTGTCGGTGTCCTCAAGAGCCTTGCAGAGCCCCTCGTAACGGGCCTCATTGCATATTACCACGTTGTTAACGTCGAACTCGCGTGCCTGGGCGGCAAGCAGTTCGGCATTGCTGCCGGCGGAAATCATTTCCACTTCGAACATGTCGCGGTGACGGCGGACTACGTCAAGGGTCTGGGTCCCAATGGAACCTGTGGACCCTAGGATGGCTATGCGGCGCTTCTTCATCGGCTAAGGCTGTCAGGGGTTTCACGGACCTGCAGAAGGCTGTCGAGGTTGATTGTGGTATCTCCGGCAAGCACGCGGGAAAGGTTTTCGGAGTATAGTTTCCAGCGGGTTATCGCACTCTCCAGGGAATCTATCTTGATGGCGTTGGCCACAGCCTCGCGGCGGAAGTGGGCGTCGGGATATCCGGGAATGGTGGTGCGGAGGGGCGTAAGCGCTATGAGCGCATAAAGGCTGCCGACTATGACCACCAGGGTGGTGAATGCGGTAAGTGCGAAGCCCAGACGGGTGAAACGGAAAGTGCGTACGCGGCGGTGAGTTTCATCCTCCACGATGCTCAGGCGGTACACCTTGTTGAGATTGTTTTTCCCCATAAATATTGCTAAATTTGCGGTCTGTGGACAGAATCATCGGAATAGACTACGGAAGCGCCAGGGTGGGGCTCGCACAGAGCGACCCGCTGGGCATTTTCGCGTCTCCCCTCGAGACTGTGCCGTCTGCAAAGATAATAGATTATCTTCAAAAATACTCGCAGGACGAGACGATTGTAAAGTTCGTACTCGGCTATCCGCTCAACCTTGACGGCCGTCACGCCGAGGCTGCATCCGGCGTGGACAAGTTCATCCCCGTCCTGCAGAAGGCATTCCCCGACATACCCATCGCCCTGGAGGACGAACGCTTCACCTCCGTCCTCGCGCACCGGGCCATGATAGACGGCGGCATGAAGAAAAGCGAGCGCAGACAGAAGGAAAGCGTGGACAAGATAAGCGCCGCGATAATACTGCAAAGTTACCTGGACAGGAAATGATACAACCCATATACCTCTACGGTTCAGAGGTGCTGCGCGAGAAGGCGGCACCGGCCGACATCACCAAGAAAGAAGAACTGACGGCCCTCCTTCAGGACCTTCGCGATACCCTTGCCCGCAGCGAGGGCTGCGGTCTCGCCGCTCCGCAGATAGGAGTGAGCCTCCGCGTACTCATAGTCGACGGCGACGAAATGCAGGACGTCTATCCCTACCTCAAGGGATTCAAGCGCTCGATGATAAACCCCGAGGTGCTGGAAGAAAGCAGCGAGCAGTGCGAATACGACGAAGGATGCCTGAGCATCCCCGGCGTCTACTGTTCGGTCCGCAGGCCGGTGAGCATGAAGGTCCGCTACTGGGACGAGAACTTTACCGAGAAGGTCGAGGTATTCGACAAGTTCGGCTGCAGGATGATACAGCACGAGATGTCACACCTGGACGGTGTGCTTTTCACCGACCTGGTGGCTCCCATCCGCCGCAAGATGATATCCAAGAAACTTGTGAACATCTCGCACGGCAAGGTCGCCACGCGCTACAACTCGA
>OCTX012260070.1_pt1 | contig 10357 bp, 8 predicted proteins | sample 1539691 | NCBI WGS metagenome assembly OCTX01 (sample SAMN02144231, study PRJEB22623) | gut metagenome | biome: sheep rumen | host: Ovis aries | place: New Zealand | reverse complement strand
TCGGCTGTTGATGGAAGATGCTGGTTTCAAGCGCGAAATATTAGGCCGCGTGATGCAGATATTCATATACGATTTGTGGACGATTTGCCAGCACGGTCTGTCGCAGATTGACACCTCCGACAATTCAGCGCGTATATTTTTGCGCTTTCTGGCTTTGGCTCAGCAAAATGCCAGAACGGAGCGTGAGGTGAACTATTATGCTGACCTGCTTTGCATCACTCCGAAATACTTGTCACAGGTAAGCCGAACCGTTACGGGACTGCCAGCATCACAATGGATACAGTTCTATGCATCTTTCGAACTGGTGTCACTATTGAATGACACAACGAAGACACTGACCGAGGTTTCAGACCTGATGCACTTCGAGAACATGTCGTATTTCTCGCGTTACGTAAAGAAAACGCTGGGGAAATCACCCAGTCAATATCGTCAAAAATAGCATCTTGACCTTCGGTCGAAATAGCGTACGCTCGGCAAAATGAGTAAACTCTTTTGCGCTCGCTTAATCGCTATTTTCTGCAAAATGTGAAAGTTATGAGGCAATCCAGATAAAGACGGATTGCCTTTTTCGTTGTACCTTTGCCAACGGAATTTAAAACGTAAAAAGGATATGAATATTTTCGAGCAATTAAGATCAGGGGCTGACGTCAACATGGCAACGCCCGAGTATGCAGAGGCTATCAAGCACATGACCGACTGTGCCAACATTTGTTTTAGAATCAATACGACGGCTCCACAGCCTGAGCAGATTCGTCCGTTAGAGGAGCAACTCTTTGGCGGTAATCTCGACCAGACGAGCTATCTGATGCCTCCGCTGCAGATTGACTTTGCTTGTCAGATGAAGATTGGCAAGGGCGTGTTTATTAACCATTCGCTCACGTGCATGGCTGCTGGCGGTATTACTATCGAAGACGGTGTGATGATTGGTCCCAATGTGCGTATCGTTACCGACAACCACGACTTTGCGAACCGTATGGTGCTGCGTTGCAAACCTGTCCATATCGGACGTAACGCCTGGATTGGCGTGGGAGCTATTATCCTTCCTGGTGTGACCATTGGCGAGAATGCCGTAGTGGCTGCTGGTGCTGTCGTTACTAAGGATGTTGCACCTAATGCTATCGTAGGGGGGAATCCGGCTAAGTTCATAAAAAGCCTCACCCCCGCCCCCTCTCCAAAGAGCGAGGGGAGTAAATAGTTAAATCAACAAATAAATAGTAAATTGATATGATGATTTTCGACAGAAACGAACAGAAACAAGTAGTGGCACTCTTAGGTGCCGGTAGTATGGGAACAGCCATTGTACGCCGTATCGGTGCTGGCAAGAAGATTCTATTGGGTGACATCAGCGAAAAGGCATTGGAGCGCGTGGGTGATGATTTTCGCCGTTGTGGTTACGACGTGGAGACATTGCAAGTGAATGCCTTGCAGAAGGAAAACGTGGAGGCTTTTGCCAAGAAAGCCGTAGAACTGGGTCCCGTGATGTATTTCATTGATACAGCTGGTGCATCACCTAATCAAGCTAATCCTGAGCATATCGTTGATCTCGATATGGTGGGAACGGGATATGCCGTAGATGCCTTTGGCGAAGTGATGGCTGAAGGAGGAGCAGGATTGATTATCAGTAGTCAGGCAGCCTATATGTACCCCATCCCCAACGACATCGAACTGCAATTGGTGAACACCCCAACAGAAGAACTAAAGAACGTGAAGTTCATTCAAGAGGTTGCCATGCAGAACAGTGGCTTTGCCTATATGATTGCCAAGCGTATGAACCATTTACAAGCACAACGTGCTGCTGCCACCAGTTGGCGCAAACGTCGTGCGCGTATCAATACCATTTCCCCAGGAGTTATCGTCACTCCCCTCGCCTACGACGAATTTAATGCTAATGGGGAAGGCTATCAGCGAATGATTGATGCCTCTGCTGCACAACGCACAGGTACCAGTGACGAGATTGCCGAAGCTGCAGCCTTCTTGCTTGGAGAACATGCCAAGTTCATTACAGGTACCGACTTGCTCATTGACGGTGGTGTCATTGCAGCCATCCGTACAGGAGAATACAAACTGGGATAGTTATTTTCCCAGAAACTCGCTGGGCGTAAGACCCGTTATCCGTTTGAAGAGTCGGGTAAAATGATGGGGAAAATCGAAACCAAGCAGGCGCGAAGTCTCGTTGATGTTATGACCATTCATCAGCAGGCTTTTCGCCTGATTAATGACGTAGTTGTGGATATATCCGATGGCTGTGCCACCTGTGGCCTTATGAATGAGGTCGCCAAAGTAGCGCGATGAATAGGCTAACTCTGAAGCGCAGTAGGAAACGGTAGGTAAACCATGCGACAATTGTCGATTTTCGCGAAAGTACGTTCGCAATAGGTTATGAAAGCGCTTCAACAAATCGTTACCACCCTTGTCCTCTTCCGAGAGTTGGCGCAAGTAGATGCGGTTGCAATATTCCAATATCAGGTGAAGGTATCCCAACAAAATACTTCGGAGAGAAGGTGAGTCTTCATGCTCCGTCAACTCTTGTCGCATCTGAACGAGTAGTTGTGTGATGCAAAGCCATTCATCAGGTTCCATCCGTAGAGAGTCGGTAAAGAAGTACGAGAAATATTGGTAGCGCTCTATCTGACGTTCCAGTTCTGAGCCATGTAGCAGTTCGGGTGACCATAGAAGCACCCAACCACTCAATGAGATTCGCTCATCATTATCTTCCAATCCACCAATCTGCCCAGGTTCTACGGCAATAATCGAGGCATCGCTCACTTGCATTGTTTTCATTCCGTAAGAGAGGATTTTTGGAAATTGCCGTTGGATGAAAAGTCCATACACACCATAGTTGTTCAAGCTATGACGGAAAGGTGCCAACTCGTCATAGTGGATGATGCTTATCAATGGATGTAACAAGGGCGCATCTACAAACCGTGCATAGTCGTTAGGACTCTCTACTCTCAGTATTTTTTTCATTGCAGGAACAAAGATAAGAAAAAGAAGGCAAAATAGTCAAAAAATGGTAGTTATTTTATATTATTTAAGTACAATCTGCGAAATTGGTATATAATTAGCCAATATATGTAATGACTTTAATAAATATTGTACGTATCTTTGCCGATGAAATTAATAAATAAAAGTAGGAGATATGAAACAGATTTTTTTGTTTTTAGCAACGATGTTGTTTTGCTGTTGTTCATCAGATAGTGAAGTGATGGCAGAGGTGCCTGAAAATGCAGGCAAGACATTAGTGGTGTACTATAGTTATACGGGCAATTGCCGAGATATTGTGAATATACTAACCAATCAGATAAATGCAGAAGTATTGGAGATTCAACCAGCCGAAAAGGGATTGAGATACGAGGCAAATGGCTATGCGCTTGGCACTCAGTTGTTGAATGCCATCAAGGCCAATCCCAATAATGCCAGTAGTTATCCAGCCATCGACCCAGTAACGACATCACTCACAGACTACCAGAACATTATCATCGTCACACCTCTATGGTGGAGTCAGATGGCAGCTATTATGCAGACCTATCTATTCAACTATGGTCCGCAGATGGCGGGAAAGCACGTAGGACTAATTGTTTCGAGTGCCAGCAGTGGCATCTCACAAGTGGTGGCTGATGCAAAAAGACTTGTTCCTAATGCCACATGGATGGGCGATGCTTTGTGGATAAACAATTCCAATCGAAGCAATGCCTCTTCTTTGGTTCAGAGTTGGCTCAAGAAAATGAATTTCGCAGAAAACAAAACTACTATGGATAAAATATACATCACCATCAATGGACAATCACAGAGCGTGACGCTCGTAGAAAATGCCGCTACAAAGGCATTGGTAGAAAAGTTGCAACAAGCACCTGTTACCGTGACACTCAACAGTAGTGGCGGTTTTGAGATTTGGGGAGCATTAGGTTTTTCGCTGCCAACAAGTGAACAACAAATAACGGCTCAGCCTGGAGACGTTATCCTTTACAACGGTAGTAACATTTGTATCTTCTACGGTTCGAATTCATGGAGCTACACTCGTTTGGGAAAGATTGAGGGTTTGTCAGAGAGTGAGTTGCGCTCATTCTTGAAAGCAGGTGAAAGCAATATTAGCGTAACGCTTTCGCTGACGAATGCAACTGCAATGAGAAGCCTCACCCCCGACCCCTCTCCAAGGGGAGAGGGGAGTATATACTCTCTGAATGGGCAAAGGATGCCTAATCCGTCACATGGTATTTATATTAAAAATGGCAAAAAAGTGATATTATGATTATCAACAAACCAATCAGTCGGAGAAAAGCTCTCAAAATTATGGGGCTTGGTGTGCTTGCTTCTTGTATACAGACACTTCCAATATTCGGAAAGTCCAAAAAGGAAAAAAAGAAAAATGCCAAGCGTCTGATATTTTATTTTTCCGCCACTGGTAACAGCCTTTACATAGCAAGACAGATTGGTGGAGAAGCATCAACTTTGTTGAGCATCTCACAAGAAATACATAACGAGCATCCTAAATACGAGGCAGAAGAAATTGGATTCGTCTTTCCCATCTATTGTTTCCTCCCTCCAGCCATAGTTCAGGATTTTATTGCCCGTTCCTCTTTCAAGGCAGATTATTTCTTTACAGTTGGAACATACGGAGCTCACCATGCTACATTCCCTGAGTCATTTGACAAATTTACCAGCGAACATGGGGTGAAAATGAATTACGTTTCATCTATCCAGATGGTTGACACTTATCTGCCTTATTTTGATATGGAAAAAGAAAAGGCTATAGATAAAAAGATTCCTGAGAATCTAGCTGTTATCCTTAGCGCTCTCAACCAACATGCAAATTATATCCAACCAGTATCAGAGATGGACCGTCATATTAACGAAGGTTATTTTAGATCATCTGGTCGAGATCGTCAGCGTCCTACGGTGACAAGGTCTGAGAAAATTGTCTTTGCCACAAATGATTGTGTTGGATGTGGAATATGCACTTCGGTTTGTCCTCATGGTTCATGGAAAGTAATAGATGGTCATTCTGTTGCCAAAGGAGCGTGTGAGAATTGTCTGGCATGTGTGCATAATTGTCCTCAGAAAGCCATTTCCATTATTCCTATTCCTCCAGAACCCGAAGAACAAAACCGTAATGCCCGCTATCGCAATCCAAACGTTAGCTTGGCAGATTTGATAAAGGCCAATAGTCAATATTAGAGATTATCAATTAATAGAAAATGAAAAGAGTAATAGTTATATCTACAAGCCTTCGTCGTGGTTCAAATAGCGATATGCTCGCCAACCAATTTGTGGAAGGTGCAAAAACCGCAGGAAACGAAGTTGAGAAGATTTCACTTGCAGGCAAGAACATCCAATTTTGCAAGGGATGTTTGGCTTGTCAGAAGTTAAGTCGTTGTGTTATCAACGACGATGTGAACAACATCATGGCAAAGGTGTTGAAGGCTGATGTCGTCGTGTGGGCAACGCCAATCTACTATTATGAAATGAGCGGTCAGATGAAAACCCTCATAGACCGCATGAACGCGATGTACTCTCAAGATTATGCGTTTCGTGATGTCTATCTATTGACAACTGCTGCCGAAAATGAAGAGCAAACTCCCAAGCGTGCCGAAATCGGTTTGACAGGTTGGATAGATTGTTATCCCAAGAGTCGTTTGGCAGGCACTCTCTTTTGTGGAGGCGTGAATGATGCTCGTGAGATAGAAGGTAATCCCAAATTGCAAGAAGCATTAGAATTAGGAAAGAATATATGATAAAGAAAGTATTTTTAGCAGCAATATTGATGGGCGGGATGCTCACAAGCTGTACAAACAAGGAACAAACTAAAACAGAAGAAAATATGACAACATTGAATCTAACGCAGGAGTGGGACAAGGTTTTCCCATTAAGCGAGAAAGTGAATCACCGTAAGGTGACGTTTGAAACACAATACGGACTGACGTTGGCGGCTGACCTATATGAACCAAAGGCGGAAGTTGTCAATCCCCACCAACTTCCTGCCATTGCCGTAAGCGGACCGTTTGGAGCTACCAAGGAACAATCAAGCGGTCTCTATGCCATGCGTATGGCAGAACGTGGTTTTGTTGCGTTGGCTTTCGACCCCTCATATACTGGTGAGAGTAGTGGTGAACCTCGTCGTACGGCTTCGCCAGATATCAACACTGAGGACTTCATGGCAGCTGTTGATTTCCTTTCGAAACAAGACAATGTAGATGCCAATAAGATTGGTATCATTGGCATTTGTGGTTGGGGTGGTATTGCCCTGAATGCTGCCGCTGCCGACACGCGTATCAAGGCTACCGTTGCCTCTACGATGTACGATATGACACGCGTCAGCGGTAATGGTTACTTTGATAGTGAGGACAAGGAGGAATCGCGCCATGCAGCTCGTGAAGCACTCGCCAAGCAACGCTTGAGTGACCCAATGGCAATGGCTGGTGGTGTTGTTGACCCCCTACCCAAGGATGCACCACAGTTTGTCAAAGATTACTTTGACTACTACAAGACCGAACGCGGCTATCACAAGCGTAGCGGTAACTCAAACGATGGTTGGCGCGTTATCGGTACACAAGCATTCGCCAACAGTCGTTTCCTATATTACATCAACGAGATTCGTTCTGCCGTACTCGTAATGCATGGCGAGAAAGCTCACTCACGCTACTTCGGTGAGGCTGCCTATCATTATATGGTAGATGGAAAGGCAGAAGGATATAACGTGGTAGGAAAACCAAATCCCAATCCAGAGAATAAGCAATTGCTCATCATCCCCAATGCCTCGCATTGCGACCTCTATGATGGTGGTTATACGGAATTGGTAGGCAAAGGAGAACCCAAGAATCTGATTCCTTGGGACAAGTTGGCCGAATTCTTCACAAAGAATTTATAACTCTTCGTGGAACCCATTATATTATCTCTGTTTATATCTTAGATAAGCCTTCCAAGTCTTCTTGACCTCTTCCATGTTAAATTCGCCGTCGAAGCATTCTGCTTGAAAGTCTTCACGGAAAGGTGACCAGTTGCCGCAGATTATTCCGTCATAAGCAATGATGGGTTGGAAGATGCCACTATTGTTATGGGCACGATGACGATGCTCTGACGGTAGCACAATGTCACGAGACTTATAGCTGATAAGATATTCATCGTATGGAGGAATCAATAGGAAATTGCCCTTTCTGAAACCACGAGTGCGGCAATTGTCGGTGAGATAGAATTCTCGTCCTTTGTATTTCTCCATACTAATATGATTACCCAAAAGAGCAATGCCCTTGCGACAATCGCTGATATTCAATCCAGACCACCACACGTAATCCTCCAATGTGGCAGGTTGACGACTTTGGAAGTATTTGTAGGTGATGTTCAATAGGACTTCGTCTCTATCCATTTTCTCATTTTGCTTTACCTTTTTCGCAGTTAGTGCGTAGGTGGCTTTGTGAGGAAGCAAATCTCCGCTACAGAGTATTCCCGACAATTCCGCCATACGGATATGATACGACAATCGATGGTCGTCTATCCTTATGTCTCTCTCATCCAATGCACAAACGAAGTCCTCTTTTGTCACACTTCCCAAGTCAGCTGCAGTTTGGGCTAAGATGTCCCTGATACGCATCAGTTCTTCATCGGGAATGCTAATCTTGTTACTGCTCATCCAACCCTTCGTTACGGCAATAGCTTTGGGAGAGAAGACATCTATCATAGACCAATAGTCATGGGCTGACACCAATTGCCACGTTCCGCGCATCAAGTGAAGACGAATAATTTTCCCTTTGTCAAAAGCCTCTTTAAAGGCCTTGAGTGATGGCTTGCGTGTTCGCATCGCTACGGCCCATCTCATCATTCGATATTCCTGCGCTTGCATGGCTCCCATGTAACTGACTACATCGGTAGGATTATCGAACTGAGGAACTATCAATTGTTGATTAAGAAGTCGGATGGCTATTGGATTCATATATTACACCACTATTCTTTAATTATCTTCTTTAGGGTATATGTTCCTGACTGATACTCTCTACCCTTCTCCTCACCAGGGAGAAATACGGTAGCAGTTGCTCCTTTAGGAATGGTAAACGTCCATATCCACTCGTCGCCCTTATACTTCCAACTACTCTTAATCATTCCCGCTGCCGACTGATAGGATGCTTTCAGATAACCCAATCGACGGTCGGGAATAGGACGCATGATGATATGCTTGAAACCAGGTTGAGAAGAATCAGAAGCTATGCCAGCACAAGTCTGCCAAATCCACTGGCAAACTGCACCGTATGCATAATGATTGAAACTATTCATGCCGTTTGGTCCCATGCCTTTTTCTTTGGTATAGCTATTCCAGCGTTCCCAAATAGTGGTGGCTCCGTTATCGATGGAATAAAGCCAACTGGGGTTCTTACGTTGGAAGAGCAACGTGTAAGCCACATCAACCATACCATTATCTGTCAACGTAGGCATTAGAATAGAAGTGCCAAGGAAACCTGTCTGTAGACAATCACCATGTTGACGGAAATTCTCACGTAAACGTTCAATCATTTTTTTCTTCGCTTCTCCAGAGAAAAGGTTGTTACGCAAGGCAAAGAGAGCGGGTGTCTGCATGGTGTTGAGAATCTCTGTTTTAAAGGTTCCGTCGGCATTGAAAAAGCGTTTGCGCAGATAGTTCTTTGCCGCCATTACCATAGCCTCATACTCAGCAGCATTACGATTCGTAGCTTTTGCCATGTCACGCATCATGGATGCATCGATAGCCCAATAGGAAGCACTCAGATAGTTCCAATATTCGATAGCTTCAGGCAACGGTTTCCCATTCTTAAAGGCTCCACCTCCACAACTCTCCAACGGTTCGTAACTCAACCAATCTGCCCATTGGTAGTTGCCATTCTCCTTGATAAGAGCCGTATGGTCATATTTCGTCTCGCTGATGTGATTCATGTATCGTTTCATAGACTCCCAACTCTCCTCAATAATCGACACATCACCAAACTGTTTCCAAACAGTCCAAGGAACGATGATGCCAGCATCTGCCCATCCTAAGCGCATATACTCGTTCTGCCAATAAGCATATTGTCCTGCTGGTGCCACTCCAGGATATCCTCCTTCAGTACTTTGCGTATCACGCAAATCACGCAACCATTTATGGAAGAAACGGTTGGTATTGGCAAAGAAAGTTCCTGTCTCGGTGAACACCTGAGTGTCTGCTGTCCATCCTAACCTTTCATTACGTTGCGGACAATCGGTAGGTACGCTCAGATAGTTGGAACGCATACCCCAGATGGTATTCGAGATAAGTTGATTGATGAGTTCATTGCCCGTAGTGATATGGCCAATCTCCAATTCTGGCGTAATAGAACTGACGGGTACTGATTGGATTCGTTCAATTTTTACTTCGCCAGAAACCGTAATGTCAACATACCGATAACCAAAGAAGGTATAACGAGGCGTGTATTCTACTGCTTTCTTACTATCAGCAAAGGTATAGTCCAATCGAATACTCTTGTCTTGGATACGCAAGTTACGACGGTGAATACTACCCTCAGCACCATCCATACCGCGACTCTTTGCACCGTTACCATCGTTCAGCAACTCAGCAGGCAGACAAGTAAGACGTGTACCCTCCTTTGCCTTGAAGCGGAATGATGGTACAGCCGCACAATTCTGTCCAAAGTCGATGACAAGATGTTCGCCAGGACGTACAACTATCGAACATTGACCATTGTCCTTGCATGGGTATTCACGGTCAACAACTATTCTTCCGTATGCATCGTTGGTGGTTCCCTCTATCTTTGAATAAATATATGCACGTTTCGGACTGAGTGCCCATTCGTTTAGATGATAAACTTCCGCTCCGTTTGCAGGCATGATGATACCTTTATACTCTTTACTGACTGAAGGTGCCTTGAGCATTACTGGAAGTTGATAACCCATGAGTTCACGTGCATCATACTCCTCACCGTCGAAGATGGCTGCGTGTTTCACAGGACCCGCAATACTTGCTCGCCAATCTTTGGTGTTGGTGCCATATCTGTGAGTGGTACCATCGGCAAAGGTCAATTCAAGCACTCCACGAAACGCACACTTTTGTCCGTACATACCATTACTTCCACTCGGTGTGATGATTTTATCTGCCCACCAACCTGGCGTTACCTGTGCTTCTAAGTTGTTTTGAAGTCCTTTCTTTTTATGAAACTGCTTGGTAACGTCGTAGGTAAACGAATACTTCGTACGACTATGATGCGAGAAACCAGGACGTAACACTTCCTTGCCAATTCGTTGCCCATTCACATAGAGTTCGTTCACTCCCAAACTGGTAGTCATCCACAGGGCTTTCACCACCTTCTTCTCGTTGGATATCGTAGTGAAAAACCAGTTGGCACCATCGGCTGCACGTGTATCA
>OCTX014568873.1_pt1 | contig 10359 bp, 7 predicted proteins | sample 1539691 | NCBI WGS metagenome assembly OCTX01 (sample SAMN02144231, study PRJEB22623) | gut metagenome | biome: sheep rumen | host: Ovis aries | place: New Zealand | reverse complement strand
AAAGAAATTTGCAATCATTGGCAACGTTAATGCAATTTCCTATAAAGAAGTTTTTCCCTTGATTAAAGATAACAAGATGTGGATGGGTGTTAGTATACATAGCGGTGATCGTGAATTTGGAGTGCCAGACACATATCCACTTGAAGCATCAGGTTGGCGAATAGATGAGAACGGCAATAAATATATACGTGTAAAGGGAGTGCGCTGGTTTACAAATATTGACCATGGGCGACGTCATGAGCCACTGCAATTAATGACAATGGCGAAAAACTTCAAGCATAGTAAGCATAAAGAGATAAGAGGTCAAAAAGACTACGTTCATTATGAGAATTATGACGCAATAGACATTCCTTTTACCGACGCTATTCCCTCTGATTACGAAGGAGCAATGGGAGTTCCCATTACTTTTCTTGATAAATATTGCCCAGAGCAATTTGAGATTATTGGTCATCCACATGGAGATTATGGATTAGAGTTAGGCTTAAAACCATATCCCCGTGAATTGAAAGAGTTAAACAAAGGACTTCGTGATGGCGACCTGTATTATATGAAGGACGGAAAGCCAGAACTTCCATATCGTAGAATATTAATCCGCAAAAAGCAATCAGTATGAAGACAGAATTGAAAATCTATACCGTTGAGCAGATTTGCGACGGCTTTGAGTATAACGAACTGGAAGGAAAAGGTCTATATGGTTTGGCTGGTCAGTTGACGATTCAACCCGAATATCAGCGTAACTACATCTATGCCGACGGGAAACGTGATGTGGCTGTGATTGAGTCTGTGCTGAAAGGTTATCCGCTGGGACTGATTTATTTCAACCGCGTGGATGACGGACGGCTTGAAGTGCTTGACGGTCAGCAACGCATCACCTCGCTCGGGCGTTTTCTTCGCAACAAGTTCGCCGTGAAGATCAACGGGCTGGAACAAATCTTCGACGGTCTGAACGAGGGGATGCAGCAGAAGGTTTTACAGACAAAGCTACTGGTCTATATCTGTGAGGGCGAGGGTGAAGATGCAGAGAAGGAAATCAAAGACTGGTTTAAGACTATCAACATCGCAGGCATTCCGCTTAATCAGCAAGAGGAACTGAATGCGGTCTTTAGCGGTGAGTTTGTCACGCTCTGTAAGGCAGAGTTTAGCAATTCACAAAATGCCAATATCCAGCGGTGGGAGAGCTATGTCAAAGGACCTGCTAATCGTCAGCAGTTCTTGGCCACGGCATTAGAATGGGTGAGTCGCAAGATTGAAGCGCAGGACAAAGTAAGTACCTACATGAGTATGCACCGCCGCGATACAAACATCAACGAGATTAAAACCTATTTCAATACCGTCATCGATTGGGTTGACAGCAAGTTTGACGATGTCTATCCCGAAATGCAGGGGCTGAACTGGGGCGACCTATATGAGCGTTTCCACGCAAAACCATACGACCATACGGAGTTGTCGGCAAAAGTCCGCGAACTGATGAACGATGATTTCGTAGGGAATCGCCGAGGCGTATTTGAGTATGTACTTGGAGGCTGTCAAGATACTAAGCTCCTTAATGTCCGTTTGTTCGACAAACCCACTATGCGCAAAGTGTATCAGCAGCAAACCGACAAGGCAAAGGCGGAAGGAGTAAGCAACTGCCCTTACTGCGCCATCGGTCACGACCAGAATGCCCGCCGCATCTGGAAACTGGAAGAAATGGATGCCGACCATGTAACAGCATGGAGCAAGGGCGGCTCAACGGATATAGAGAACTGCCAGATGTTGTGCAAGACGCATAACAGGGCTAAAGGGAATAGATAACTAAAAAACAATAAAGATATGGCAAAGAAGTATAATCGTATTATGTTAGGCCGTGCTGGTCGTTTCGCTAAGATGTGCCGTGAAGAAGGATATATAGGAGCAAACTTTGATATTTGTAAAGACCTTTCGGACTCATTGCCAGATAATTGGAGGCAATTCAACGAACAGATAATACCACTTTGGCTCGAAAAAAATCCGGGAAAAAGCAAAACTGCTGCAGGTGTGGCTTGTGGCTTCTTGTGGACGATAGCCAAAGGGTTACAGGTTGGTGATGTTGTCCTGAGCCCGTCGGGCGAAGGCACTTACTATGTCGGCACGATAGCAGGTGATTATTACTATGTACCCAATACTGACCTTCCGCATCGTCGAAAAGTGGAATGGAAAGATAAGGTCATTCCACGTAAAAGCATGTCGCAGAAACTGCAAAACTCTACAGGCTCGATAGGAACATGTTGCGACATTACACGCTATGAAAAAGAAATAGAATCTCTGATTACTGGCTCTGGTGTAGTAACGACAGCGGAAAAGAAACAAGAGTCTGAGCCGACAAAGACTTTTGACGAGCGGTCACTTCATAAGTTGTTCTGTAGTTATCTTCGCACTCGCAGCATATATGCAAAAACTATCTTCCATGAGAAATCATCATCAAGAGTAGATTCTGCACAAAAGTGGGTGCATCCCGACATTGTAGGCGTAGAGTTTGAAGAGTTCAAGAACGATGCAACATTGTCATTACTTAAAGCTACCGAGCCAAAAGAAACAGTACATCTGTATTCCTATGAACTGAAAAAGAAAATAGAATCTGACTATCAGTTAAAGCAATACTATTTCCAAGCCTTGTCTAATTCCAACTGGGCGAACTTCGGCTATCTGGTCGCCTTTGAAATCAACGAAGGTCTTGACGAGGAAATGGAACGCCTGAACAATGCGTATGGCATTGGCATCATACAAATGCAGGATGGTAATTGGACGATTCTTTATCCTGCACGGGAAAAGGCTCTTGACTATAACACGATTGAGAAACTAAACAATCTGAATCGTGATTTCTGCACTTTTATTGATAAAATCTCTAAGGTGCTTAATGCGCCAGAGAAATATATCAAAGAAGCGAAAGACTCTTTCGAGTCCACATGCGACAAGATATTTGAATCAGATGAGGAACAGGAAAGATATTGCAAGGAACATAATATACCGTTCTAAGTATTAATATGTTATATTTCTCAGAATTTGCTGTTTTCTACATCTTTCCTGTGGCAACTTCTCTGTTAAGATAACTGTAGGTGTTGACGAGGCTTTGGAAATAGAGTTTCATACAAGCGCCCCTCCATGACGTTGGCAGTAACCTGCCATATTTTGCACCATGTCTTCAAAGCTTTGTGTATGAGCTACGTTATAGTGCTCATCCAGAAAGTTGATAGCCTTATAGCGGTTCAGATAGCGATAAGCCTGCACCGCTGACAGACCGTAGCGGCGAGCGAACTCGCTGATGAAAATGACGATATATTCTGCTTTGTCTCGAATCTCTTGTGGCATGATGCTTAAGAATGTTATTATAATATAACATCAAGAAATGCGAAAGGCCCCCTCCGACTCCCCCTGGGGGGAGAGAGAATGTCTATGCTGGGAGCCCCCCTGTCCCCCCTAAAGGGGGTGAATCCGACGGGAGGGATTTGCCCCTACCAAACCTCCCCCCGTAGGGGAGGCTTCCTTCGCGTTGGGGCTATTCCCGAGCAAGCTCGCCTACCCGTAGCCTTTCCCCCCTTAGGGGGGATGAGAGAGGGGCTTGGGGGGGAGAGACAGGGGGCTTTCTACTTCCTCACTGTGGCGTCTTCTTTTCTGATGAAGAGGAAGTCGTGGGCGGTTTGCAGTTCGTAGTAGCCATTGTGTTCTTCGAACTGGTCGGCAATGACGGTGCCTTTCTTCACCCGCACGAAGACGGGCAAGTCGCCATCGTCAGCATAGTTTTCGCCAAAGATGGGGGTGTCGTCGCGGGTGGCCACGAGCACTGGCTTTCCCCCACCCTTGTACCACGTTTGGTAGCCCAGGTATTTGTTATACACCCAGCCGGTCTTCCCCCACACGCTCACTTTGCTCCAGGTGGGGCCTTTCTCCAGGAGTACGCCGTTGCCCATGCCATGGAAGATTGAGTAGAGTTTCTCCACTACTGGCGACTTGGTGGTGGGTTGCCGACGCACGTTGAGGAATCCGTCGTCGCTCGTGGCATACACTACGGTGAACACTTCGGGTTCCTTGCCTTTGGCGGGCGCCGGGGTGGCAGTCGGTTTGGCCGACGTGTCGCTCACGGCAAACGAGAAGAGGTGGTTGTTGTAATCGACCACATAGAGCATCTCGCGGCCGTTTTCTTGTTTGAGCTCCATGTATTCCACCTTGAAGACCATGGGCAGTTTGCTATAGACGTGGCCCGTCTGCTTGTCGAGCATATAGAGGAACTTCTTCTCTGACGTGAAGCCGTAGGAGCAGAATACGTATCGGCTGTCGGTGATGAAGATGTCGTTGCTCACCAGATAGTCGGTCTCCCAAACTACGCGCCCCGAGGCGGGGTCGTAGCTGTAGAGCTTGCTGCCCTTGCCGCCGATGGCCGAGGCGTAGCTGGGGCAGGCCATGTTGAAGAGCAGGCGATGATTCTGGCTGTCCCAGCGGATGTCCTGCACCTCGCAATAGTCGTTGTTGGCAATGGCGCCGAGGTTGACCACTTGGCGCGGCTGTTTGTCGTGGTCGTAGAAAACGACGATGAACAGGTAGTCGGTGCTGCCCGCCGAGCGGCGGTAGAGTGCCATCCAGCCCGTGTCGATGGGCTCGGCGATGTAGAGTTCAAGGTCTTCGATGGCGGGCACTCGAGGCAGGTCGCTGCACCGCACATCCACCCTCATCCGATACATGTAGCCATTGGGTTTGTTTTCGGACGTCAGGGTGGTCGTGTTCCAGTCGCTTCCAAAGCGTTTGGTGAGTATGAGCCGCTGGGCTCCCACATGGCCCGTGGCCATGAGCAGTGACAGCATGAGGGCAATACGAATGGTTTTCATGACAGTTTTATAGTTTATAGTTTACGGTTGACAGCCCCCTCCGACTCCCCCTGGGGGGGGAGAGGATGGCCCCCACCAAGCCTCCCCCCGTAGGGGAGGCTTCCTGCGCGCTGGGGCTATTGCTTTTCCCCATTGCTTTTCCCTTCGGCCAGCGACCGTTGGTTCCAGAGCAAGCTCGCCTACCCGTAGCCTTTCCCCCTTAGGGGGGATGAGAGGGGGGGCTTGGGATGAGAGAGGGGGGCTCAGTGTTCGCGTTCGGTTTCCTGCCGTTTCCACTGGTAGAAGCGTTCGATGAAGTCTATCTTGTCTCGGTTGGGAACCATGATGAGCGAGGCCCCGTTGCTGAACTGCATGGTGGTGGGCCGATCGCTGCTGAACCGAGGCCAGTAGGGCAGCCCTTTGGCGTTGGGATCGCCCGTTTTGGCAAATTGCACCCAATACCGCTGAATGATTTCAGAGAGGGCCGCTTCGGCGGGATATTTGTCGGGTTGCGAGGCGAAGGCGTTGTTGAGATAGAGGATGTCGTCGGCATGCGACACGCCGCGGCGTTTCTTGCCGCCCGCCATGCTCAGTTGGGACGGCTGTGCCAGGAAGGCGGCATAGGCTGGGCTCTTGCCCGTTTGCGACTGCAAGTTGACCCAGGCGAACGAGGGCCAGGCGAAGCCAATGTCGCGAAACATGTCGCCATTGGCAAAGTAGGCCTCCTCGTCGGTGTTGCCGGGATAGAGCCGCAGCGCCTCGTCGGCAAAGGGTCCCATGGTCTGCCTGACGTTCTGCTGATAGGCGGCTGGAGGAACCGGGCCCGCGAAGAGCGAACCCTCGTCGGAATTGGTCATCACGATGACGGGCACATCGTTGTAGTTGCCTCGCTCGTAGTTGCGGTAGAGGTCGTCGGTGATGACGTAGCCATCCACACAGGGCCAGAATCCGCCGAAGCCCACATCGCGCCCCACCAGCTGGTTGGCCGGCATCTGGCGCATGGCCTTGAGCGACCGTTTCTTCAGATGGCGCTGAAAGGCCAGTCCGTGCTGCTCGGCCCCGCGCTGCGAGGCGTTGGTGAGCAGGGTGCGCCCGCCATGGGTCCAGGGGGCAAAGGATCCGCCGCTCTGGCTGATGGCTCCGTGGAACAGGCCTTTGGCCAGGGGCGAGCCACAGAGAATGCTGCAGCTGATGGCTCCCGCCGACTCGCCGAAGATGGTGACGCGGCCCGCGTCGCCTCCGAAACTGCCGATGTTGCGCTGCACCCACCGCAGGGCAAAGATCTGGTCCAGCAGACCGTAGTTGCCCGAGTGGCCCGTGTCCGACTCCTTGGTCAGCTCGGGGTGGGCCATGAATCCCAGCGCACCCGTGCGATACTCGACGCTCACCACCACTACGCCCCGTCGCGCCAGCGACGTCCACAGGTCGTTGCCGTAGTATTCGGTCTGGAATCCGCCACCGTGAATCCACACCATCACCGGCAACCGTTCGGCGGCAGAAGTGGCCGGGGTGGCAATGGCCAGATAGAGGCAGTCTTCGCTCATCATGTCCTCGGTCAGCCCGTTCCGGGTGGGTTGTGGAGGCCACGGCCCCCACTTGTCGGCTTTCAGCACCCCTTTCCAGGGCTTTGCCGGCTGCGGCTCCCTCCACCGCAGGTCGCCCACAGGAGGCTGGGCGTAGGGAATGGCCCTGAAGACCGTCAGGTCGTCGCCGTCGGCCACGCCCTCCACGTCGCCCGTTTCCACATGCGCTCTGACCAGCGGCTGGGCCTGTGCGTCAACGCCCAGCCCCAGCAACGCCGCCAAGAAAACAAAAATCACATTGGTTCGTGTCATTTCTTTCCGTTTTTTTTCTTAAAAGGTTAGTTTCTGCTATACGATTGCAAAGATAACAAATAAAATCCTATTCCATCGCGTTTTATGCATTTTTTTTCTTTGCTATGCGAACATGGCTGCTAACGAAAAAACACAACGGCATGAGAGCGACGGACTGGAAGAAGAATAGCCGATGATTCATGAACCTATCACATATTTGCTGCCCGGTATCAGCGAGATGAGTTTTGTTACGAGCGCACAACAAAGGAACGTAAGCAAGCCCACAACGGGTATGGCCAGCCACACGGGCAGCAGCGGATGGGCTGCATCGTCACCAATGACCTTTCCTGCAAAGAACGCAAGGAAGAAAATGTGCATAAGATACATACCGAAGGTGAGTTTGGCAAGAGCTGTAATCCACCGGGGAGCTTTCTGTATGTTCGTAAACAACAGAAACGCTCCGAAGGTGGCTAGAAGCACGTTGGGTGTGCAAAACTCCCACGACCACTCCATCGCCGGCGTTTCCATCTGGATGCCCGGCACTGCCTTCCACCAGAAACTCCAAGCGGTGAACAGTCCACCTGCGACGAAACAGACAGCTCCAACGGCAAGCCGTTTCGACTGTGACCATTTCAGATGGACACGTATATAGTGGGCAAGTACAAGGTAGCCCAGATAGCCAGAGCAGTACCACAGGGCTGAAAACTGATTCCATAAGCATTCGCCCCAGAGTTCGGCCGACACGAAGCGGTGTAGCCACGGTGTGAGCGTAGAAAACAGGAAGAAGCCCAGGAAGATGCGCTAGTCCTTGGCGCTGGCGCGCTCCAACCACGGCGACACCACTGGAATAATAAGGTATAGGCTGATGAGCGGATACATGAACCACAAGTGGCCGCCCCAGGCGGGGAAGTTGAAAGGCACCATCTTGAGTTGTTCAAAAGCCTCATGCCATGTGAAAGCACCCCAACACGCTGGCAGAAGGGCATAAAGCACCAGGAAGCAAACGAAGGGTGGCAGAATGCGAAGGAAACGACGATGGTAGAACTGGCTCATCGTGGTGCCTTGCTTCATGGGTACGAGCAGGAAGGCCGAGACAATCATGAACAACGGTACGGATATGCGCCCGAAAAATCCGTCATAGACCGACACCCACAGGCGGTTGTCGTCGTTGGCCACCTGGGATATGGGGCCCATGTTGTAAAACTGTTCACTGGCGTGGACCACCATGACGAGCAGGCAGGCCACCACGCGAATATAGTCCACGAAACCTATTCGGCCCTGCCCTTTCGGCGTGGCCGCTGTGCCATTTGTTTCTCCCATCTTTGTTTCTTCGATCATATTGTTTATTCTTGGTCGAATCCACTTCACCCTGCGGCGGCAGCATTCCCGCAATCGCATCGCGAAGCGTGAAAAAAAGCGGTTTTCGCTTTCCGTTTGCAAAGTTAAAGTTTTTTTTCTGAATGAAGACATGACAACCATGAAAAAGGGCTATTTTTTTGCGTCCTGTTTCGCAAAAAAAACGTACCTTTGCAGAGATTTTTCACAACAGACTTTAAATAAAGGAGTTTTTCGCAACACCCCGAAATAGTTATATTTAGGAGAATCCATCAAGCCAAACGAACAAATCAAATTAAAAATATGTGCAAGAAAGCAATGAAAAAGAAGTCATTTCTGATGTCAATCGCCCTCCTTTGCGCGGTCGCACAAGGGGCATGGGCAGAGAGCGTGACATTCAACGTACGCTCGTGGGACGACAAGAACAGTAAAGTAGTGACCACCTCAACGACCAAGGACGCCACGGTGCTCGAAGGCTGGCACCCCGACGACTGGCTGATGTTAGGAAGTGCAACCGACAAGAATGACCACTACTACGTGGTAAAGGGGAATGTGAAGTACCAGACCCTGAATGTATTCGGCAAGGCGCACATTATCCTCGCCGACGATGCTACACTGACACTCACCGGCGGACTGAAGGTGGAAGAAGACAACAACAACGCCCACCTGTTCATCTACAGCCAGAGCAACGACGACAGCCAGGGCAAGCTCATCGTCACCAACAGCTATGAAGGTGCTGCGGGCATTGGCAGTTCAAGCAGTAAGAACAGTGGGACTATCGAGATTCACGGCGGCAATCTCGACGTTACAGGTGGCGATTACGCCGCCGGCATCGGTGCTGGCAGGTGTACTTCATTCAGCATCGCCAAAACGGGGAAAATAACAATCTTTGGCGGCACTATTAAGGCTCAGGGAGGCACTCGCGGTGCAGGCATCGGTAGCGGTTCGGGGCATAGTAACGGTACGACGTATCATCTTTATTCTGGTGGTGCCGAGTTCAGCCTTTATGGCGGCACGGTCACAGCCACGGGCGGCGAACTGGGTGCGGGCGTCGGTGGCGGCGGTGGATATGAAGCCGGTCTTTTCCCCGACATCGTTGCATTTGGAGGCGGGAGCGGCAAATGCCACATCTATGGTGGAACGCTTACGGCACAGGGAGGCCGTCGCGCTGCAGGCATCGGCAGCGGCAATAGGGGTGAAGGTTCTACAGTTTATGACAATATAAACGAGGGCGAGGTTTACATCGAGGGTGGCACAGTCACTGCCACGGGCGGCGATTATGCCGCAGGCATCGGCGGCGGCTGTAATTGCAGCAGCGGCACCATCAACATCTCCGGCGGCACAGTTACAGCTATAGGCCGTGTGAACGGTGCCGGCATCGGCGGCGGTGAGGATGGCTCCGGCGGCACCATCACCATCACTGGCGGCACCATCATAGCCATAGCGGGCACCGACTGCAAGGCCCGCGATGCCAAAGGAGGAAGTGCCATCGGCTGCGGAAAGGGCATATCCTCCAAGGATGACAGCAAAAATCGTGGTTCATTGTCAATCCCCGACAACTACATGGTGACGGGCGGCGACGCGGAGAACAACATCGAGCGCGTCTTTACCACTGTTGAGCGTGAGGGAGCCTGCATCTGGCGCAACTACGTGAAGATAGAGCCGTGCAGCCACAAGACGCCCACCGTGGGCAGCGACCATGCCGAGGCTGCCACCTACACCATCGACGGTGACACGCACACCAAGCACTGCCGCTACTGCGCCTATACCGCCCAAGAGAATCACACCTTCGTGGAAAACATCTGCACCTATTGCGGCAAGGAAGATGGCACGAGCGATGACCTATGGAGCGTGACGATGTTCCGTGCAACGGCAGCGGGCACCACGAGTTACGCCTACCGTGATGTGATGAAAGTGGTGAAGGGCCAACCCTTTACCATCCCGGCCGTCAGTGCCACCAATGGCCTCACGCTGATGGGCTACGCCACGTCATGGACCGATGGCGACGGCATCGAGATGAAGGACGGCGAGACGCTGACGGCGGTAGGCACGGTGGTAACGCCCGAGGCCGACATGAGCTACTATCCCCGCTATCGCTACCGCTACGTGCCCACATGGACATGGAACGAAGCCACGGCCACAGCCACGCTCAGCATCAAGTGCAGTGCACTGAGCGATGAGGCCACCAACGTGACCAATATCACCTACACCACCGAGGGGGAGGTGAAGACCGCCACGGCCACTTACAACCATAACGGAGCCACCTACACCTTCACCGACACTTACACCCTGCCCTTGGAGAATCTCGAACTACGGGATAATGCCAGCAACGAAGAAACCCTCGAAAACTATGGAGGAAGGAAAGTGAATACGCTCACGCTCAGCGGTCGCAC
>OCTX012237280.1_pt1 | contig 10360 bp, 12 predicted proteins | sample 1539691 | NCBI WGS metagenome assembly OCTX01 (sample SAMN02144231, study PRJEB22623) | gut metagenome | biome: sheep rumen | host: Ovis aries | place: New Zealand | reverse complement strand
CGCCTCATGTAACCTGTTCACCGCCGCCGGCCGCGCCTGCCGGCGAGACCACGCCGCCGTTCCTGCCGGGCTCGCCGGCGAAAAGTATCATGCCTTCGGAAACGCCTACGCTCATCTTGCGCGGCGCGAGATTGGCGACGAACACAACCTCCCTGCCGACGAGCGCCGCAGGATCGGGATACGCTCCGCGTATGCCGCTGAATATCGTGCGCTTCCCGAGCGCGCCTGCGTCTAGCACGAACTTGAGAAGCTTCGAACTCTTGGGAACCGTCTCGCAGCTCTCGACGACGCCCACGCGCAGATCGAGTTTCTCGAAGTCGGGGAACGCTATCTCGCCTTTGAGCGGCGCGGCCTCGGCGGGTTTCGCCGCGGCTTCACCGGCGCGCGATCTGTTCTTGCTCGCCCTCGACTCGTGGCTCACCTCCCCGCTCTCGCCGGGCTTCACCTTCGCCGCGGCCACCATAGCCTCGACCTGCGCTGTCTCGATGCGGCTGGCGAGATACTCGTACGCGCCGAGAGTGCAGTCCTCCCGCGTCGTGTCGAGGCTCGCCCATGTCCACTCGGTCTCGCCGAAGAGCTTCATCGCCTTCTCTGCGTAGACAGGCAGGACAGGCTTGAGGTATATGGCGATCATGCGGAACGCGTTGAGCGCGGCGGTAAGCGTGGTGCGCGTAGCCTCGGCGTCGGTCTTGACGGTCTTCCAGGGCTCGCGGCGGTCGAAATATTCGTTCGCGGCGTCGGCGAGGCGGCACACCTCCACGACGACCTGGTTGAAGCGGCGATCCTCGTAGTGCTTCGCTATCGTATCCGCAGCCGCGCGGCATTTCTCGACGAGCGCGCGCCCCTCTTCGTCAAGACGGCCGAGGCGGCCTTCGAGACGCTTCTGCAGCATCTGTCCGCCGCGCGAGGCGATGTTGGTGATCTTTCCTACAAGGTCGCTGTTGACGCGCTGCACGAAATCGGCGAGGTTGAGATCCATGTCGTCGGTCGTGCCGCCGAGCTTGGCGGCGTAGTAGTATCTGAGCGCCTCGGGCGGCAGATTGTCCAGATACGTTCGGGCGTTCACGAACGTACCTTTGGACTTCGACATCTTTTCTCCGTTCACCGTGAGGAATCCGTGCACGAAAACCTTGTTCGGCGTCTTGAATCCCGCCGCGTGCAGCATCCCCGGCCAGAAAAGGCAGTGGAAGCGTATTATGTCCTTCCCGATGAAGTGGTACAGTTCGGCTTCGGGGTCGTTCCACATGTCGAAGCGCCCGAGGTTCTTGAGGCTCGCGATGTAGCCGATAGGCGCGTCGACCCATACATAGAAGAACTTGCCGGGGTGTCCCGGTATTTCGAAACCGAAGTAGGGCGCGTCGCGCGAGATGCACCACCCGCGCAAAGGCTCCTTGAACCACTCCAGAAGCTTGTTCGAAACATCGCTCGTTGTGTGGCCGGGTATCCACTTCTCAAGATAGTCGTGCTGGGGCTCGAGCTCGAAGTAGAGATGCTCGGTGTCGCGCACGACGGGCGTCGCGCCGCATGTTGTGCAGACTGGGCCGCCGAGCTCCTCCGCGCCGTATGTCGCGCCGCAGCTGTCGCAGCTGTCGCCGTACTGGTTCGACGCGCCGCACTTGGGGCATGTGCCCTTGACGAACCTGTCGGGCAGGAACATGCGGCAGTGTTCGCAGTAGAGCTGCGGAGATGAACGTTTCGTGACCGCGCCGGACGCTTCCATCGCGGCGAAGATCTTCTCCGAAAGCTCCTTGTTCTCGGGAGAGTTCGTAGTGTAGTAGTTGTCGAACGCTATCTGAAAATCGCCGAAATCCCTGAGGTGCTCGGCGTGGCTGCGCGCGATAAGCTCCTCGGGAGTTATGCCTTCTTTGCGCGCGCGTATCATGACCGGCGTGCCGTGGGTGTCGTCTGCACATACGTATACGCACTCATGCCCGCGCAGTTTCTGGAAACGCACCCAGAAATCCGTCTGGATATACTCCACCAGATGCCCAAGGTGGATGTCACCGTTGGCATACGGCAAAGCGCTTGTAACGACAATCTTCCTCTTTTCTGCCATGCTGCTCCTTAAAGTCCGTTGCTTGCAGATATTATACCAAAATTCCCCGCCTTGCGCCGCAGGCCGCGGTCACCCCAGCACGGCGAGTATCTCCGCCGCAAAATCGCGCGGGTCGCGGGCCAGGGCCGCGCTCACACCCATGCGCCCTGCGCACGCGTCGAACATCTTCGTCTTTACATAGCGCGGCTCGACCGCGCGAACCGATATGCGTCGCGGCGCGAGCTCGGCGTCGAGCGCGCGGCACATCGCCGACAGCGCCCCCTTGGACGCGCAGTAGGCCGCCCCTCCGGGCCAGCCCTCGTTCGCCGACACGCTCGAAACGGCGACCATGCGTGCGCCCTTCGATGGATAAAGCCGCCTCGCGACGATCTCCCGCACGATTCGGAGGAAGAGCCCGCAGTTGACGCGCAGCGTCTCGGCGAACGATTCGTCCGTCAGCGCTGCGATCGGCGCGACCGGGCACATCCCTGTTGCGAAGACCACGCCGTCGTACGGACCGGGCGGCAGTTCGCCGCCGCGATCGAACCCGTCGCGGTTCCATTCGACGACTTCATGCCCTGCGGCGCGCGCCGCCTGCGCGACCGCGCCGCCGATACCTCCTGTTGTGCCTGTGACCAGAATCTTCATCGCGCTTCGCATTATACCAAAAAAAGAGCGCGCAGGCTTTTCGAACCCGCGCGCCCGGACGGCGCTTTGCGCCGTCTTCTCGCTTACTTCTTCGCAGGCGTCTTCTTCGCGGACGCCTTCTTTGCAGGAGCCTTCTTCGCAGGGGCGGCCTTCTTTGCAGGTGCCTTCTTCACGGGCGCCTTTTTCGTGGGAGCGGGCTTCTTTGCAGGAGCCTTCTTAACCGCGACCTTCTTGGCGGGAGTCTTCTTTGCAGGCGCTGCCTTTTTTGCAGGAGCAGCCTTCTTCGCAGGAGCCTTCTTCGTAGTGGCCATTTGCTTGATCCTTTTTGTAGTAGGAGCCGTCGGCACGTCCTTTTGAACGCAACTTCCGCGTCTCCGATGGAAATGATAGCGAAAATGTTGCAGGAATGCAAGCGGGAATTTGAAAAATCTGTCGAACGCTACTTGTATCTGATCGGTGTGCCAGGCGTGACGGCGGTGCGGTAACGCTTTGTTCTGGGCTCGTAGTACACGACTTCAAGCTTCGGCGTGGAAGTTTTGCCGGCCGCGACAAAATACCTGCGCCACTCCGCGACGGCGCGTCCCGAGCGGTCGCGAGCAGTTCTGGCCCACTCGTATGCGACGCCGTCGGGCGTCCATTCGGGCGGTATATAGCCGTCGTATTCGATCCGGTATGTGATCGTCACGACGTCGTTGGTCTCGACGCTTTCCATGTCGACGCGCTCCGAGAGGACGAGGCTGTCGGCGATGATTCCGCCGAAGCCTTCGGGCTGCCCCGCCGAGGGAAGCGGCTTCACGTCGATGTCGAGAGGCTGCGTGCGCGTCTCGAACGAATTGGAATACGTGAAGCTGAAGCGTCCGCCGTTTCGCGTCTCGCGCCCGGCGACCATGCCGCTCACGCCGAACGTCACTCGCCCTTTGAACGGAACGTCGTATCTCACTGGGAACGCCATGCGCTTCACAACGTTCGACGGGTTCGCTCTTTGCTCGTCGGGAAGATTGTAAGGCCGCCCGACCACCTGCAGGCCGAACGTTTCGGACGGCGCCAGCTGGACCTGATCGACCGTGTTCCCTTTCGGGTATTCAAGGCTGAGCACAAACTCGAACGCGTCGCCGACCTGCAGCTCCTCCTTGCTCGTCGCGACGCCTGCGCCGATCTTCACGCTCTCGCGCTCCCCTCCGCCGAAAGTCATGCTCAAGCCTCCGCCCGTCGTCATGTTCATCATCTGCTGCATCTGCTGCTGCATGCGCCGGTGCATCGCCTCCATCTCTGCGAAAGGATCCATGCCCTGCGCGGCCGCAGGCAGAACCGCGAGCGCCGCGAGCGCGACGCACGCAAGCGCGCGGATCGCCCGCCCGAGAAGCCAGAACAAGGCCGCGAGCGCCGCTGCGCCGCCGAACACTGCCGCCGCGCGCCCCTTCCAGCCGTGCCGCAGCAGAGGCCTTCCCACCTGCCGCCACACAGGCAGCTCGGACGACGGATTCTGGAACTTGAGCGCGAGAGCCGCGACGAGTCCGCGCTCGATGGCGGGCGTCTGGCCGATGCGCCACTCAAGCCGCGAATACACGGCGAGCGCTCTGCGCCAGTCGCCCTCGAGTATCGCGCACCTCGCCTCATTCATCCTTGCCGCCGGGAAGTCGAACTGCGCGAACGCGTCTGCGGTCGGGCTTGCGCACGCCTTGCGCCACGCGAAGAGTTCGTCGTCCGAAAGACCGGCCGGTGCGGACGTGTCGAGATCGTCCGGCATCGGCATGGCCTCCTCGTCCTCCGCCATGCCGGCGACCACCACGTTCTCGCCCGGCTTTGCATGAACAGGTATCGTGTTCGATCTCACGACGCGCTTGGCGCCGTCGAGACCGGTGTACTCGAACTCCAGCGCAGGGAACCACAGCACGCCTTCCCTCATAGGCCTCACGCGGTATGTAAGACGGCGGGCGTCGCGGAAGGTGTCGGTCTTCGCGCTCGCATCGTCAAGCTTCCAGTCGGCCCTGTCCACTTCACGCGAAAGCGCCGGAGGATGCAGAGAGGCGAAGTCGGCGCTGCCGAGGAAGTCGACCGTAAGCACAAGAGGATCGCCAACCTTCGCATTGTTCACGTCGAAGAACGCACGCGCTCTCAGCGCGTCGCCGGTCACGCCGGCGAGCTGTATCGCCGCAAGCATCGCTACCGTGCACAAGTTCATTGGGGAGTCACCTTGAACCTTATCGTCACCTCGGGGTTCTCGCGAAGGAAGTCCGTCGAAAGTCCTGTCACCATGTGGACGAGCGCGGCGGCCTGGCGCACTGTCGCGTCGGCCTTCGCGTCGCCCGAGCTTTTCAAAAGCCGGTATCCCTTGACGCGTCCGCTCATGTCGAACTGCACGCTGAGAAGCATCTCCTTCAGAGAGTCGGTCCACGGCGGCCGGTCCCACTTGTTGTAGAACGCGGCGCGTATGAGCGATATGCAGCGCTGGGTTTCGTCCGCCGCGAGCTGTGTTTTTGTGCCCGGTCTGTAGTCCTGGTCGAGAAATCTGCGTATCTCTGCTTCGGTCCTGGTCTGCCGTTCGGTCCTGCCGTTGCCGCTCGGCTTGTTCTTGATTTCGATCTTCACCGGCCTGTCGATGAGTTTCGCGCTCTCGCGCATCCTCTTGATGCGCTCTTCGCGCAGCTGCTCTTTCGTCTTCTCCGGCGGCTTGGGAGGCTCGGGCTTCTTCTCGGCGATCTGCTCGACGGCCTCGATCTTCTCCTCCGCCGCGGGCGGGGCTTCTGGCGGCTTCGGCTCGGGCGGTTTCGGGGGTTCGGGTCTGTCGTTGGAAAGCGGAGGCGGTTCATTCTCCTCGCCGTCGAGATTCTCGTTCACGACGACGGTGAGGTCGATCGGTATGACGGCCTCCTTCGGCCTGAGGTGCAGAAGCGCGAAAGAGTAGAGAAGAAGGAAGACGACGATATGCCCCGCGAGCGCGAGACCGACGCTGCGAACGCCCAGCACGGGCGGCTTCCCGCTCTCTCTGTCGCCGATCATTTCTCCACGGTGACCAGCGCCATCCGGCGCACCTTGCACTTGTACACGACCTTCACGACGTTCATCACGCTGCCGTAATCCAGTCTCTCGTCGCCCCTCACGAGCACCGGCACCTCCGGGTCTTCGGCGGCCATGGCTTTGAGCGTGGTTTCGAGTTCGTCGAGCGTCACCGGCCTGTCCTTGAAGAAGATTCGGCTGTCTTTGTCGATCGTGACGACGTTGGCCTTTTTGTCCTTCGTCGGGAGCTGGTCGGTCTTGGCCTGCGGGAGCATTATCGATATTCCCTGTTCGAGCGCGGGCAGAGTCACGATGAACGTCACGAGCAGCAGGAAGGTGAGGTCGATCAGCGAGTTCATGCCGATCTCGGCCTTCTGCCGTTCGACGCGGGAGCGCCTGCGCATCCTCGACATCCTACGCGCCCCTCCCCTGGAACTCGCAGGCGATGCGTCCCGTGAGTTCGTCCGCGAAGCCTTCCATGTCGGCGGTTATGTTGCGCACCTGCGAAGAGAGGTGACCGTGGGCCATTACGCCTGGGATCGCGATCAAGAGGCCGACGACGGTCGTTACGAGCGCCGCAGAGATGGATGGCGCGATGGTCGCGAGGTTGGCGCTTCCCGCGCTGCCCATCTCTGCGAAAGCGTCGAGAACGCCCCACACGGTCCCGAGAAGCCCGAGCATCGGCGCGAGCGTGACGACGGTCGCGATTATGCCCATCCCCCCGTCGAGCCGTATCGACTCTTCGGCGAGCGCGTGTTCGCACGAACTCTTCACAAGCTCGATCTCGCGTGCGGTGAGCGCCGCCGCGCCGTCGCCGTCCGTCTGGCGGCCGACGAGCAGCGAGCGGACGTCCGGCGTGAGAAGCTTGAGCAGGCGCTCGCACGTGCGCGCATACATTCCCACGACGCCGGTCGACTGCGCCGCGGGACGCTGGTTGAGGTAGTATTCAAGTATGTCGCGGCAGTTCGTGAAATCCCTCAGGAAGCGCCGTGTGAGCGTCGATATGTAGCTGAGCTCCTTCCATTTTCCGATCACGACGGCGAACATTATCACGCTGCCGAGAAGCTGGACGGCGACGATTCCCTGCCCCATCAGATTGGAGCCGAGGAATCCGTTGACAAGCGAATCTGCGAGTATCATGGCTGCATTGCTCCGTCAGTCTGCCGCGTGCGAACCGCGGCAGAATATCAAATGTGACTGCAGGACGGCGAGAAGCGCCATGAGCGCCATGACCATCTCGCCGCCCTCTTCAAAAACCTTGAGAAGCGCGACCGCGCCGTCCGACAGGTCTACGCCCGCGTGCCGCAGGTTTGCGGGCAGACGGTCCACGACAAGCACGCTCGTCGAGACGCACCCGAACACCGCCATCGTCCACGCGACCGGCTCCATCTTGAAAAAGCCCTTCACCAGCGGCACGATGTACCTCGCGAGCGGCACGATCACAGCCGCAAAGAAAAGAACGAAGAACACGGCGACGAAAAGCTTCGGCATGAAAGGGATGCCGGAGGCCTTGAGGAACTTCATCTTGAAAACCGTCCCGTGGAAGTTCGCCGCGACCCCGGGCCATATCTTCGCGAAGAGCGCCTTGTGCACATCGGTCTCGCGGACGATCGCCATCACTCCGAGAAGCGACCACAGCGCCGACCACGCGCACTGCCGGCGCACGGTTCCCGCGCACGGAGGGCACAGCCACACCAGCGGCACGATGAGCGCGAAAAGCGGCAGCGTCATAAGCTCCACAGGCGACGCGCCGTCGTTGTCGAAAAGCGGCACAAGCGCAGACGGCTCCATGACGGCCCATGTCGCGACAAGTGCGGCATACAGCAGGACGGCCGCGACAGGCGCGACAAGCCATGACTTTTTAGAAGAGATAAGATCCATCATCATTTCACCTCCAGCATCGCCTCTATCGCGCGGCGCGCGCGACGGGCGGTTTCAGGCTCGACCGTCACGCGCGGCGACATGTCGCGCAGGCAGTCTCGCAGATTTTCAAGGGTGGTCTTCTTCATGTTCGGGCAGATCATGGCGTCGTCGACCGGCCAGAAGGTCTTGCCGGGATTCTCTTCGCGCAGGCGGTGGAGGATTCCCGTCTCGGTGCCCACGACGATTTCCCTCGCGGCGGACGCGCGCGCGTATGCGCACATCCCGCCCGTGGAAAGGCACTCGTCAGCCGCGTCGCGAACGTCCTTCGGACACTCCGGGTGCACCAGCACAGGCGCGCCCGGATGCGCCGCGCGGGCCTCTGCGACGCGTTTCGCCGTGAGACGCGCGTGGGTCGGGCAGTACCCCGGCCAAAGCACATACTTCGCGCCGAGTTTCCCGGCGACATGTCCGCCGAGATGCTGGTCGGGCACGAAAAGGATCTCGCGGTCCTTCGGCAGCGACGCCATGACGCGCTCGGCGTTCCCCGAGGTGACGCATATGTCGCACTCGGCCTTGACCTCGGCGGTCGAATTGACGTAGCATACCGCGAGCGCGCCCGGATGTCGCGACTTGAGTTCGCGAAGCTGCGCGCCGGTGATCATGTCGGCCATGGGACAGCCCGCCGTCTCGTCGGGGATGAGCACGGTCTTGCCTGGATTCAGTATCGCGGCGGTCTCGGCCATGAAATACACGCCGCAGAAGACGATCACGTCTGCGTCGACCTGCGTCGCCCTGCGCGCAAGTTCCAGCGAATCGCCCGTGAAATCGGCGACGCCCTGCACCTCCGCGCGCTGGTAGTTGTGCGCAAGGATCACAGCGTTGCGTCTTGTTTTGAGCGCCGCAATCTCGTCTAGTGTCTCTCTCATCACCTCTCCTTGAACAATGGAGATTATACCATATTCGCCCGTCCTGTGCCAAACGCCGTGCCGCCGGGCGCTATTGCGCTTTTTCAACGGCCAGGAGGTCCATTATCGCCTTGTACGGGTCGGCGGCACCGCACACGGCTCTCACTACGGCCCAGTTGCGCGCGCCCGCGCGCAGAACGGCAGGCAGCGTGGAGGCGTCGATTCCTCCAATGGCGACGGCGGGGCAGGTCGCCGCGCGAATCATTTCCGCCGCCTTCGCGACGCCAAGCGTGGGATCGGGGATCTTTTTGGTCGGAGTGGCGTATACCGGCCCGACTCCTATGTAATCGGGGCGGACGGCGGCGGATGCCGCGGCCTGCGCGAGGTTGTGGGTCGAAAGGCCGACAATCCCGATCTGCGGGAAGCGTTCGCGAACCTCGGTGACCGGCATGTCGCCTTGCCCGACGTGAACCCCGTCCGCGCCTGACTCCGCCGCAGCCGCAGGATCGTCGTTGACGATGATCTTCGTCTGCGAGCCGCGGGCGATGTCCATGAGGCGCCGCGCCGTCGCGACGACCTCGCCGCGCGGCGCGTCCTTCATTCTCAGCTGGACCATCCTCACGCCGGCCTTGACCGCCGCCTCGCAGCAGCGCTCGTAGCCGGCGGCCGGATCGGTCATCACCAGATAGAATCCGAAATCGGTCATTTCGTTGCGAGATCGGTCCGGACGATTTCGGCAATCTTGCGTCCGCTCTTGAGCATGCCGCCGAAAATCGGCCCCATTCTGAAGCCGCCCTGGACGTTGTTCGCCGCCATGCCCGAAGCGTAGAGCCCCGGATAGAGCCGCTTGGTGTTTTCGACGGTCGTGCGTTCGCCGTCTTCCATCCACATGGGCTTTTCGCCGAGGATGCCTCCCGTCGGGGAGTCGACTTTGACGCCCGCCTTGTTGACGGCCTTGTTGACGATTTCGCTTGGGTGGCCCGTTCCGTCGATAAGCGCACGCGTGGTGACGACGATCGGATCGACGTGCATCTCAAGCCTGGCGACAGGGTTCCAGTTGATCACGACGCCCGAGACGACGCCGTCATGCATCACGATGTCCTCGACCTTCACGGTGTTGAAAATCGTCGCGCCGGCCTTGCGTGCGCCGAATACAAGCCCCGACGCCATCTCTACCGAATCGACGGTGTGATACCTGTCGTCGTAGGGGACGGTCGTTATGCCGAACTCGTGGAGGATCTCCGCCGCATCGTTCTGCACGGTGACCTCGTTGAAGAGCATTCCGCCGCCCCATGTCCCGCCGCCTGGCGCAAGCTTCGACTCGAACACGGCGACCTTGAAGCCGGCCTTCGCCAGATCGTGCGCGGCGACCAGACCGCTCGGGCCTGCGCCGACGACGGCGACGTCTATCGCCAGGTTGTCCTCCAGCTTCTTGAAATACCGCCGCACTATCGCGCCGGATATTACCTCTTCCATGACGGCATTTGAACTGCCCATTTTGTTTTTTCCTTTCGTTTCCCTACGCAGGCATTACCCTGTTCAGGTTTTTTTAACCGGTCTTTTCTCAGCCTGTGCGCACCGTGCGCGCAAGCACCCGTAAATCAGCGGCATAGTATAGCCTTTCTTTTGCTCGCAGTCAAATCGAAGATGAAGCAGTCCGCTTCTAGAGACATTGCCTGTTTCGGTAGGCTCGTCACAACGATTCGCGGTTGATCTGCTCCTCGTAGACAGGGTCACGGCAACGGGCGAGGACGCCAGCTCTCCCGGGCAGGGGGTGGCGCACGCCTACCCCTGGGGGTATTCCGGCCCCGACCCCTGGGGGGATCTGCGCCGCTCATGCGACGCAGGAATTTGGTATAATATATGACGATGTTTTGCGCGGCGTACCGCCGCACAGGTCAAAGAGGGATTT
>OCTX012151390.1_pt1 | contig 10360 bp, 21 predicted proteins | sample 1539691 | NCBI WGS metagenome assembly OCTX01 (sample SAMN02144231, study PRJEB22623) | gut metagenome | biome: sheep rumen | host: Ovis aries | place: New Zealand | reverse complement strand
GGGCCTCAAGGACGGCATGACCGTCATGAACGGACCCGAGGCGGAAGTCAGGATCGGCAACTGCCTGCCTCTGTCCCAGATCCCTGTCGGTACCCAGGTGCACAACGTTGAGATGCATCCCGGCAAGGGCGGCCAGCTGGTCCGCAGCGCAGGTGCTTCCGCACAGCTGATGGCTAAGGAAGGCAAGTACGCGACCCTGCGTCTTCCCTCCGGCGAGATGAGAATGGTCCCGCTCGAGTGCAGAGCGACCGTCGGCACCATCGGCAACATCGACCACAACCTGATCAACTATGGCAAGGCCGGCCGCAAGCGCCACATGGGCATCCGTCCCACCGTGCGAGGCAGCGTCATGAACCCGAATGACCACCCTCACGGCGGCGGCGAGGGCAAGGCACCTGTCGGACGTCCCGGTCCGAGCACCCCTTGGGGCAAGCCTGCTCTCGGTTACAAGACCCGTAAGAAGAAGGCTTCTGACAAGCTCATCGTCAGAAGAAGAGGCGGCAGCAAGAAGTAAGTAAAGGAGAAAGCCATGGCTAGATCACTTAAGAAAGGCCCTTTTATCGACAAGAGCCTCCAGAAGAAAATTGACGCTATGAACGAGTCGGGCTCCAAGCAGGTCATCAAGACCTGGTCCCGCCGCAGCACGATCTTCCCGTCCTTCGTCGGACATACCATCGCGGTCCATGACGGCCGCAAGCATGTGCCGGTATATGTCACGGAAGACATGGTCGGACACAAGCTCGGAGAATTCGTGATGACCCGTACCTACAGAGGCCATCAGGGCAACAACAAGGACGAAAGAAGATCCTCTGCCCGCTGATCATCACCGGCAGAATGATAGATAAGTGAAAGGAGAACGGATCTATGGCAAACGGACATAGAACCCAGATCAAGAGAGAGAGAAATGCGGCTCAGAGAGAGACAAGACCGCACGCGAAGCTCTCTTATGCAAGAATTCCTACACAGAAGGCCTGCTTCGTGATGGACGCGATCCGTGGAAAGGACGTCGCGACCGCAGAAGCGATCCTGACCTATAATACCCGCTACGCTTCCGAGGTCATCCTCAAGCTTCTCAAGTCCGCAGTCGCGAACGCCGAGAACAACATGGGCATGAACCCCGCGAACCTCTACATCGCAGAGTGCATGGCGTTCGACGGCCCGATGCTCAAGAGAGTGCAGCCCAGAGCGCAGGGACGCGCGTACAGGATCCTCAAGAGAATGAGCAACCTGACGATCGTCCTCGACGAGAGAAAAGCAGAGCCTGCGGCGGAAGAGTAAGGAAAGGAGCCTGACAAATGGGACAGAAAGTTAATCCTCACGGCCTCAGAGTTGGCGTGATCAAGGACTGGGATTCCAGATGGTATGCAGAGGGCAACTTCTCGGACCTTCTGGTGGAAGACTATAAGATCAGAGAGTTCCTGAAGAAGGAGCTGAAGGACGCCGGCGTCTCCAAGATCGAGATCGAGAGACCCTCCGGCCGTGTCAAGGTCATCGTTTATGCTGCGAAGCCCGGTGTCATCATCGGCCAGGGCGGCAAGAAGATCGAGAGAACACGCGAGCAGCTGCAGAAGCTGACCGACAAGAAGACCCTGATCGACATCAAAGAGATCAAGCGCCCCGACAAGGAAGCGCAGCTGGTCGCTGAGAATATCGCACAGCAGCTGGAAGGCCGTGTTTCCTTCCGCAGAGCCATGAAGTCCGCTATGAGCCGCACCATGAAGAGCGGCGCGCTCGGCATCAAGGCTTCCTGCGGCGGCCGTCTCGGCGGCGCGGACATCGCCCGTACGGAGACCTACTCCGAAGGCACCATCCCGCTGCAGACACTGCGCGCGGACATCGACTACGGCTTCGCAGAGGCGAATACGACCTACGGCAAGGTCGGCGTGAAGGTCTGGATCTACAAGGGTGAGATCCTTCCGAAGAAAGCCGACAAGACGAAAGGCTAAGGAGGGACGATCACTATGTTAATGCCTAAGAGAGTGAAATATCGTAAGCAGTTCCGCGGCAGCATGGCAGGTGCGCCTACCAGAGGCACGACGGTCAGCTACGGTGAGTTTGGCCTGGTGTGCGCGGAACCCTGCTGGATCCGCTCCAATCAGATCGAGGCGGCTCGTGTCGCCATGACCCGTTACGTGAAGAGAGGCGGTAAGATCTGGATCAAGATCTTCCCTGACAAGCCCGTGACCAAGAAGCCTGCCGAAGTCCGAATGGGTTCCGGTAAGGGCGCTGTGGAGTACTGGGTAGCTGTTGTCAAGCCCGGCAGAGTCATGTTTGAGATCGCCGGCGTACCTGAAGAGACTGCCAAAGAGGCGCTCCGCCTTGCGGCGAACAAGCTTCCCTGCAAGTGCAAGATCGTGTCGAAGGCACAGACGGAAGGCGGTGCAGAATGAAGAGTAAGACCTATTTGGATGAGCTGAATGCAATGTCGGTCGATCAGCTGAACAAGGAGCTGGTCTCGGCCAAGAAAGAGCTCTTTAATCTCCGGTTCCAGAATGCTACCAATCAGCTGAAGAGCACTGCGAGGATCACCGAAGTGCGCAGGAACATCGCGCGCATTCAGACTGTGATCGGCAGCAAGGCTGCACAGTGAGCGCAGGGCCGATAAGGAAGGAGATCAGACATGGAAAGAAATCTTAGAAAAGTCCGCGTCGGCAAGGTGGTCAGCAACAAGATGGACAAGACCATCGTTGTGGCGATCGAGGATCACGTCAAGCACCCGCTGATCGGCAAGATCGTGAAGAGGACCTACAAACTGGCTGCGCACGACGAGAATAACGAGTGCGGCGTCGGCGACACCGTCAAGGTCATGGAGACCAGACCGCTGTCCAAGACCAAGAGATGGAGACTTGTCTCTGTCGTGGAGAAGGCGAAGTAAGCCGGAAAGGAAGACCGATATGATCCAACAGGAAAGCAGACTGAAAGTCGCTGACAATACCGGTGCAAAGGAACTTCTCTGCATCCGCGTCTGCGGCGGCTCCACCAGAAGATATGCAAGGATCGGCGATATCATCGTCGCGTCCGTCAAAGAGGCAACACCCGGCGGCGTGGTCAAGAAGGGCGACGTTGTCAAGGCTGTTGTAGTCCGTACTGTCAACACTACCCGCAGGAAAGACGGTTCCTACATCCGCTTCGACGAGAACGCGGCTGTCATCATCAAGGATGACAAGACACCTACAGGAACCCGTATCTTCGGACCCGTTGCGAGAGAGCTCCGTGAGAAGAAGTTCATGAAGATCCTCTCTCTGGCTCCCGAAGTATTATAAGGAGGAAGGCAGATGGCAACTAGCAAGATCAAGGTCGGCGACACCGTCAGAGTCATCGCCGGCAAGAGCAAAGGAATCGAAGGCAAGGTCACTGCCGTGGACCGCAAGAAGATGCGTGTCACCGTGGAAGGCGCGAACAAAGTGACCAAGCACATGAAGCCCTCTATGGCCAATCAGAATGGCGGTATCGTCGAGCAGGAAGCCCCTCTGGACATCTCCAACGTCATGCTGGTAGTTGACGGACAGACCACCCGCGTTGGTTTCTCTGTCGAGAACGGCAAGAAGGTCCGCGTCGCGAAGAAGACCGGCAAGGTCATTGACTGAGAACCGAAAGGAGGTCTACCGCTTTGAGCAGACTGAAAGATCTGTATTACAATGAAATCCAGGAGCAGATGACGAAGAAGTTCGGCTATACCAACGTGATGCAGGTGCCGAAGCTGGACAAGATCGTCGTCAACATGGGCGTCGGCGAGGCGAAGGAGAACGAGAAGCTCCTTGAGGCCGCTGCCAAGGACATGGCTACCATCACCGGCCAGAAGCCCGTGATCACGAAGGCCAAGAAGTCCATCGCGAACTTCAAGATCCGTGAAGGCATGCCGATCGGATGCAAGGTCACCCTCCGCGGCGACAGAATGTACGAGTTCCTTGACAGACTCGTCAACCTGGCACTGCCCCGTGTCCGTGACTTCCGCGGTGTCAACCCGAACTCTTTTGACGGAAGAGGCAACTACGCGCTCGGTATCAAAGAGCAGCTGATCTTCCCTGAGATCGAGTATGACAAGATCGACAAGGTCAGAGGAATGGATATCGTCTTCACCACCACCGCGAAGACGGATGAAGAGGCCCGCGAGCTCCTCAGACTCTTCAACATGCCTTTCGCCAGACAGTGACGAAAGATCGGAATAGGGAGATATAAAAATGGCAAAGACATCCATGAAAATGAAGCAGCAGATGAAGCCCAAGTTTTCTACGAGAGCTTATACTCGCTGCAAGATCTGCGGACGTCCGCATTCCGTTCTGAGAAAGTATGGCATCTGCAGGATTTGCTTCCGTGAACTGGCTTACAAAGGGCAGATCCCGGGCGTTAAGAAAGCAAGCTGGTAAGAAGCAAGAGAGAAATAGGAGGCAAATCAGATGACAATGAGCGATCCCATTGCAGATATGCTTACAAGAATCCGCAACGCAAATACTGCGAAGCACGATACCGTTGACATTCCGTATTCCAAGATCAAGGCTTCCATCGCTGCGATCCTTCTGGATGAGGGTTATGTCCGCAAGGTCGATCTTGTTGACAACGGCAATTTCAAGGATATCCGCATCACACTGAAGTACGGCGCTGATAAGAACGACAGGATCATCTCCGGCCTGAAGAGAATCTCCAAGCCCGGCCTGCGCGTTTACGCCGGCAAGGACCAGGTCCCGAAGGTCCTCGACGGACTCGGCACCGCGATCCTTTCCACGAACCAGGGCGTCATCACCGACAAGAAGGCCAGAGAGCTCCAGGTCGGCGGCGAAGTGCTCGCGTTCGTTTGGTAATCCGCTAACATATTCAACAGATATTAGGAGGTACGGGCATGTCTCGAATCGGTAGAATGCCAATCGCCGTTCCGGCAGGTGTCACTGTCGAAGTGGCAGAAAATAATGTAGTGACCGTTAAGGGCCCCAAGGGAACACTGACCAGGGCTCTGCCGCAGGAGATGACCATCTCCCAGGAAGACGGCAAGATCGAAATCAAGAGACCCAATGATCTGAAGAGAGAAAAATCTCTCCACGGACTGACCAGAAGCCTTCTGCACAACATGGTCGTCGGCGTGACGGACGGTTTCGAGAAGAAGCTGGAAGTCAACGGCGTTGGCTACAGAGCAGCCAAGTCCGGGAATAAGCTTACTCTTTCCTTAGGATATTCTCACCCGGTCGAGATGATCGATCCCGAGGGCGTCACTTCCGAAGTCCAGGGCAATGTCATCGTGATCAAGGGTATCGATAAAGAGATCGTCGGACAGTATGCGGCTGACATCAGAGACAAGAGAAGACCGGAGCCTTACAAGGGCAAGGGCATCAAGTATGCTGATGAGCACATCAGACGCAAAGTCGGTAAGACAGGTAAGAAATAAAGCGGCACAGGCCCGGTTTGGAGGTTAACTGATGGTTAATAAAGAGAATAGGAAGGCGATCCGCGAGAAGAAGCATGCCAGACTGCGGAACCGCTTCAGCGGGACCGCGGAGAGACCGCGCCTCGCTGTTTACAGAAGCAACAAGCACATCTATGCCCAGATCATCGATGATGATGCACAGAAGACCCTTGTGGCTGCCGGCACTGTGGAGAAGGAGATCGCGGACGCGATCGACAACACGGATGATATCGCAGCAGCGGAGAAGGTCGGTGAGGTGATCGCACAGAGAGCTGCCGAAAAGGGCATCAAGCAGGTCGTTTTCGACAGAGGCGGTTACATCTACCAGGGCAAGATCGCAGCCCTTGCCGAGGCCGCCCGTAAGGCCGGTCTGGAATTCTAAGGGAGGAAGAGATACATGAAACGTGCAATGATCGATGCAAGTCAGATGGAACTGACCGACAAGGTCGTTACCATCAAGCGAGTCACCAAGGTTGTTAAGGGCGGCCGCAACATGCGCTTCACCGCACTGGTCGTCGTCGGCGACGGCAACGGTCATGTGGGCTGCGGACTCGGCAAAGCGACCGAGATCCCCGAGGCGATCCGCAAGGGCAGAGAAGACGCCGCCAAGAACCTGGTCAGCGTCGCGCTCGATGAAGTCGCCAGCATCTCCCATGATTTTATCGGCAAGTACGGCAGCGCACAGGTGCTCCTGAAGAAGTCTCCCGACGGTACCGGTATCATCGCCGGCGGCCCGGCCCGTACAGTCTGTGAACTGGCCGGCATCAAGAACATCCGTACCAAGTCCCTCGGTTCCAACAACAAGCAGAATGTTGTTCTGGCGACAATCAACGGTCTTAGCCAGCTGAAGGTCCCGGAGGAAGTTGCAGCCCGCCGCGGAAAGAGCACGCAGGATCTGCGGGGCTGAGAACACGCCTGAAAGGAGAATCGAATGTCTACAGAAGTCAAAAAGCTGAAGATCACTCTGGTGCGCAGCACCATCGGCGCTGTTCCCAAGAACAGAAAGATCGTGGAGTCCATGGGCTTCAAGAAGCTGAACAGCTATGTGATCCTTCCTGACAACGCCGCAACCAGAGGACAGATCCGCCAGATCTCCCACATGGTCAAAGTGGAAGAACTGGACTGAGAGGGGAGGTCACGGTATGAATTTATCCAACTTAAAGCCTGCTGAGGGCTCCAAGCACAACGATTTCAGAAGAGGCCGCGGCCACGCCAGCGGCAACGGCAAGACCGCGGGCTTCGGCCACAAGGGCCAGAAGGCCAGAAGCGGCAGACCGAGAGCCGGTTTCGAAGGCGGCCAGATGCCTCTGTACAGAAGACTCCCTAAGAGAGGCTTCAACAACTACAACCACAAAGAGATCGTCGCAATCGACATCGCTGTTCTCGAGAGATTTGAGGACGGTGCGACCGTGGATGTGCAGGCTCTCAAAGAGATGGGCATCATCAAGGAGTCCCTTGACGGTGTGAAGATCATCGGCAACGCAGATCTTTCCAAGAAGCTCAACGTGAAGGTCGACGCCTACAGCGCAGGTGCCAAGGCCAAGATCGAAGCGGCGGGCGGTACAGCAGAAGTAGCGGAGTGATCCCGAAAGCGGCACAGAAAGGTCTGTTATGCTTGAGTCTGTAAAGAACGTTTTTAAAGTAAAAGAGATCAGGACGAAGCTGCTTTTTACATTCCTTATGCTGATCGTGATCAGGTTCGGGTGCCAGCTTCCCGTACCGGGCGTTGACAGGAACTATTTCGCCGAGTGGTTCAAGGCGCAGACCGGAGATGCTTTCAGCTTCTTCGACGCCTTCACCGGCGGTTCCTTCCTGAACATGTCCCTGCTGGCACTGAACATCACGCCCTATATCACATCGTCGATCATCATCCAGCTGCTCACGATCGCCATCCCGAAGCTCGAAGAGCTGCAGCGGGAAGGCGAAGAGGGCCGGAAGATCATGACCACGATCACGAGGTATGTGACGGTCGCGCTCGCGCTTCTTGAATCCGCGGCGATGGCCATCGGCTTCGGACGTCAGGGTCTGCTGGAAGAGTACAACGCGATGAACGTGATCCTCGTGATCGCAACGCTCACCGCCGGCAGTGCCTTCCTGATGTGGATCGGTGAGCAGATCACCGTGCACGGCATCGGAAACGGCATTTCCATCGTCCTGATCATCAACATCATCTCCAGGATGCCGCAGGAGATCACGGCGCTGTTCAGACAGTTCGTCGGTCAGGCGGAATCTGTGGCGATGAAAGCAGTGATCGCACTGCTGATCGTCGCGATCCTGGTAGGTATGGTCGTGCTGGTCATCCTCCTCAACGATGCGGAGAGAAGGATCCCTGTGCAGTACGCACAGAAGATCCAGGGCCGCCGTCTCGTCGGCGGCGCGAACAGCGTCATCCCGATGAAGGTGAACACCGCCGGCGTCATGCCGATCATCTTCGCCTCCTCGCTGATGGAGTTCCCGGTGATCATTTCCCGTCTGGCCGGTTATTCCGGAACGGGCGTGTGGAATGAGATCCTCCTGTACCTGAGCTCCAGCTCCTGGTGCAATCCGGCACAGATCAAATATACGCTGGGTCTTCTGGTGTATATCGCGCTGCTGATCTTCTTCGCGTATTTCTACACCTCGATCTCCTTCAACCCGATCGAGATCGCGGACAACCTGAAGAAGCGCGGCGGCTTCATCCCGGGCATCCGTCCCGGCAGACCTACGATCGAATATCTGAACAGGATCCTGAAGTACATCATCTTCATCGGTGCTGTCGGCCTGACGATCGTGGGCGTGCTGCCCTTCATCTTCCGGGGCGTGTTCAACGCTTCCGTGTCGTTCGGCGGCACATCGCTGATCATCGTGGTCAGCGTCGTCGTGGAGACGATCAAGCAGGTCGAATCCATGATGATGGTCAGAAACTACAAAGGCTTCCTCAACAGCTGAGGGATCCTGCGGTCACAGACTTACATTCCGGGGGCGGGCGCGCATGCGGGGCCGTCTCCGGATTTGGCGACCTGCAGGCAGGTGGCCTCGGACCGCAGACATCCGGCAGGAACAGGCAGTTATTTTGAAAGGATCGGAGGATTCTATGAAGATCGTTATGCTCGGAGCGCCCGGTGCCGGTAAGGGCACGCAGGCCGATATGATCGCCCAGAAGTACGACATCCCGCATATCTCCACCGGAGACATCTTCCGCGCCAACCTCAAGAACGGCACGGAGCTCGGCCTGAAGGCCAAGACCTACATGGATGCCGGACAGCTCGTCCCGGACGAGCTCACCTGTGACCTGGTCGTGGACCGCATCGCACAGGATGACTGCGCGAAGGGTTACATTCTCGACGGATTCCCGCGCACGATCCCGCAGGCCGAGTTCTTCACCGCTGCGCTTGCGGCGAGGAACGAGCGCGTGGACTACGCGATCGATGTGGAAGTGCCGGATGAGAACATCGTGAACCGCATGAGCGGACGCAGAGCCTGCCCCGCCTGCGGCGCGACGTACCACATGGTCTACATTCCCCCGAAGCAGGAAGGCGTCTGCGACAACTGCGGCGCGGCCCTGATCCAGAGGAACGACGACAAGCCGGAGACCGTGCTCAACAGACTGAAGGTCTATCACGACCAGACCCAGCCCCTGATCGATTACTACACGGAGATGGGTGTCCTGAAGGGCGTCGACGGCACGAAGGATATGAAGGAAGTTTTTGCGGATATTGTGAAGATCTTGGAGGACTGAGCGTGTCGAAAGCAGATGTGATCGAACTGGAAGGCGTTGTTATTGAGAAACTGCCCAACACGATGTTTCGTGTGCGCCTGGAGAATGGCGTCGTGATCCTGGCGCATATCAGCGGCAAGCTTCGTCAGAACTTCATCCGGATCCTCCCCGGCGACAAGGTCAAGCTGGAGATGTCCACCTACGACCTGACCAAGGGAAGGATCGTCTGGAGAGACAAGTGAGCACCGCCTCACAGGGAGACGAACAGTGCCTATCCCTGACGCAGATCACACAAAATTTGTTTCAAAAATATTTGCGTCAGTCATAACAGTGTGCTATAATCTTTTGGTCTGCGAGCAGACCTGTGCTATGAGTAGAGGGGGTAACTCTGCTCATTTGCGCATGCATGGAATGACCCGCCTGCACCTGCCGCAGCCACAAGATCATGTAGTATTTTCAGCAGAAAGGAGAGGACGATGAAGGTTAGAGCTTCCGTGAAGCCCATGTGTGACAAGTGCAAAGTCATCAAGCGCAAGGGTACGATCCGGATCATCTGCGAAAATCCGAAGCACAAACAGAGACAGGGTTGAGAAGAGAGCCATTGGCCTACTCTTTGATACCACCCGTGTCCCGTTTCGGAACGCAGTGGAAAGACCGGCATAACGCCGGTTGGGCAGTGATTTCTGCCCCAGTCAATCAGTAAGTGCGTTTATAACGTCACACATGAGCATTTTTAGAAGGAGATAAACGAAATGGCTCGTATTGCAGGTGTTGATTTACCCAGAGACAAGCGCGTTGAGATCGGCCTGACCAGCATCTACGGCATCGGACGTACCAGTGCGACCGCGATCGTGGAGAAGGCGGGCGTGAATCCCGATACCCGCTGCAGAGATCTCACCAATGAAGAAGTGCAGAAGCTCAGCGAAGTGATCGCTGAAGAGTATATGGTCGAAGGTGACCTCCGCCGTGAGATCGCCATGAACATCAAGCGTCTCAGCGAGATCGGCTGCTACAGAGGCATCCGTCACAGAAGAGGCCTTCCTGTCCGCGGCCAGCACACCAAGAACAATGCCCGTACCCGTAAGGGCCCGAAGAAGACCATCGCGAACAAGAAGAAATGAGAATTGCGGCCAGTGGGCCGCAAATCTCAGGCAGCTTTGGACTGCGTCCAAAGTTGCCGGTGTATATATTACGCCGTCACTTGTTTTCAGGCTGTGACGGCAGCATAAAGCTGGTAGCAATTTAAATTTACATATAAAAGGGAAAGA
>OCTX012258225.1_pt1 | contig 10363 bp, 9 predicted proteins | sample 1539691 | NCBI WGS metagenome assembly OCTX01 (sample SAMN02144231, study PRJEB22623) | gut metagenome | biome: sheep rumen | host: Ovis aries | place: New Zealand | reverse complement strand
ACTCTTCCGCATACAGCAGGAAGTGAGCTTGACTGTGTTATAACTTTATAAGCACCTGCGAAGTCGCCCTCTGCAACTCTTGCGATAAATGCAGGTATATCTATCTGTACAGGACATCCTGTTGAGCATGGCTTAGCCTTGCATCCGAGACATCTTTTTGCTTCATCTATAGCCTGTTCCTCAGTGTAGCCGAGAGCTACCTCCTTGAAGTTCTTGTTTCTGACATCAGGAGCCTGTACAGGCATTTCATTTCTTGTAAGTGACATATTTGGCATCTCACTTTACCTCCTTCTTGAACAGATTGCAGGTGTCTTCATGAGCTTTACGCTCGAACTGTTTATACATTGCACCTCTTGCCATAGCCTCATCGAAATCGATAAGGTGACCGTCGAATTCAGGTCCGTCAACGCAGGCAAACTTTGTCTGACCGCCGACTGTAAGACGGCATCCGCCGCACATTCCTGTACCGTCGATCATTATTGGGTTCATAGAAGCAACTGTAGGTATTTCATACTCTTTTGTGAGACGACAGACGAACTTCATCATTATAAGCGGACCGATAGTGATAACACGGTCGTACTTCTCACCGCTCTCGATGAGCTTTTTAAGAGCGTCTGTAACAAGACCCTTTTCGCCGGCTGTTCCGTCATCGGACATAAGCACGAACTTAGAGCTTGATGCCTTGAATTCATCTTCAAGAATAACGAGATCTTTATTTCTGAATCCGACAATTGAGTGTACCTCAACGCCGAGCTCGTGGAGCTTCTTAGCTACAGGATAAGCGATAGCACATCCTACGCCGCCGCCTACAACTGCGACTTTTTTAAGTCCCTCAGTTTCAGTAGCTCTGCCGAGAGGACCTACAAAGTCCTGTAAGCAGTCGCCCTCATTGAGGTGATTGAGTTTTTCTGTAGTAGCACCTACTATCTGGAAGATGATAGTAATTGTGCCTGCTTCACGGTCGAAATCAGCTATAGTAAGCGGGATACGCTCACCGTCAGCATCAGTTCTGAGGATAATGAACTGACCCGGTTCAGCCTTTTTAGCTACCTTCGGAGCGGCGATCTTCATCAGAGTTACAGTAGGGTTAAGACTTTTCTTTTCAAGTATTTCAAACATTGCCCATACCTTCCTTGCAATAGATTTGCAGTAAACCGCAGGTCGTCGCCCTTGACGAAAAACGGCACGTATACTGCTATGATATATTAATTATTATATCATATAAGCTTTTGTTGCACAAATATAACACCGGAATATCGATATTCCAGTATCGATATTGTAACACCGGAATGTGTCTGATGAATCAATAAAATAACGCTCATATCACGCATACATTTTGAACAGTAATGTAAATAATAAAAGACAGGCGGAGTTCACCGCCTGTCTTTAAGGTGCATACACTGCACTCTCATATTCTGTTTTGGAATACTTCTATTCCTTTTTGAATATTACTTATATTCAGCAAAAGCAGCTTCGTTACGTACTTCATAAAGCTTATTCACCAATTGAAGCTCCTTATCAGAGAGCTTATGACCGTTGGTATAAACAAGCATATCCTTGAAGCTATTGTCCGGGAAGGAACATTTTCTCTGCACAAGACCGTATTTTCCGCAAAGGCTCTCCGGCACAGGGGAATCGAGCATAAATGCCTGAGGTACGGTAAGAAGGAAGTCCAGTGAGCTTCCACGGTCGTACATACAGACCCTTTTAACAGGTACATCTGCCGGACGATTCTCAGCAAAGAGCTTCTCAACTGCTCCGGAAACGTAAGGCACAGCATCGTCGCCCTGACAAAGCTCGATATACTGGGATGAAAGGTCGGCATATCTTATTTCTTCGTCCTCTGCAACAGGGTGCTCAGCGGACATTACTGCGAGCATTTCGTACTCCCATAGCAGCTTGCCGTCGAGATTTTTTTCAGCAAGGAAGTCCGAGAAATACTTCTCGTGTGCGGTATTATAGCGGATTATTCCGAAATCATAGCCGTTCTCACGAACGTTCTCTATTGAACGAAGAGAGTTTGTCTCGCAGAAATAAAGCTCCATATCATCAGCAGAGTCCATAGTAGAGATATACTCTGAAAAAGCCTTGGAAATATAGCCGGCACGAGGCACAGATATACGAAGCTTACGATTCTGATTCTTATCCGGAGCGTGGATAGCCTCCATATTATCTATCTGCATAAGTATCTGCTTGGCATATCCGAGAAATTTAATGCCCTGATCTGTCGGGATAACTCCCTTTGATGTACGGCGAAAAATTGTTATACCAAGAGTATTTTCAAGCTCTTTTATCGCCTTGCTCAGATTGGGCTGAGCCATGTATAGATTCTCAGCAGCCTGCGTTATGGAGCGAGTTTTTTCTATCTCCACAGCATATTTAAAGTGTAGGGTGTTCATGGCTTAGTCCTCCTTGTATGATTATTTCTTCTTTACTTCTTCAAGTCTTATCTCACGTCTTTTTGGTGCTGAAGCGTTATTTTTTACTGGTTCAGGTCTGTGAAGTCTTACAGGTCTGCTCTGAGGAGCTCTATCCTCTGCTTTTACCTCAGTTTTCGTTTCTTCTTTAGCTGCTTCACTTGCAGCAGCTTCCTCATTTGCCTGAGGCTGCACAGCTGTTTCGCCGTCCTCTATTCTGCGGATAGGCTTGCAGGGATTTCCTGCTGCCACGTATCCGGAAGGGATGTCTTTTGTCACCACGCTTCCGCCGCCGATAACAACGTTATCACCGATAGTTACTCCCGGCATTACACAGACGTTTCCGCCTATCCAGACATTGCTTCCGACTTTTATCGGCTTTGCAAATTCAAGTCCCTGATTGCGGGTAGGGTAGTCAAGAGGGTGACCGGCGGTATAGAATCCGCAGTTTGGTCCGATAAATACGTTATCTCCGAAAATCACCTCTGCACAGTCAAGTATCACAAGGTTGTGGTTGGAGTAGAAATTATCTCCCATTACAATGTTGTAGCCGTAGTCGCAGAAGAAATTAGCTTCTATCCACGTATTCTCGCCATGAAAAGCAATAAGTCTGTCGAGAAGTCTGTCTCTTTTCTGGAAATCGTTGTAAGGAACTGCATTGTACTCTGCACAGAGCTTCTTTGCGGCTATTCGCTCAGCAAAAAGCTCACGGTCGTTGCCGTTATACAGTTCACCTGCCTGCTGTTTTTCTTTTTCGGTCATATCAAACCCTCCTTATGTGTATATGTTATTTATTCAGCGAAAAGAAGTGAAAAAGCTATCCACATTACAATAGCATACACTAAGGTCTCTCGTATTTTTTTGCCTAAAGTATATTTTACTTCTTCATGTGTTTCCGAATTATAACTTGGAGCAATTCCCAGCCAGAGTTTAAGGAGACCAGAAGCAATGAGAACTCCAAGAAAACCAAAGAATAGATTTCTGAATATATTTATACGTGCTAATAACAAGCTTACACCCATTCCAATAGCAGCTACGACACTTACCTTCGATGATATTATATCAAATATGTTTTTTGGTTTTTCGTCCGGTAAAGGTTCTTCACCATTGTTTCTGCGTCTTTCGTCTACGAGCATCTCCTTAGTAACAGTGATAGGTGCATCGACATCTTCACCTTTATATGCTCTTTCAGCTTTTATTCTTTTATAGATAGATTCAAGCTCTTCGTTATAATCTTCATCGTCCCAATCATCGCACATATCATTTTCCCCTTTTTAAATTCATATCATCATTCATTATCCTCAGTTTCTCAGGACTTGCTTCCGCCAACGCTGAGTATCTCGTCCTGCTGTACAGACTTTTCTTCGGTCATTAAAAACCATCCTATCTGCTGAAACTTCAGTCTATCAAAGATATTTTTTAAAATAAAAAACAATTAAAATAACAGCAGAACCTATTAAAGCTTCAGCTAATAGTTCTTTTAGCTCTTCTTTCTTTTTTGCAAAAACAGACTCCTCATAGAATTTCTCCGGTGAATCCGGATCAATCCCGATAATAGAAATTTCATATAAGAGTTCATCTGTAGTTATTGAAAAACTGTATTCCTCATCATTATACCTATATGTGTACACTCTTTCTCCTGCATATACCGGATGTTCTGGGAGCATTTTATACGTTGAAAGATCTGATAATTCAGGTTTTATAGGATACATACAGCGTTTTTCACGTCTATGGATCTCTATCAATTTTAATACAATACTTAATATAGGATTAAAAATTAATGTCACCCAAAACAGAATTATCATAATGGGAAAAAGATCCTGATTTGTTTCTTTTACGATACTTTGGTTATCAATAGCCTCCAGTGTAATAGCAGCACTCATTATACCTAACATATAGAAAAATATTGTTAGCAAAAATGTTGAATCAGCTATTAAACCGGCGATAATAAAAATTAGTGAAAAGCCAAACCCGACAACACCAAAAACAAATTTCAGCGGTAAAAATGCACCTATAAGCATTGCTATAACCATTGCTGCAAATATAAAAAGCACTAAATATGATAAAAATTTGTTTGCTTTTGTTTTGGCTTTTTTAGTTTTATCTGATTCTTCTATAATCTTTTTCGCCGTAGGTAAATTTAAATTCATAGCCCTGTTTTTCCCCTTAAAAAACTCCTATTATCATTATAAAACCTGATCTTCTCAGGACTTGCTTCCCTTAGCCCCGAAGCTTCCGCCCATTGAGAGGATATTAGTCTCGAATGTATAGCTTATCTTCTCGCCCTGTCTGTAGCGTTTGAGAGCGAGCTGTATCATACGTTCAAGAAGCTCTGCGTACTTCACTCCCTTAGGCTCCCAGAGGTAGAATGCGAGTGAGCCGGGGATAGTATTTATCTCATTTATGTATATCTTATCTGTAGCCTTATCGAGCATGAAGTCGATACGTGTAACGCCGTTGCATCCGAGGTAGCGGAAAGCGTCAACAGCAGTCTTTCTCACGAAATCCTCCTGCTCCTTAGTTATCTCAGCAGGTATCTTTCTTTTCAGAGTAGCCATGCCCTTGCTTCCTCCGGACTTGCCTCCGCCAACGTACTTGTCCTTGTAGCTGAGTATCTCGTCCTGCTGAACAGGCTCTTCGCATACAGAAGCCTCTGCGGACTCGCTGTCTCCCACAACTGAGCAGTTTATCTCTTTGAGCTGTACAACAGCAGGCTCAACGAGGATACGGTCAGCGAACTCGAAAGCCTCCTCAATGGACTTTATAAGACCGTCACGGTCGCTTGCCTTTGAGATACCAACGCTTGAACCGAGGTTTATCGGCTTAACTATAACAGGGTAAGGGAACTTAGCCTCTACCTGAGAGATCATATCGTCCATTTTATCGAGGTCGAAGGACGCAAAACGACAGCAGTCAAGTACCGGGAAGCCTGCGTCTTTAAGGAGTATCTTCATTACGAATTTATCCATACCAACAGCAGAAGCGAGTACGTCACATCCTACGTATGGTATATCAAGAGTCTGTAAATAGCCCTGAAGAGCACCGTCCTCAACGTTTGTTCCGTGAACTATAGGGAATGCCACGTCAACATCCGAGATAAGGTTTGAACCGAACTTCTTCATCTTCTGACGAATGAGCTGTACCTTGCCCTCGCTTCTTACGAATACGCACTCAGTACACTCTTTGAGGAGTGCAGGGATGTCCTTGAAGCTGTTTATATCGAACAGTTTTTCACCTGTAAAGAATTCATTTCCTTTAGTCATATAAACAGGGATTATATTGTATTTTTCCTTGTTCATGCTTGCCATAGCCTGAACAGCTGAGATAACTGATACTTCATGCTCAACGCTTTTACCGCCGAAAAGCACTGCAAGATTGATCTTCATAATGAATTTGCTCCTTTAAAATATATTTTATATGTAAATGCAGGGCACTTAGTGCCCTGAAGTCCTATCAATAATTATCAGGAAGGTCATTTTCGAGAAGGACTATCTTCTTCTTTGAAGTCTGATATGCCTGAACTTTAGCAAGAGCCTCGTTCAGAGAATCAGCAACGAATACCTGCTCCATGTTATAGCCTGCGTCCTTGATACCATTATATATAGGTACAGTCTGATTTTTGCCAACGAGCACGATGTAATCGCAGGCTTTTGCAGCCTCCTGACCGAACTCATAGTTCAGCTCTTCCTGCTTTGCTCCAAGCTCAACCATTCCCGGAGTTACCAGTATACGGCAGGCATCGAAAAGTCCGAGGACGTTGAGTGCCGCACGGCAACCATTAGGGTTGGAGTTGTATGCATCGTCGATATAAGTCATATTTCCGCCCTTATCAAGAAGCTGAAGTCTGTGAGGTACAGCAGCTATTCTCTTTACAGGCAGTGATAGTTTTTCAAGAGCAATGCCAAGTCCGTGACAGTATGCGATAGCTCCGAGCACATTCTGCACGTTGTGCTCGCCAAGAAGCTTCATACTATAGCGGAAGCTTTCACCATTCGGAGTTGTGACTGTAAATTCAGTACCTCTGTCGGAAACGCTTATGTCTGTTGCACGATAGTCGTTGCCCTCCTGCAAGCCGTAGAGTACAGCATTTTTGTACTCCGGAGCTTTCTTGCGGATAAGCTCGTTGTCGCCGTTGAGGTATATTTTTCCGCCGGCAGCCTGAACGCTGTCAGCAAGCTCGAATTTTGTGTTGAGTACATTATCGATAGAGCCGAAAGTCTCAAGATGCTGAGGACCTACGGAAGTTATGATACCGTCGTGCGGATGAGCTATATCGCAAAGCTCCTTTATTTCATGAACACGTCTTGCTCCCATTTCGCAGATGAAGTATTCATGAGTAGGTCTGAGGTCACGGCGGACTGTTATGGTAACTCCCATAGGAGTGTTGAAGCTCTCGGGAGTTTTCAGTGTCTCATACTGTGAGCCGAGAAGCTCGCTGAGATAGAACTTCATACTTGTCTTGCCGTAGCTTCCTGTGATGCCTATTTTGTGAAGGTCAGGCATCTCGCTGAGTATCCTTTTAGCATCATTGATGTACCAATTCTGCACTGATTTTTCAATAGGCTTGTTGATGATATTTGAAAGCGGTACAAGTATCGGAGTGAGATAAAGTCCGAGATTAACTATAATGAACGGCATATTTGACCAGAATCTGAGCTGTTTTTCAGCATCGCCGTTTGTTTTGATAACATGGACTGTTCCTGCTGAGAAGAAAGCTCCCACAAAAATAAGTATGATGAGTATGCTGAATGTTATCATCATACGCTTCATTCTTGCAGTATATACCAGCGGCTTTTTGAACTTTTTGCCCGGTTTATTGGCGATAATAAGTCCGATATTCACCAATGTCATAACAGCAAGACATATAATTGTAGCAGTGCCTACGCTTGAATAATAAGCCGGGTCGTCTAAAAACTGCTTGCCAACAGGGTCACTTGTATGTCTTACAGGGTAGAGAAAAGACACAAACACCGTCAGCAGAAGCATGAGTATATTTGGAATATAGCGTTTTTTGTTCTTTTTCATCCACCACGAATGCTCCGGAGTTTTATATCCGTTCAGCTGTAACATATGGAACTCTCTTAGTCCGCAGAAGATCACCGCTGCAAGTGCAACGGCTGAGTAAATGCAGAATGTTGCGATATTCATTAATTATCTCCTTATATTAATGTATGATTATTCATCTATCTTCATGAAAGAGCACATTACCCTGTTGAATATGAACTGCTGTTCAAGGAAGGAGTAATGTCCGGCATTTTCGAGCTTTACAAGTCCTGCATCCGGTATGAGCTTCTCCATTTTTTCGCCGTCAGAAAGGGGAGTTGCAGTATCGTTCACGCCCCATACAAGAAGTGTAGGACATTTTATATTCGGCAGATAAGGTTCAAGGTCTTCATTTACTACCTTTACCATTACCTGTCTCATCATAGGCGATGCAGCAGCATAGTCCGCACTTCCCATTTTCTTGCGGAAATTCTCCAGTGCGTCCGGAGCTAATTTCTGCATGAGCTTTGTTGAAAGAAATGCCTTGCCGAGCTTGTAATAGCGTGTTCTCCAGCTTTTTTTGTTCGACTTAGGAGGCATTATTCCTGCACTGTCCACAAGTATGACCTTTGTCACCTTGAACGGAAGTTCACTCAGGCTATGCATTTTTATAATTACTCTGCCGCCGAATGAATGTCCCAGAAGCATTACCTCTTTGGTATCATATTCTTTTATAAAGTCTATGACGAACTGTACATAGTCACCTACGTCCCACGCAGTTTTAGGCTCTTCGCTCTCACCGAATCCCGGCATATCCATTGCGACTACCTTGTATTTCTTTGAGAGAAGGTCTATCATATTCGCAAAAAGCTTGATATTACTTCCCCACCCATGAAGCAGTACTATAAGGTCGCCTTCGCCTTTTTCCTCGTAGTTTATTTTTAATCCGTTTATCGTTTTGTTCAATTCAATTATCTCCATATCTATAATTGTTGTCATGTACAAATGCACATACACATTTCATTATATCATGGTGTCTGAACATTGTCAATTGTTCAAACAGAAAAATATAGCCTGTCTGCCCGGCAAGTCCTTGTTATATTTGCAAATTTCAGCAGAAAACTTCATGCCTTTTTGATTCAGGCTCGGTTAGAAAAGATATTATCGAGGGAAAAACTTTTGAAAAAAGGAGCTCCTCAAACTCATTCCTAAAACTTCCGGCTTCATTTTTTTCCCAGATAGGGTACTCAAAAAACAAAAAACTCCCACAGTAAATATACTGCGGGAGTACCCTATCTGGGAAAAAATCATTCTGAAAGTCTTTGGAAAGTGGTTCGGGGAAGAACCTTTCTTCAGAAAGGTTTGCCCCGATAAAATGTACCTTTTCCCACTGAGCCTGAATATAAAAAGCATTAAAATTCAGCTCTGAACATGACTACGGATATATTATCCTTTTCTTTTCTTATTTTCACCAATTCTATCAGCTTACGCATCTTAGCCATCATAGTAATGCGATTTGACGCTATATCCGGAGCAAGGTCCTCATAAATATCATCATCAGTGAGAACATGACGGAAACCGTCGGAACACACCATATAGTTTGTACCGCTTTCTATATTTCCGAATCTTATATCAGGATTTACGTCACCCTGAACTCCTATACACTGAGTAAGAGCATTTCTTCTGGGGTCTTTTTTGGCTTGTGCCGGAGTCATATTTCCACGTTTTACCTCACGGTTGACGAAAGTATGGTCTTCTGTAAGCTGAACAAGCCTGTATGACAGCTTATACATACGTGTATCGCCCACATGAAAAGTCATCATCTGATTATTTACAGCGATGATACCGGTCGCAGTAGTACCAAGCTGAATATTATTCCTTTTACCATAATTTATCAGCTTAGTGTTCAGCTTTTTGATACGCTCCCTTACTGCTTTTCCAGCCTTTTCCCAGTTCCAGAATTCGATCTCACGAGGAAAATCCTTTTCAAACCAATCCGAAAAGCTTTTGGTAACAACAGCACTTGCAAACTCACCTCTTGAAAGTCCGCCCATACCGTCGCAAACCATTGCCAATGCAGCTTTTCCATGTTCAAAATTGGCAGTTTTTATGCACACACTATCCTGATTTATATTTCTTGCTATACCGACATCAGTATCGGCAGCTACGATATATTCCATACTTCCCCCCTTGTGGGTAAAATGAACTGTACTAAGCAGTTCATTTACTCCTCAATAAAATCAAATTCCTCATTTGAAAGTCTCAGAATGTCACCGTTGCGGAGTCTTATTTCAGTCTGCACAGGAATCGGTGAACCATTAACAAATGTTCTGTTTGTCGAGTTATTATCAACAACGTAATATCCGTCAGTTCTGCGGTAAATAGTCGCATGGAAACGGCTTACGGTACGGTTATTAGTGACGCAGTAGTCCACTCTTGCTCTTTCCTTGCCAATGGTGAATACGTGCTTTGTGATTATGGCAGTTTCCTTGTTGGAGCGGCGGATAAGCTTTGCTGTAGGAAGGTCAGCCATAGTACTTCTGCTGTAATCGTTGAGCACGACAGTACCCTCATCCTCAGCACCGAACTGTTCTGCATAGCTAAACGAAGGCTTTTCAGGAGCAGCTTCCATTACAGGCTTTTTCTCTTCTTTAACGGGCTCAGGCTTCTTTTCCTCAACCTTTGGAATCTCTTTAACATTTTCCATTGCCTTGTCAAGAGCTTTTTCTTCCTTGACCGGCTCGGACTTCTTTTCCTCAACTTTTGGCTCTTCCGGAGCTTTTTCAACAGGAGCTTCAACAGTCAGTTTGTGTTCAGTATTTTTCTTAGCTGAAACTGCTTTGACCTTAACGTGCTTTATAACGACCTTTCGACCGTGTTTCTTCTCCTCGACCTTTGGAGCTTCCGGAGCTTTTTCCTCCTTGACCGGCTCGGACTTCTTCTCCTCGACCTTTGGTGCTTCC
>OCTX012287368.1_pt1 | contig 10365 bp, 9 predicted proteins | sample 1539691 | NCBI WGS metagenome assembly OCTX01 (sample SAMN02144231, study PRJEB22623) | gut metagenome | biome: sheep rumen | host: Ovis aries | place: New Zealand | reverse complement strand
GATTTTGACGCGCTGTTTCACCATCCGCTCATCGACCGTGACAGAGTGAAAAAGATCGCTGCCATGAGAAAGATGACATTTGCGCTTGAGGCCTCGGAGAGCCTCGCTGCGCTGGTCGCCGGTGAAAATGAGACCCGCACGGTCTTCGGCACCCAGCTCACAAAGGAGATGCTGAAGGTGCTCACCGGATCGAACGGAGTCAAGGACGATACATTTAAGGCCTACAGGCTGTATCTGGACGGGGAGATGGACCGCCGCGGCCTGGTCACGAAAAAGGAAAAGAAGAGAAGGATCGATCCTTCCGAGAAAGATTTCGAAAAGTTCCATTTCAGCGATCGCTTCTTCTTTCTTTACTACATTGTGCGCGGACCTTACAAGCTGTACAGGAAAATATTTAAAAAAGATGAATCAGATAGAAAAACCAAGGGACGGAAGAAAGCTGACAGATGACAGGATCCTTTACATCCTTCTCGCTGTTTACATGCTGTTTTTTCTGTCCCAGACCCTGCTGTTTCGGGGCAGCCATAACCGGAGAGCCAATCTGACACCTTTCTGGACGATACGGCACGCGCTTCGGGGTGATGTTTACAGATTTCAGCTTCTGGTCATCAATATACTGCTGACGGTGCCAATCGGATATCTCGCGGCAGCGGCAGCCTGGAAGAGAAAGATTACAGACAAAAGGCGTATCTTTGCGGCCTGTGTGCTCCTTTTTGTGTTCGTTGAGGTGGCTCAGTACGTGACAGGCAAAGGCCTTGGAGAGTTCGACGACGTATTTCACAATTCACTCGGCGCGCTTCTTGGCATGATCTGTTTCTACGGTCCGCTCTGGACCTACGATTTTATGGCGGTGATCCTGACAGGCGGGGGCATGCTTCAGATCGTGGATATCATATTTTTCGGTCCGACGAAGTTTCTCCGGGCAGCAATGTTTCCCATGCAGATCTGGATCGTATCCAGCATCCCGACGGCAGCGCTCACGGTGCTGATTTTCAGACAGTGGAAGCTCTATAATGCGGAGACATATTCAGGGAGAGAGCTCGCAGGCAGACTTCTGGCAGCCAACTTCCTGAGCGTTCTCACAGGGCTGCTTCTTATTTGGCTGGTCCTTTTCCCGTATCATCTGCCATGGTATTATTACGCGGGCAGTGTGGTCGTGCAGACAGCTCTCACGTATCTCGTGAGGGCGACGTCCGGATTTTTGACCGGCAGGCCGGCGGGGGACATTCAGAGTTACTGATCATAAGTGTCGGCGGAGAGCGCGGCGTGAAGCCGCAGCAGCCGGATGACACCTGCAAGAGGCATATATATGAGCGGAATATTTGCTATCATCAGTGAAAAAGAAAACAGAATAGCGGATGCGGAAGGCGCGGCAGGGCTGATGACAGAAGGTCTCAGCGTCTACGGCAGGGCGGATTGCGGATATGAGATCCTCGGCGCGGCAGGATGGCAGTTGATCCTCGGAAGCTGTATCTCCGGTATGCATCAGGGAGTTCCTGCGGGAAAGCCGGTCATCATGACGAAGCGCTTTATTGCGGTGTGCGACGCGATCATATACAACAGGAGCGAGATGCTGAAAGCGGTCTCGGCAGATGAGGAGATCAGCGACGAGGAGCTTCTTGTCCTCATATACGAAAAGTTCGGCGCAAGGGGGCTTTTGCATGTCAACGGTGATTTTGCCGCAGTCCTCGTTGGCCGCGGCGACGGCTCGGTTCGCCTTGTGCGCGACCACATCGGTGTGCGGCCGCTCTACTATGTCCGGACGGAGGGGCGGATCACGGTGTCCACAGATTACCGTCCGATGCTGCACCTGGACTTTATAGAGCCCGAGATCGATGAGAATATGGTGTATGACGCCCTCACTCTGGGCTCGATGGCCTCGGAGACGGATACTGCATTTGCAAATGTTAAAAAGGCCGTCCACGGAAGCGTCACCCGATTTATCCGCGCGGATGAGGTCAAGACCGAGCGTTTCTACATCCCGGGTGAGCGAAGGGCAAAAAGGCGCGATTATGACGAGGAGTACTATGACGATGCGGCCAGGCTCCTTCGGGACGCTGCCTTGATCCGCTATGAGGCAGTGCTCGGCACTGAAATCGGCTGCGAGTTCTCCGGGGGACTTGACTCCGGCATGGTCACAGCGCTCATAGATGAGATCGCGGATCAAAGAGGCGTGGTGAGACCGGTCGTCTATACCTGGTCCCCCTCACCGTGGGATTATAAGATCAGGCAGGCGGACGGCGGAAAACTGCGCGATGAGAGGGAAGTGATCGCCCGATTCTGCGAGGAGAAGGGAAATGCATGCATCTTCAGGAACGCGCAGGAGGCAACTGACCGTGAAAAAATCTTATCCCGCGGCGCCCGCGAGGAGATTTGCGAATATGAGACCGGCATTATAGCGGATTCGATGCAGGCCCTCGCTGATGCCGGAGTGCGGGCGGTCTTCTCCGGCTGGGGAGGAGATGAGGGCATTTCGATGCGGTTCGGTCCGTTCCATCTGGCACAGGCCGGAGAGTACAAAGCCTACTTTAAGGCTGCCGGACACGCAGCGGGAGGTTCTCCGAAAAAATACCTCGGGTTCATGCGGAGAACGGTCAGATATCTATACGAATCGCAGAAGCCCTGGAACGGATTACAGGCGAACGGGCTGACTTTCAGTGTGGTCCAGCCTGCATTTGCAGAAGAAATGCGGCAAAGCCACAAGGGAAAAATGAAATACTTCGGTGTCTCACCGGAGAAGAATCTTCTGTCGGGAACGCTGGAGTCGCGTACGCTGCTCGCGGCCTCGGCCGGCGCGGACGCAGGTGTCATGTACCTCTTCCCGCTTCTCGACGCGCGCGTGCTCGATTTTGCGCTGACTGTCCCGAGAAGGCTCTATATTGACGGCGACTCAAAGCGTGTGCTGCCGCAGAGAGCTCTCTCTGACATACTTCCCGGCTACCTCACGAACTTCGCGGGGACTTCCAACGTGGAGAAAGAGGACACAGGCCGCATGGATTTCTATACAGAGATCGAGGAGAAGGCATACGGCGCTCTCACGGAGTTTTATTTTGAACATATTGACAGACTCAGATTTGAAGACTATCTGGATTTTGACGAGATGAAAAAGACGATTTCGGAGGAGAAAGACCCCGTAATAAGGACCGTACTCCGAAATATGCTGCGGCTGCTCTACAAAATGCAGCTGCTTATGAGATGATGATATGATGGACAAGATGTTAAGAGGAAAGGGGAGCCTCTTTGTGGCTGCGGATAAGACCGGCAACACCGGATCAACAGGGAAAAAGAAGAAAAGAGGAAGAATGGCCTTCGGAAATTATTACGTGCAGGCTTTTCTCTTCAATCTGGCGGCCGGTATCCTTTCATTTGCCTGGACGATCATAGTGCAGGGTGGACTTTTCTCCCTTGCGGGGGATTTTAATTCCCAGCAGATTACATTTGCAATGGCTGCAAATGATGCCGTCAAGGCCGGAAACATCATCTGGGACTGGTCCCTTGATCTGGGTTCCAACTTTATCGGCGGGCAGATGTTCTATGTCGTGGGAAATCCGTCCTTCTGGCTCTCACTGCTCTTTCCGTCCAGATACTTCATGTATGTGGTCGGATGGATCTATGCCCTCAAGTACGCGGTCGCCGGCCTGACATCCTATGCCTGCATGAGGAAATATGTCAGGGACCAGCAGATGGCAGTCATCGGCTCCATGCTGTATGCCTTCTGCGGGTTCATGGGCGAGGATCTGCTGTTCTACCATTTCCATGATGTGGTCGCGCTGTTCCCGCTGCTCATTCTGACCTTCGACGATATGATGCTTGAGAAGAAAAGGGGACCGTTCATTTTTGCCGTGTGCATAAATGCGCTGGTCAATTATTTCTTCTTTATCGGTGAAATCATTTTTATGGCCGCTTACTATGTGATCCGCTACCTCATCCCGAGGTTCCGCGAGTATATAAAGCGGCTGCCGCAGATATTCATCGAGGGAGCCCTCGGCTGTATGCTCGGGGCAGTATTACTGCTGCCGGCTTTCTATTTTGTCATACAGAATCCCCGCGTCGGGGTGGATTATACCGGGTCTACATCGCTGGTCTTCGGGGCTGAGAGATATCTATACATACTGAAGGGACTTATACTTCCGGGAGAGGTCATGTCCCACCAGAGCGCGGTGATCAAGAATAATTTTTCATCGTGCAACGCGTGGATCCCGGTCACCGGACTTGTCCTGGTGATTGCGTTCGTCACCCAGAACCGGAGACACTGGATCACGAGAATGCTGCTGTTCTGCCTGATCATGGCGGTGATCCCCATTTTCAACGCATCGTTCTCGCTCTTTGCCGGACTCTACTGCCGTTGGTATTATATGGCGGACTATATCATGGTGCTGGCTTCGGTCATGGTACTCGACCGATGGGAGTCGGACAAAAAGAGATGGTCGGGAAAAACGCCCACTGACAGGGCGATCACAAAAGGCGCTGTCATCTGGGGCGCAATCCAGATTTTCTTCATTCTGTTCCTCACTCTGGTGAAATGGAATGATTCGGAGCCCAGCAAGATTTATCGGCCGGGGCTGTTCGCCTACTGGTGCGTGATCGCGTTGGTCGGGACTCTTTTGACATGGCTCGTTCTCACGGTCATGAAGAGAGAGCAGAAACTTGTGCTCGCCGCTGCGGTCTTTGTCATCTCGGTGACTGTCACCATATCGGATGTATATCTTCTGCAGCTGGCTCACCGGGAGGACGCGCGGCATATATATGACAAGCTTATGACGTCCGAAAAGATTGAGTACACCACACCGGAATACCGCTTCACGAGCCGGGACAACATCGAAACGCTGTCCCACGGCTACCCGGCAAGCGCCAATTTCTGCAGCACGGTTTCCGGCTCAATCTTTCGATTCTACGAATCTCTCGGACTGAAGCGGGATGTCAAGAGCCCGGAAGCGCCTGAAGGCATGATGAACCTCATCTCGGCGCGCTTCTCCATTGAGACAAAGCCGAGGGAAGACGAGGAGCCTTCGCAGGTCGTGACCGGTCAGTACACGACCTACTATGTCTATGAGGACCGCACGGTGCCGCCGATGGGCTTTACCTACAACACGTACATGACCGCGTCTGATTTTGCGTCGACCTTCGAGGATGACCGGGCGATACTTATGCTGAAGACTCTGATCGTTCCGGATGATATGGAGGAAGAGGTCTCGCAGTATTTAAGGCCCTATGATCAGTTCGTTGACGGACCCGCACTGAAGGAATATATTTCGGATATCAGCATAGACCACCTTGATGAGTGTGCGTACAATGTCCAACAGACAACGGACAGCTATGAGGTCTCGATCGACGCGGATTCGGACAAATACGCGTTTTTCTCCATACCGAACGATTCGGGATGGAAGGCTTATGTGGACGGTGCGGAGACAGCGATTGTTGACATTAACGGATTTATGGCGGTGAAGATCCATGGGGGCACGAACAGGATCCGCTTTGAATACACAGTGCCCGGACTCATGTCCGGCGCGATCATCAGCGCTGCGGGCGCGGCCCTTGCTGCCGTCTATATTCTCTTAATGCGGAGAGCCCGCAGGGCGGAAAGGTAGAATATGAATCATCTTCTGTGCGTTTCCGGCGGCGTGGGCAGCCGGATGACAATAGGAAATGTCCCCAAACAGTATCTGACTGTGAACGGAAAGCCCATTATAGCTTACACGCTGGAGCGGTTCGATTCCCACAGAGATATTGACGCCATATGGATCGTGGCTGACGAAAAGTGGCATGATTTTATAGGTGAGTGGATGCGGAAGTGCGGAATCACGAAGTTCAGGGGATTTGCGCAGCCGGGAAATTCACGGCAGGAATCAGTCAAAAACGGACTTCTCGCTATGCGAGAGTATGCCGCGGACACGGACATTGTGCTCGTGCATGACGCGGTGAGGCCGTGCACATCCGATAATATCATCTCGGAATGTGCGTCGGTCTCTGACGATTATGACGGCGTAATGCCGTCGCTGCCGGTCACGGACACCTGCTATCTCTCGTTCGATGGAAAGACGATCGGCCGTCAGCTGCCGAGAGACCAGATCGTAGCCGGCCAGACCCCGGAATCCTATCTGTTCGGGAAGTATTACGAGGCTCACATGAGAGCGTCCGCGGAGTATCTCGCCGGATGCCGGGGGAGTTCCCAGATCGCATTTGAAAACGGGATGAAGATACGGATCACGCCGGGAAGCCGCGACAATTTTAAGATAACGACGAAAGAGGACCTGATGCGCTTTGCGAAGATATGCGGCGGGGTCGTGGAAACAGTAAAATTAGATTGACGGAGGAGCTTATGAAGGCACTTGTGCTTGAGGATATTGGAAAAATTGTGTATAAGGAGATACCGACGCCGAAGCCGGGAAAAGGCGAGGTCCTGCTGAAGATCAAGAACTGCGGCATCTGCAGCAGCGATAAGGACAGGATATTCAAGAACGGGACATATCATTTTCCGACGGTTCCCGGCCACGAATTCTCAGGCGAGATCGTTGAGCTGGGGCAGGGCGTAAACCCGGAGCTTTTGGGGAGAAGGGCAGGTGTATATCCGCTCCTTCCGTGCAGACAGTGCGCACCTTGCAGGTCTGAGCGTTATGCCCAGTGTGAGCACTACAGCTATTACGGTTCGAGATGCGACGGGGCATTTGCCGAATACATAAGCGTTCCGGTCTTCAACATCAATCTTGTCCCGGATGATCTTGATTATCGCGCGGCAGCGATGTGCGAGCCGGCAGCGGTCGCCCTGCACGCGCTCCGGCGCGGCAAGATGAAAAAGGGCGATGTCGTCGCGATCGTAGGAACAGGGACGATCGCTATACTTGCTGCCAAGATCGCCCGCATCCTCGGGGCTTACAAGGTCATTCTCATCGGACGCACGAGGGACAAGGTGAAATATGCGTCCCAGTATTCGGACCATGTGGTCAACTCGTCCATATGGGATCCGGAGGAGGCTATACGGGAATTCACTGAGGGCGGAATGGCAGACGTGGTGCTCGAGTGCGCGGGAAACTCGGATGCGGTCCTGACCGCGATGCGGGTCGTGGCCAGAGGCGGCAACATCGTGATCGTCGGCAATCCTGTGGAGGATGTCAACATTAAAAAGGATGTTTTCTGGAGGATTCTCCGGGGCGAGCTCAATATCAGAGGAACGTGGAACTCTTCGTACTCTTCGACAGTGAACGACTGGAAGAGTGTGATCTCCATGATGTCCGACGGAAGTCTCGATCCCACGGATCTCATTACTCATGTTTACAAGCTGGAAGAGAGCCAGGAGGCATTTGCGACACTTATGGGAAATGGGCTCTACACAAAGATCATGTTCGAGATGGACTGACGGCAGGTCCAAGCCGCGCTCGCGCGGCGTTCATCTAAGTGCAGGCTCAAAGAAAGACCCGGAGGACCTTGTCGGACCTCCGGGTGTCAGGTGAAAACGCAATCATGCTTACCTGTCCTGCAGATAAGTGAGGACTGAGAGCAGTGCAATAAATGCAAGACACGCGATTGAGAGAATTATGTCGAGTTGTCTCTGCTGTTTTTTGAACATGTCAATACTCCTTTCGGTCGGAAAATACAATATTAGTATACCCTCAAAATGTATCGGAGACAAGAAGATGCGGGGAGCAATACGAACGGTTTTCATGAACTTTATACCGATTGTGGTGAGCGCTGCCTGCGCGCTTCTTCTCGTCAGCGTGTTTTACACTGAACATTACGGCGTGTCGGCCTCAAAGATGGAGGAGTACAGGCCTGCAGATGACAGGCTTGTATGCAGTGTCGAATCCGTAGTCTATGAGGGCGACAATAAAGATGTGCTTGTCATCCGCGGCTGGGCCGCAGACACGAAATTGTATTCCGGGTATAACTACGGCGCGGAGATGACAGTCACAAGCACTTACAATGAGACTTACTTTGCAGTGACTGACGGTATCGATGTATACAGGCTGAAGACCATAGCCTCGATCAGGGCGGATGTGAACGCGATGTTCCCGGAGACGGCTCTGCCCCAGGGTGTGGAGAGACGGTTCGGGATAAAGAGTGCCGCAAAACTGCGGAGCGGCGGCTTTGAACCTTACGGTATGGAAGTCTGCGTGATCTCAGTGAGAAAAGATGAGGGACCGGTCATAAAAAGGACCGGGGTGATGGTGCCGTAGATGAGACGATACAGTTTGAAAAAAGCAATTGAACCGGTGCGCGTCATCCGCGCGATGGAGGAACAGTGGCTTTCTGTCTGCATACTGCTCGCTGTAGCGTTCGCGTTGAACCTCGGGCAGCCGCTGCGCCTCGATGATGCCGCATTCATGCGAATGTATGCCAAGGACGGCCGCAACCTATGGACATGGGCCCAGGAATATTGGACGACCTGGAGCGGCAGAGTGCTGCCCCACGCGGTCTTTGTTGTCCTCATGGATATAAGCCCCGGTCTTGTCAATGTGATCAACGCGCTCATGCAGGCAGTATGCATTTACCTTGCGGGGATGTTCATCATTAATAATCCCGGAAGGAGACGGGGACTTTCCTGGTCTATGCTCCTTGTGCTCATCATGGGCTTTTTCTATCTGGGAACAGAGCATGCCGTGCTGGAAGTCAGTGCCTTCTGGAAAACGGCGGCAGTCCTCTATGTGTGGGGATACGCTGCCATGCTCTTCGCTCTTTACCCCATGCTGAAGTTATATCTGAGAGGCGAGGACAGTCCGCTCACTCAGTGGATCCTTGCGGGATGCGCTGCGCTCTACGCCGCCGGCTTTGAGCAGAGCGGCGGTTTTTTTGCGGCAATGGGCCTGATTCTCCTGCTGGCTGCTGCGCTGCGAACAGGAAAAATTTCCGTGAAGGCTCTCATCGTCTGGGTTGTCGGCACGGTATTTACGTTCTTTTTTATCATGTCACCCGGTAACTTTATCCGATATTCCGAGGAGATCCTTTTCTGGTTCCCCGATTTCGGTCTGCTCTCCACGGGCGACAGACTGTTTCTCGGTATCAGCTACACACTGAGATATTGTCTCACTGATCTCTTTGTTCCCGTCTTCGTGACGGCTGTCGGGACATTTGTGATCGTCTGTCTGAGAAAGAACAGTGTCTTCGCGAAGGCAGCAGCCTTACTGCCGGTGGTCTACTACGGTCTTTATCACATATATAAAGCGCCGTTTTTATACGATTACGCATTCCCGGACAGTGTGCGAGGCTTCACGGCCAATAACTGGACCGCGGTATTTTTCGGCATTTTTCATGTCTTCCTGCTTACGATCCTTCTGTTTATGTGCACAGGTGACAGACTTGACCCGGTCACTTCGGCTTTTTACGCCGGCGGGCTTGCGGAATCCGTAATTATGGGATATACTCCGACAATCATCGTTTCCATGAGCCGCTGCGTATTCTTCTGCCGCGAGATCCTCATGGTACCGATGTTTTGCGTAGTATATAGGGCCTTTGCCGAGGCGGTCGCATTTGCACGGAAAAAACAGCCAAAGGAGAGTGCGGCATAAAGCTGTCGGGCGGGCTCATACGGAACCGGTATCTTTTAGGAGGTGATATATTGAAGTTTATCCGAAAGTATTTCTGGTTCATGCCGGCAGCAATCTGGATGTATGTCATTTTTTCTTTCTCGGATCAGGTCGGTGAGACCTCCGCAGGCCTGTCACTCAAGGTGACGGAGAAAGTCGTGGAGATCCTCATGAAACTCCGGATCGGACCGAACGACTATTATTATCTGATCGAAGTACTTCATCCGCTTGTCAGAAAAGGTGCTCACATGGCGGAATACGCGATCCTGTTCCTGCTGCTGTTCCTGTCGTTTCTCGCAACGACGCTGGCGACCCGCAGCATGGCGATATCGATCATAGTCTCATTCGTATACGCGTGCGCAGATGAGTTTCATCAGACGTTCGTCGACAGCAGGGCAGGCCAGTTCACGGACGTGTGCGTGGATATGACAGGTGTTCTTGCTATGGTCACTGTCCTTCTCATCATATATTCGGGCTGGCAGGTGCACCATGAGAAGAAGCTCGAGAAGGAGAGAAGGAAAGCGGAGGAGATCAGGAACCGCCGCAGAAGGACCGCATGAATTCATGCCGATAGGGCTTTTGTTTTTTAAAGGAATAGTTTATCATTATCTGAAGATGCATCGCTGATGCAGGAACACAATTCTTAAATACTAAAGGAGTAGAGATGATTGCTGCTAACAATGTAACCTACCGCGTCGGAAAAAAGGCTCTCTTTGAGGATGTCAACATTAAATTCACTGAGGGCAACTGCTACGGTCTTATCGGTGCGAACGGCGCCGGCAAGTCCACATTCCTGAAAATATTAGACGGCCAGCTCGAGACCACGAGCGGCACCATCACTGTGACT
>OCTX012240403.1_pt1 | contig 10365 bp, 10 predicted proteins | sample 1539691 | NCBI WGS metagenome assembly OCTX01 (sample SAMN02144231, study PRJEB22623) | gut metagenome | biome: sheep rumen | host: Ovis aries | place: New Zealand | reverse complement strand
TTCAAGAAGATATCCTCCTGAGATCAAGGATAAAAAAGTAATCTCATTATAACACGGTGAGCCTGCACCGACCGATGATTCCTGCGGTTCGCTGCGGAAGAATCAAATCAGTTTCAGTTGTGTCAGGAATGATTTCACTGCTTCCGCCATCAGGTCCACATGGCGGTCGTAGCAGTGCAGATCATCCGGCACAACAGCCAGTCTGCAGTTTTGGTACAGCGACGCTGTGCCTCTTGCCCAGGAAATGGGAATCGCTTCGTCCGCTTCCCCGTGAACGATCAACACGGGACCGGGATACCGGCGAACGGCATCCTCGGGATGGATCAGCTGTGCGCAGCGGAAGTAGTCGCCGTCCAGGTAATATTTTCCCACATCCACTTCGTCCGGTACATGATCCGGGTCGAAGCGCGCGTCAAAAAAGACGCCTTTTCTTGCCATATCGGGAAGGGACACAGCCGGGGACAGCGGGATCAGAGCATCATATGTATCCGGTCGCATACCGCCTGCCAGAACTGTCAGCAGACCGCCCTGGGAATGACCGCAGAGAATCAGACCCGTCACGAAATCCAGAGACCTGGCGTAATCTGTCACGTCCATGATGTTGCCGATCCATTTGAAAAGGGTGTGCTTTCTGAATTCGCCTTCGCTTCCGCCGTGGCCGTACATTTCAACACGAAGCACGGCATACCCCGATGCCAGCATCGTCCTGGCGGCAGCAAGAATATGTCTTTCTTCCATATGTCCCGTCAGACCATGCACCAGAATCACCAAGGGACATTTTTCCGTGCCTTCCGGTTTCTCCAGTTTCGCGTGCAGACGGATCCCGTCGCTGGGAATATAGAATTCGTTCATGGTGTTCTCCTTGATTCTCTTCTTGATGAGACCGGCTGCGCCGCAGCCTACATAACAATTATATATGAGGAAAGCGGGATTTGCCTCGCGGCAATACCGATTCTAATACAAAGGAACTGGTGCAGACGGTAGATCTGCAACAGTTCCTTTGTTGAAATGCCAGCGTAATTGACGTAATCTGCGCCGCTTGCGCCAGAGTAAGTCTAGGTCTCAGGGGATATCTTTTTTTCAATTGGGGCGGCGGAAGCAGCGCCGCCCCGTTGGTTTCAGTCAGCAGATCTGTTCAGCCTTCAGCGTCGATCTTGTCAGCCTCTTCATCCTTATACAGGAGCATCGTCCCGATGAAAGTGATGACAACGCCGATCACGATGCAGATGATCATCCTCTTCAGGTCAGCAAGTGCGTTCGGAACAGGCGCAGGGTTGATGAACATGCCGAAAGTGAAGATGTTCGGCGGGCCTCCAGCGTAAGCACCGACGTTCATCAGAGCAGCGATGAGTCCGGCGACACCGGATCCGATCATAGCGGCGTACAGCGCTTTCTTATATTTGAAAGTGATACCATACATGCCGGGCTCGGAGATGCCGGGAATCGCATCAGAGAACGCGCAGGAGAGCGCCAGAGATCTGCGCTCGGCGTTCTTCGCCTTGATGGCGACTGCCAGGCAGGCTGCGGCCTGAGTGTACTGGAACAGGAAACCGGCGACCGAAGTCAGCGGGTTCTTGCCCATCTGCTGGCCAATTGCCATGGCAACGGACATCAGGTTGAAGTGCATGCCGGTAATGACGATGAACGGGTAGAATGCTGAGAACAGGCAGATGAGAATTGCGCCGACGCCGGGGATGTGGAACAGCCCGATCAGCAGACCCGCAAGTGCGGTGGAGAGTCTGTGGCTGATGGGAGCCAGAACCAACAGTCCCAACGGTGCCATGATCAGGAGCTCAAGTGTCGGAACCAGCACGAACCGTACATTTTTGGGGATGTATTTGTTCAGGAATTTCTCGATGAAACTCATGACAAAGACGCACACGATGACCGGGATGATCGTGCTTGTGTAGTCTCCGGGATAGATCGAGAAGCCGAAAAGGGAACCGGCAGATCCGGTGCCTGGGACGACCGTGGGAGGGCCACCGGGATTGGGAACTGTGTAACCGGCTCCGGTTTTGACCAACTCAAGGAACGTGGGATGGATGAGGATAGCACCCATCAGCATGCCCATGGCGGTCTTGACGCCGAATCTCTTCGCAGACGCATAGCCTACGAAGATCGGGAGGAACCAGAAAGCTACATTGTAGACCCACGTCAGGGTCGCAATTGTGGGATTATCAGCCGGCACGATGTGGAAGTTGACCAGCATCATGACGATACCTTGCAGCATGCCGCAGGCAAGCAGTGCCGGCAGGATCGGGAACACACAGGAAACGATTGCTGGGAAGATCGAACCCAGGATCTCCTTGAAGGATTTTTTCTTCTTGGTCAGTTCCGGATCCAGATTCTCATCAATCGCAGCCGTTCTTTCAACACCGGTCACATTGACAAAAGCGTCGTATACATCATCGATGTCCTTGCCGATGATGACCTGAACCTGATCGCCTACCATCTGTGCTCCGATGACACCGAGTTTCTTGATTTCGTCCAGTTTGACAAGGCTGGTGTCTTTCGGCGTGATACGCAATCTGGTGATACAGTGAGCGGCATGGGTGATATTGTCCTTGCCGCCGATCAGTTCGACAATTTGGGAAGCCAGCGTCCCAAAGTCTTTCTTTTGTTCAGCCATGATTTTGTCCTTTCTGTCAATTCTTGCTTCTATTCTGATATCCCCTCAGGATATTAAGCGCTTATTTACCCGGCAAGAAACCGAAATTTACACCGTATTTCAGGTAATCCAGAAGAAACATTTCCTCTTCTCTGATCCTTCCAGCATAATTCAGGGTTCCGTCGTTTCGGATCCGGGTCTTTACGATATGGACTTCTCCCTTGTAGCGGTTGATGTTTTCATTGAGAATGACAACATCTCCCGGCCCAAAGTACTCTTTCAAACAGGGCCTTGGCGGGATCGGTGTGAACCGGAAATCGAATCTTCCCCATCTGGAACGAATGATGGTATGCGTATATTCGCTGACATTATGCTTGTTGAATACGAAGAGAAGTTCTTTCTCTGAATCGGTAAGGTCGTCAACGGTATCGATCGTGATCGGAAGTCTTTCGATGTCCCCGATAGGAATCTGATCCCGGATTCCGGGGAAGTAGAACGGCCTGTCCTCGGCATAGATATAGATTTCTTTCAGAGTATCCGAAACGGCCTTCAGTTCTTCCTCGGAGGCGAAAGCGTTTCCGAAAAGAATCTCATCGCAGCCCAGCGCATAGACATGTCTTAACTGGAGGTCAGCAGTCATATCCCGGTTCGCTTCGATCGTCGGAAGACCGTCGCTGACCGGCCATGGCCCGTGTGCCCCTTTCACATTGGACGAAATGAAGATCTGCGTCTTCATCCCATTGCTTTTGAAAAAACGGTTCGCTTCCAGAACATCCTCGCTGCCAGCGCCGGTATTCCTCAGCGGATAAAAGTTATAAGATCCGATAATCCTGCTTTTATCTCCGCCCATTTCTATGATGCGCTTTACTGCGGGGACAAGGCTCGCGTTGAGCTGAACGCCAAGCCCCTGATCATTGTTGACGATGGCGACATCACGCTCATCGTTGAACATCAGATCCAGACGCAGAACATCCAGTCCCATGTTCTTAAAGACGGACAGATCTTCGGGCGATGCCCCGATCTGCATGAAAAAACGGGCGTTGCAGTCTCCGTAGACCTCCATTCCGTATCGGTGGGCAACATCGCAGAGATTTCTGAAATAGCGGATGATCTCCTCGTTGGAGGCTTCGACAGAAAACAAACTGGTGAAGACCTTCGTAAAACCATAGTTCTGCGCAAGCCGCAAATAGTTTTCGATCTGTTCAGCCGTTTCCTGCTCGGGATATAATGAGACGCCGAGTTTGATCATATCATCCTCCTAAATTGCAATGAAGAAGCTGCATAAAACCGGTACAATCTATTGGAAAGCATGCCTGTCGTTCCGGCGGTATGATATAATAAGCAAAAGTTTATAACTGTTATTTTTCGATTCCTTGTCATAGTCCGCATCAGGCGGCTTAACAGAGAGGTGTCATCATGGGTTTTCTGGATTCTCTCAAATCGCTTTTTTCCGGTCCTCAGCCGGTCCGCGTGCATACCGAACCGGGTGTGATCTATCTTCCCGCGGAAGGAACCGTGATCCCGCTTCAGGAGATCGGCGACGGTGTATTCTCTGAAGGGATTCTTGGCCCCGGATGCGGGTTTGTCCCGGAGAAGCAGACAGTCTACTCTCCCGTTGACGGGGAAATCACACAGACGATCGATACCAAACACGCTGTCGGTCTGATGTCAAAAGACGGTGCGGAAATCCTTGTCCATATTGGAATGGATACGGTCGAGATGAACGGGGACGGTTTTGAAGTCCTTGTCAAAAAGGGACAGCACGTCAACTGCGGACAGCCTATCATGAAGTTCAGCAAGGACAAGATCCTGCAGGCGGGACATCCGTTGACGTCAGCGCTCGTCGTCACAAATGCAGACGATCTGTCTGAAGTGACCGTACTGGGAACCGGAGAAATGGGACTTCTGTCTCCGGTCATCCGCGCTGCAAAATGATGCGGGAACCGGTCTGAACGGGATATACAGAAAAAGGGAGCTTAAGAGGGCTGCTTGTTCTGAAAGCAGCGATCTTACAGCTCCCTGTTTTTACTTCCTCATTCAGATTTGCCGTAAGATCGGATCAGTCCAGGTCCTCACCGTTGCTGGCGATGACCTTCTTGTACCAGTAGAAGGAATCTTTTCTGTATCGGTCGTAGGTGCCGTTCCCTTCATCGTCCGCGTCCACATAGACAAAACCGTAGCGTTTGGACATGGATACCAGGGAGCAGGACACCAGATCGATGCAGCCCCAGGGGGTGTAGCCGATGACGTCAACACCGTCCTCGATTGCGTCGGCGATCGCTTCGATATGGCTGCGCAGGTAAGAGATCCGGTAATCGTCGTGAACCGTTTTGTCTTCACCCAGTTCCTCGAAAGCGCCGATTCCGTTTTCAACGATGTAGATCGGCAGATTGAACCTGTCTCTGAGTTCGTTGAGGGAGATGCGCAGGGCGATAGGGTCGATCTGCCAGCCGAAATCGCTGGTCTCGAGGTATTTGTTCCGGAGGAAGCGGATGAAGGATCCGATCTTCTCCTGCCTTGCGGGATCCGCAGTGACGACGGTGGACAGATAGTAACTCAGTGAAATGAAGTCCACTTTTCCGTTCGCGAGGATCTCCTCGTAATTGTCATACCATTTGATGTTGATATTGTGCTTTTTGTACCAGGACAACATCCAGGCGGGGTAATAACCCTTGGCCATGACGTCGCAGAAGAGCATGTTGAATTCCGTTTCTTCATGGGCTCTGTAAGCGTCTTTCGGCGAAGAGGTCTCGGGATAAAGGTGGTGCAGGTTGAACATGTTCCCAATCAGGCAATTCGGCGCGGTCTCATGGGCATATTTGACGACCATGGCGCTGGCGATGAACTGGTGATGGAGCGCCTGATGCGAGGCCTGGTCCCATCTGGCAAAATTTGCCGTTGGCGGAGGGCCTTTCCGCTCGAAAGTGATCTCCGGAGTGGGGGTGTAGCTGTCGAAATCGATCTTGGAAGTCGGGTCCGGCCGGTCGAGGATGATCCCGCCACCAAGGAACGGAACCGCATTGACCATATTGATCTCGTTGAAGGTGAGCCAGTATTTTACCTCACCCTTATACTCGTCGATCAGGAATTTCATATATTTCACGGCGTAGGGAATGATCATGTCCGTTTCCCAGCCGTTTCCCTCGTCAACGAACCCGTAGGGCATCTCATAGTGGATCATCGTCACAAGAGGTTCGATCCCGTACTTGTGAAGTTCCCGGAATACATTGTGGTAGAATTCCACGCCTTCGGGATTCGGCTTCTCTTCTTTTCCGGTCGGGAACAGTCTTGTCCACGAGACCGACATGCGGAAGGATTTGAAACCCATCTCAGCCAGAAGTGCGATATCTTCCTTGTATCTGTGGTAAAAGTCGATGCCTCTTCTGTTGGGAAAGTTCAGCGTCGCCTCCTCGATCCTGGCTTTTTTGTAATCATCCAGAAGCATGAAGTTGCAGGGACGTTTCGGCCCGCGGTAATAGACATAATCGAGATGAGAAAGTCCCTTTCCGTCCTCACACCTGCCGCCTTCTATCTGAGCGGCAGAGGTTGCGCCGCCCCAAAGGAAGTCTTCCGGGAATCTTGCCATAATTGCGTCCTCTCTTTGCTTTTTTCACCATATGGTGTCAATTGATCCGATCTGTATCCGGGATCAGCCTGCGTTTCCGTTTTCTCGGAAAAAAAGAGCCTCATACAAGCCTTTCCCCGCATGTCTGAAAGCAGCGACGAACAAGCCTCCTTGAAACTCCGGATAATTAATTACTTGACTGTATAGTATCACACTAAAAAACTGAGGGTCAACGATAACGGCATACATTGAATATCCAAAAAAAACAGGCTTTATTCAGCAATTTGCATAAAAATCGTTTGGGTTAACGGGAAACAAAATGGAAGGATTGTCCATACTTGTGAAGGACTGTCCGAGACCGTCTGAAATTGGACGAAATATCATTGTTGGGTGACATACATGATCCCTTCTGGATAGCAGACGGGACAGATGATGCAACATAATAACCCCTGTGCAGCGGATGCTTCCGCTGCACAGGGGCAGTCGTACGGTATGAGATCTGATTTTTTCTGTCGGTTCTAAGACTTGCTCACATATTTAATAGTTTAATAGGTGTTTTTCTTCTGGTACTCATCAACCAGTATTCTCGAAATGGTCTCAGGTTCTTCCTGACATCCTCCATCGAGCCATTTTCTGATGATGGCAGTAATGCCCGCTTCGAAGAATGCGATGTGATAGTCCAGATGGTCCAGATCGCTGTAGAACCGTCCAGCTATGTCTAAAGACCCGTTCTGGATGAAGATATCCTTGAAATCGAAGCCGAGTTTGAAATAGATTTTGTAAAAGATCTGGTTTTCTTTGATATTGGTGAACAGTTTGTTGAAGTCGAAGCTGTGTGTCCCAGAATCGGTCTCGGTCTGAAAGACCTTCAGATATTCTTCCAGCATCCGTTCATATACGGTTCGCAGAAGGTCGTCCATATCGAGGAAATGGGCATAGAAAGTCGTGCGGTTGACGCCCGCTTTTTTGCAGATATCGGAAACGCTGATGCTTTTGATATCGCTCCTGGAGACGACCAGATTCAGGTAGGCTCTGATGATGGAAACAGTGCTCTGCTGGTGTCTTTTATTGTTCGCAGTATTCATATTCCTTTATTCCGACAACAAAATGAAAAGTGTTGTTGTTTCCTCTCCTCATAGATTTTATACTGAACCCGTAAATAAGACAACATGTTGTCGCAATAATAAAGGGGATTTTGTCATGAACACTGTTAAATATATGATGTTTGTTATCGCGGAGATGTGCGTACTGTTCGCCGTTTGCTGCATGGTCTGTTTCTAATCTGATAAGAGGGGACGAAAAATGAGAGAGAAGTCCAGAGAAAAAGTAAAGTCGATGAAAAAGGATTTTCAGGTGATCGAGGACGCGGCGGTCAAGAGTTACAAGGCGATCGAGACCGGAACGGTAGGTGCTTATAAGGCGATCGAGACGGCGGTCGTCGGGACTTACAGGAAGATCGAGGACGAGTTCGTCGACACGTTCCTCCGTGAAGACGGTGAAACGATTGAGGAAGCCAAGAAGCGGATCAACGGCCAGCTGAATGCCAGCGACCGTAAAGAATGATGTAAGGGGTAACGGATATGGGTAAATTCGGCTAGGCATATATCGGATGCGGAAGCATGCGAATACCACGGCAAAGCAGATCTACAAATCGGAAAACAGCCGGATCGTGGCAGTCTGGAACCGCGGCTATGAGAAAGCGGAGGCTTTCGCAAAAAAATACGGCGGAAAAAGGAGAGAAACAGCCTTTCTATGTCAAACCCATGGAAAAGATGAGCAACGTGAAATGGTCCGTCTACATGAGCTGGAACGAGAACACGTTCATCGAACTCTTCTATATTCCCAGGGCGAGGAGATCCAGAGTTCCGAATCCCGCGGACAATCTCAACTACACCCATTACTCACTGGAAGTCAGCGATCTGCAGGTTTTCCGCAGACAAGTCCTTCGCAGGGGCGGAGCTCCTTATATCGACAGGGATATCGAAATGGGTCTGGACAACACCTGGGTGATGTGGATGCATTATCCGGACGGAAACCCCTTCGAGATCATGGAATACACGCCCGCGTCTTTCCAGGTCATCGGAAGATAAACCTGCTCTTATTGAAGGCTGATCAAGAGATATGTTATAAAATCCCCGTTCCCGACATGCTGTCGGAAACGGGGATCTCTGATATTCCTGTTATTTCTATTTTTCTGAGCAAATGCTGCTTTCTTCACGGATCTGTTCCTCTCCCCAGTCCTTCAGGGCAAGGAGGACGGGAAGGAACGTGCGCCCTTTGCAGCTCAGCGTGTATTCCACCTTCGGGGGTATGCAGTCGTATTGGATCCGCCGGATCATTCCATGCTCTTCCAGTTCATTCAGTGTTTTGGAAAGCATGGCATCCGTCAAGTCCAGCGCCCGTCGGATCTCGCAGAAGCGCATAGGCTGGTCTTTTTTAGCCAGCTGCCAGAGGACCGGGATCTTCCATTTCTGCCCGATAACGGAGAGTGCGTACATGATAGGACAGATATCGTCCCCCTCCCGGATCCGTTCCAGGATCTGCTGATATTTTTCTTCACCGGTCATTCGTGCGCCCTCACTATTAAAAAAGATAGTACTTGTAAAAAACATTGTAATGCTGTATTATTCTAACTCGATAGCAAATGTATTTCAAGTATTATATTGACCCATATCCGGGAGGAAACCCTAATGAAAAAGAAAATGATCGCGTTTCTTCTGCTGGCTGTTCTGGCAGTGTGCTCACTGACCGCCTGCGGTAAAACGGAATCCGGGAACGGCAGCCTGCTCGAGGAGATCAAGAATCGGGGATATCTCATCGTCGGTACGGAAGGAACGTGGAGTCCCTATACTTTCCATAATGAAAACGATGAACTGGTCGGATTCGAAGTGGAAGTCGCAAAATACATCGCGGATTACATCGGCGTGGATATCCAGTACACGGAGACAGCGTGGAGTTCCATTTTCGCTGCCCTTGACGCCGGACAGATCGACATCGTTGTGAACAGCGTGGCGTATACCGACGAGAGAGCGGAGAAGTATGACTTCTCGATCCCGTATAACTACAGCCAGTACGCGTTTATGACGTTGGCGGACAATGACGAGATCCAGACACTCGAAGATGTGAAGGGAAGAGTCTCCGCAAACGATCCCACCAGCAATATCGGCAAATTCGCCGAGGCTGCCGGCGTTGTTTTTGACGAGGTCAAAGAGACCGCCCAGGCATTCAGCGAAATCAGAAACGGCCGCGCCGAAGTCACCTTCAGCACGCTCGTCGGACTGGCTGATTATTTCAGGCAGCATCCGGAAGAGGAGTCTCTGTACAAAGTCATCATCGCGAGCGATCCTACGCCCACCGGCTACGTTCCGGTGCTCAAGGGTAACAGCGATCTGGTGGAAGTGATCAATGAGGCGCTGGAGCAGGCAAAAAAAGACGGTACGCTTTCTGAGCTTGCCATGAAGTATTTTGGTGTTGACACCACCAAAGGTTAATCTTTAATCTAAATGAAATAGCATTAATCCGTCTGCCGGAATCATTTCCGGCAGACTCTTCTGCAAAGGATAGAGTTTTTCATGAATGAACGGATAATCACTGAACTGATAGAATCATTCGGGAAACTGCTCATGGCAGGGATCAAGGTCTCGATCCCTCTCACCATCACATCGTTTTCCACAGGACTGATCATCGCCTTTATCGTTGCCATGGTGCAGATCGCAAAGGTGCCGGTTCTGCGTTATCTGGTGAGGGTATACGTCTGGATCATCCGGTGCTCGCCGATGATCGTTCAGCTGTTCATCGTTTATTTCGGACTTCCGAGTATCGGGATCAAGTTCTCCTCTTTTACCAGCGCATGGATCGTCATGTCGCTGAGCATCGGGGCGTACTGTTCGGAGACCGTACGGGCTGCGATCCAGTCTGTGCCGGTGGGACAGCTGGAAGCCTGCTATTGTGACGGACTGACATTCTGGCAGGCGATGCTCCATGTTGTGATCCCGCAGGCACTGCGGACGGCGTTCCCGCCGCTGTCCAACTCGGTCATCGGCCTTGTCAAGGATACTTCTCTGGCGTACAACGTTGCACTTGTGGAGGTACTCGCGACCGCACAGCGTATCGCTTCCAGAACATATGACTATTTCTGGCTCTATATCGAGGCAGGCGTCATTTACCTGATCTTCTGCTCCATCCTTACCGT
>OCTX011406462.1_pt1 | contig 10367 bp, 8 predicted proteins | sample 1539691 | NCBI WGS metagenome assembly OCTX01 (sample SAMN02144231, study PRJEB22623) | gut metagenome | biome: sheep rumen | host: Ovis aries | place: New Zealand | reverse complement strand
GTTCGGCAAGGAAATCGACTGCTCCAAGTTCCCGACGTTCGATGTCGGTCAGGACCCGCGTCAGGGTGACTTGAGAATGGAAAGGTAACTATTGCGATGCGGGTGGCCCTAGTTAACTATCGTTATTTCGTTTCGGGTGGCCCGGAACGCTATATGTTCAACATCAAGGATGTGTTGGAACAAAATGGGCACGAGGTCATTCCGTTTAGCATAAAAAGCTCTAAAAACGTCCCTACTCCGTTTGAAGAAGAATTTCTAGATACCGTAGATGACCAGACCTATTTTGCCCAGAGCAAAAAGACCTTGCGTGTTGTCTTGAAATCCTTTACAAGAATGTTCTATTCTTTTGAAGCAAAAAAGGTTTTTGGAACGTTTCTAGATAAGCACAAGCCGGATTTGGTCTATATCATCCACTTTCACAATAAGATATCACCAAGCATTATTGATGCGGCGAAAGCTAGAAAGATTCCGGTAATCCATAGAATTTCGGATTTTCAGTACATGTGCCCGAATGCCCTGTTTTATAACGAAAAGAAGGGCATATGTGAAGACTGCTTGAATGGGCATGCACTGTCTTGTGTAAAGAACAAGTGCGTCATGAATTCAAGGGTTTATTCTGTAATTAAACTCTGTGCAAAGAAATTGCATGAATTTTTGAAAGTGACGAAAAAAGTGGATGCATTTGTGGTGCCCTCCTCGTTTACGTTGCAAAAATTGAACCAATTTGGGATTCCGATGAAAAAGCTACATCATGTCCCGACGTTCTTCAATTTAAAACAGGAATCGCTTGAAGTTACTTATGAACCGTTTTTTTTATTTGTAGGACGTCTGGAAAAGCAAAAAGGTCTGATGACTTTGATAAAGGCTTTTGTCAAAACGGGGGCTTCCCTTAAAATTATTGGATTCAGCAACGACGGCTATGAAGATGAACTGAAAGCGTTCCTTGACGGGAAAAAACACCAGATTGAATTTTTGGGAAGAATGACTTTTGCGGAGATAGAGCCATACTTGAAGTCATGCCTTTGTACGCTAGTCCCTTCGGAATGGTATGACAATTTCCCGAATGTTATTCTTGAAAGTTTCGCCTATAAGAAAGCTGTTATTGCAACGGGTATTGGGTCGCTGCCGGAGTTGGTTGTAAACGGAAAAACAGGTTGCCTGTTCAGGTATGCCGATGCTGATGATTTGGCAGACAAAATTGAATTTATGTTGAAAAACCAATCGAATGCGAAAGATATGGGTGAGAACGCTTTTGCCGCTATAAAAGAAAAATATGCCCCAGAAGTCCATTATGAGCAATTAATCGCGCTTTTTAAGAAAACTATTGCCTGATATTCTGTAAATCGATTGCGAAAAGATGAATGACTTGAAAGTATCGGTAATAATCCCTGTATATAAGGTTGAACCATATTTGGATCGTTGCGTAGCAAGCGTTGTTTCGCAAACGTATGGGAATATGGAAATCATTCTTGTCGATGATGGCTCTCCGGATAAGTGTCCTGGTATGTGCGATGATTGGGCTCTGAAAGATGCTCGGGTAAGGGTGATTCATAAAAAAAACGGTGGACTCGGTGATGCGAGGAATGCTGGGCTTGATGTGGCTTCGGGTGATTTGATTGGCTTTGTTGATAGTGACGACTGGTGTGAACCTACCATGTTTGAACGAATGGTGGAAATCTACAGAGAATATCGGACATCCATTGTTGTTTGTGATGTTTGGGTGGATTGGGAAAATAGTTGGCCGTCCGAAAAAAAATGTATGGGAGGAACAAGTTCCACATGGAATAGGAAGATAACCGCCGAAGCATTTTATGGGGATGGTTTCCCGGCTTGGATGTGGAACAAACTGTTTGAACGTTCGCTTTGGAATGACGTTCGGTTTAGAGTTCAACTGTATGAGGATATTCCGGTCATGCGAGGTTTTCTCACCACCATAAATGGTGTGGCTTTTACGCATACAGCAGAATACCATTATATTCAGCGTCAGAATAGCATTGTCAATAGTAGAATAAAAGAATCGCATTTGACGCTTCTTAATGAGATGATCGAAGGTTATAAGTGTGCTGAACTGGTTTCTGAAAAAGCCTCCCTGAATGCTCGAAGGGAAGTTGTGTGGGAGGCTTATTGTATCTTGTATAAGATAATTGTGCAGGGAGTCATGACCGAAAAACAAGATGAACTTGTTGAAACCATTAGGCTGTATTGGAATGGCCCCGATTCATTAAGACCTACAGGATGGTTTAATCGGACGATTGTAAAAAAAATTGCGATGGGAAAGCGGTATAGGTATTTGGTAAAAATGCATAATTTTTTGCAAAAAATATATTTTAAATTGAAAGTTAAAGCTTTTTTGAAGAAAAGTTGCTAAGGTTATGTCTATCTCCTATATAGTTGTTTTGGTTGCATTTTTCGGAATGATTTGGGATTTTCGGAGGACGATTGCTGTATTGGCTCCGCTCCATCTTTTGCTTGCTTTGGTTCCTTTTGAAAAAATGCCAGTTAGCACATTCGAAATAGTTTCTTTTATCGCCCTTTGTTTTTTCCTAATAAAACATCCGTTCTCGCAGTGGCTTAATTTGATAAAGAATCCATTTAGTGTGGGAATTGTTTTAACTTTAATTTCAATTATTGGAACAAATCTTTTTATTGATCCACACTGGCCTACATCAATATTGCGTTTCGCATCTGCTTTTATCTATCCAATGATTCTATGGAATTGCATTGATGAAAAACCTGTCTATAGAATGGTGGTTTTGTCAATGTTATTATTTGCGTTGGTAATGTCCCTGTATGTTTTGGTGGAGATGATATTGGGTACAAACCCGTTTATTCAATATGTACTTGCAAATAAGTTGGTGAACGAAGACCTTGTAATTGATTATCAAGAAATTCGATTTGGCTTTAAACGGTGTCAGGGCTTTTTGGCAACGCCGGCGGCTTCCGGTCTTGTCTTGGGTTTGTTTGGGGTTACGCTTTATTGCGTGTCCTCGTGCTTAGAAGAAAAGAGAAAGTATGCGGCGATTCTTGTGGGACTGATGCTGGTTTGTTCTATCTTGTCGGGAACCCGTTCCGTTATAGCTGCTACAGCGGTTGCTGCGTTGATTATTGTAAGGAAAGAACTTCTCTCTGCAAGATTTTTACTTTTGAAAATAGTGCTTATTATGGCCGTTTTTGCTCTTTCGGGTTCCATCTTTCTGGAAATTGTTGATTCTTTTGTCAATTCGGATAAGGTGCATGGTAGTAATGCCGACATGCGAATGGAACAACTTTTCGTTACGCTGCTTTATTGGGCCCGTTCTCCTATTTGGGGAAATGGGAACGGCTTTGTATGGACGTTCGTGAAGGAAGTCGATGCCGATATTGCTGGTGCGGAGAGTATCTGGTTCCAGGTATTGCTTGACCAGGGCTTGGTTGGCGCCGTGGCCTATTTGGGTGTGTGCATCAATGCGATGGTTGCTGTCTTTAGGAAGGTCAAAATATGGATGCTTGTTCCGCTTGGCTTTTTAGTGGGTAAGACCTTGTCTTCTGTTTTGGGAGTCGAACTTTCTCTTATGTTTGTACTAACCATTATTCTGTTGAAATACAATGAATTCTACGGTTCTGAAGAAGATGACGATGATTCCGACGAAGAAGATGAAGAACGCCTGACTGATGAAAACACCGTTGAGGATGTGTCGTGATGAACAATGTCTCGCTTGTTTCGCATGATATTTGCTCCGGTTGCGGCGCTTGTGCCAGTATATGTCCTAAGGCTTGCATATCGATGGTCGCTGACGGGGAAGGATTTGCTTTTCCTTCAATAGATTCGCAAAAGTGTATTGAATGTGGGGTGTGCCTAAAAAGGTGCCCGGCAGAGAATAAGGATCCGTCTGGAAACAGGCCTCTTGAATCAATGGTTCTGCAGGATAAAGATTGCGTGAGCCTGCAAAAGAGCACTTCAGGAGGAGCTTTTGCTTGTATTGCCCGCAGTATCCTCAAGCAGGGGGGCGTGGTATTTGGTGCTGCGTATGATGAATCTTTGAAGGTCTCGCATATTGCTGTTACAGATATTGCGGACTTGCCAAAGCTGCAAGGTTCCAAGTATGTGTCGAGTGGTTTGAATGACTCTTACAAGAGGGTTAAGGCGTATTTGAAAGACGGTCGTCGAGTGTTGTTCTCTGGTACGCCTTGCCAAATTGCAGGATTAAAATCTTTCTTGGGCGATGACCCCGATATGCTCCTGACGGTAGACCTCGTATGTCATGGAGTTCCTAGTCAAAAACTTTTTAGAAAGTATTTACAGTGGCTTGGCGAAAAGAAAGGTTTCCCGATAAAGTCGTTCTGCTTTAGGTCAAAGAAATTTTATGGCTGGTCTCTTGGCGGTGCGTGTTCCGATGGAAAAAAATCCTATGCGATAAATCCAGATTGTGACCCTTATTATGCAACGTTTTTGCGCGGAGAAACATTCCGCAAGTCCTGCTACTCATGCAAATTTGCCAATATGAATCGTCAAGGGGACTTTACCGTGGGCGATTTTTGGGGCTTTTATAATACGAAGGGTACGGTTTCATTTGCTTCGCAAAAGGGAATGTCTTTGCTGTTGGTAAATACACCTAAAGGCCTGGAAACTCTTAAAAAACTTGAAGATGAAGCAAATGTCATGCCGATGGATCTTGATGTGATTTGTTCTGGCAACTGGAACTTGTATCATCCGTCGGTCTTTAAACCCATTCGCGATGAAATATATGCAAATATAGATTTGCCCTTTGATGAATTGCAAAAGAAGTTTCTACATCACGAAGAACCGTTTATGTATTATGTGCGTCGCTTGCGCCGTAAACTGTTACCGCAAAAATTAAGGGATGCCCTGAATAGGTTGAGGCATTAAAATGACGATAAAGAAGAAAGTCGGCATAATCACGATGCACAAGGTCCCCAATTTCGGATCTGCTTTGCAAGCATTCGCCTTACAGCAAAAAGTGGATTTGCTTGGCTATGATGCTGAAATAGTTGATTACTATTATCCGAACGAATATCATTGCGAAAAACAGGGACTGAACTATTTCCCGCAGCGCTCGCTTGTTCGTCTCTTTTTGTTGAATGTTGTTGGCCGGATACTGCTTCTTCTGCGTATCGGTAAATTCAAGAAAAAATCGATTGAATGCATAGAAAGATTCCTGTTGCAAAAAAATTATAGGCGCTTTTATCGGAGTTATTTTAAACTGTCCCATTTTTACGAATCAATCGATTCGATAAAGAATAACCCTCCGGATTATGATGTCTACATGACCGGGAGTGACCAAGTGTGGAATTCCCGCTTTATTGGAGATGATCCGGTGTTTTTCTTGGACTTTGCCAGAACAGGAAAACCTAAGGTTAGCTATGCGGCAAGTATTTCAAACCGCGGTATTGATAAGGAATATGAGACAAAATATCAGCAATACCTCAAGGATTATAAATCTATTTCAGTTCGCGAAGCGTCTACTGCAAAAATAGTGTCAGATTTGACCGGTCATAATGTGAGTGTGGTATGCGATCCAAGTTTGCTCCTTGATAAGGATGAGTGGCTGAAGATTTGCCCGAAGCAAGTTTTGGTAGATGGGGAATTTCTCCTGCTTTATGTCCAGTCCTATTCGTTCGACCCGTATCCGAATATTGTCTCATTTACGCAGAAGATGGCAAAACGTTTGGGTCTGAAGGTTGTTGTTCTGATGGGTCTGAAGGAGGGCTATGCTGTTGATGGCGCCACTGTATTTGAAACGGCGGGCCCCTTTGAATTCTTGCAGTTATTCCGGGATGCACGTTTTGTTGTGACGACATCTTTCCATGGTACGGCTTTTGCGCTGAATTTCGGGAAGGACTTTTATTCTGTCGTGAAGAATATTGACGGAGAAGATTGCCGTATAGCTGATTTCCTTCGTCAGTGTTCTGCGGAACACCATTTGCTTGAAATAGATTCTCTAGATACAATAGAAAATCTGCCGCAAGCGAGTACGGCAGATTTGGAAAAACTTAACCTTCAAAAATTTCGCAATCAGTCCTTAGACTTTTTGAGGGATACTCTGAGGCAGTGATAGAGCGCTTTCAGTTTTCCGATGAATGACCTCTGCTTATAGTGGTTTGTGGTCTTGAGCAGAGTCCATTTGCCAAAATCCCAGTAGAAGTTGAAATCGTTCAAGTCGATTTTCTCTTGGATTACGCCGGTGTACTTTTTATCGGTGTATTCATCGAAGGCTTTAAGGCTTTCGCGCATTTTGCTGATGTGCGTGTTGCGCTTTTTATATGCCTCAGGGCCGAGCATTGTCTGGCTAGACCAAGAACCCTTGGCGAAAACTCTGTAAACGGACATTTCCTCTGGAAAATAATGGATTTTGCCTCGGCTTGCTAGGCTTAAAGCTTGTGGGAAATCTCCAACAGGGGACAGCTTCCAAAATTGCTCTTTGTAATCAGGTAAAAAAGTTCTTCTGCATACGACTGTATTGGACCCAAAAAAACCACCTCCTCCAAGAATAAGTTCGTGAAGAGAAATATCGCATTCTTTTTTTATTTCTGGAAATGAAGTCTCGAATGATTGGTTCCTGCAGTTTAATTTTTTACACCGATGAACACATGCGCTATAATCAGGATGGGCTTCTAGAAAATCAATTTGCACTTGCACCTTGTTCGGATCGCACCAATAGTCATCACCTTCACATTCTGCAAAATAAATTCCCTGTGCTGATGGATAAATGAAATTTTGCCAAATGCCTGTTTTTTTGGAGTATTGATTTTCTGTTTGGTAAATGCCTTTGATCAGGTCTGGGTGTTCTGATTCGTATTTACGGACGATGTCTGCTGTTCCGTCGGTAGAGGCGTCGTCATGAATGATTATCTCTATTGGGAAATTAACCTTCTGCATCAGAAAGCCTTCTATGCATTGTGTAATGTAGTCTTTCTGGTTGTAGGTTGCACAAAGTATGGAAACGAGAGGCTTTTGTGACATAATAATCCCGTTACATTAGCATGTCAAGAAGATGTTTTGCATCTTGCCGCTTTCGGATAATTTTATAGCCATCGGCGGTCATCTCAATGATGGCGCATCGTGGGTTGATGAAGAATGGAGTTAGATTTTGACGATATGCGCCAGAGCCCTTGAAAATCAAGAAATCGCCATGTCTGTAGTGTGTTAGTTTTACTTGATTTGCGATAATATCTGTTTCCATACAAGTAGAACCTACTATATCTGCGATAATTTCCTCTTCAGCGTCTCGATTGCTGATTTGTGCATAGGGATAGTTGGTATTGCTGGATTTAGGGCGCACTTGATAAACGCTTGCGTCTGTAAAGATGAAATTTCTTTCGTGAATTTTTTTGCGCTGATAAATTTTGGTAACGAGTTCAAATACATTGGTGACGACAGATGCCCCTGGTTCTATGACGATGTATGGCTTGTTGTGTTGAAACCAATCACTTTGAAGTAAAATGTTACAAATGCCTTGGGCGTAATCGCAATAAGAGGGACGTTTGGATGTGTCGACTTCCTTGGGCGCAGCGCCAAAAAAACTGCCGCCAAGATCTACAAATTCAATATCGTTTAGTTCGTAATTTTTACCAATCTTAACTAAACGTGCTGCTATGGTTTTAAAGTTCTCTACAGAATGATTTGTTGAAGATACATGCCCGTGCAGGGAATTGATTTTGATTCCATTCTCTTTTAAATACGGAATAGCTTCTTTGAGCATTTCGTCCGAAAAGCCAAATCGGCTTTCTGCAAGGCCTGCTTGAATGGCAGAGGATCCGTCGGCTTTAGTTATCTCCATATTGATCCGAAGTCCGACATGTATGTCTTTGTTTGGCCATTTCTTTTTTATATTGATTATGGATTGTATTTCATACAGACTGTCTAGATTTATTATACTTCTGTTGGCAATGGCTTTTTCTAATAGGGCGTCTGTTTTTATGGGGCCGTTTAAAATGATGTGATTGCCTGGAAAATGAAATTGAACTGCGAGATCGTATTCTATCTCGGAAACAGTTTCTGCAAAAAGATCTTCCTCTTGGATTGTTTCGAGGAGGAAAGGGGTATAATTTGTTTTAAATGAATAGGAAAAGATAAATTTTGGGTAAATATCTGAAAAAGCTTTGGAAAAATTTTTGACGTTTTCCCGGAATATGTCGGGGTGTGCGATATAAAATGGAGTAGAAACTGCTTCTGCAATAGCGGATATCTTTGAATACATTGTATTACTCCGTTTGTTTTTTAGACAGTTCGATGCTATAGTAATTATGGAAATTGTTTGTTACTGTTTCCATTGTTTTTAAAGAGGGAAACTCCAGCAGGAGAAGGCCTATTCGGTCGGTGAGCTTTTTAAAAATGCTGACAGCATTTCCTTTTTCTTTGAATATGAATTGCTCCTTGACAAAGGGCTTGATTTCTTCGGAAATGGAAACGCCTTCAAATTCCCCTGCAGATTTAGAAAATAAAAGTGCATATGCGAAAAAGCCTGTTTGTTTTTTATTGTCAATGTTTAGCGATTCGCCTAATGCAAGCTTTACTGCAATTTCTTCAAGGCTGACTCCATAGGCGTAGTTCATCAATTTGTAAATGTAGTTGCCACTATGCCTAGAATTTACTTCAATGAAATTGACTTTGCCGTTTTTAGAAACCCGAAATTCAACATTTAGAGCTCCGTTTTTGATTTTTGTTGCGTCAATAATCTTTTGAATTTCTTGGATGACTCTGTCTTCGATTTCGGAGGGGATGACTCCTTTGCCGAAAATCGTTGAATAAGGCAAGATGTCACTATGAGATGAGTATAAATGCTTCCCGAGAAAAACTAATTTTAAATCTCCGTTTTCAACAATGCAATCGCCGTTTATTTGAAGATTTGTTTCTATAAATTCTTCGATAATAACGTTTCCGCTGTTGGAAATTTGGTATGCGGTGTCGATAGCTTCTTGTAGATGGGCTTTGTCAATGACCTTTGTGATTCCGTTGTTCCCGCCGCGATCTGTTGGTTTTACAATGACGGGAAAGTCAAGCTGGTTTATTGACTCTGGAATGGAATTGCTGGAGAGTGTTATGTACTTGGGATAAGAGGTGAAGCCATTTTGGCTAAGAAAATTTCTGAAATTATTTTTGAATGAAAGAGTTTCTCGTGTGGTATTGGGAATTCCCGGAATGCCGTATTTTTCGATGACTCGACAACCAGCGAATGCTCCGGGGCCTGATGCGAAATAGACGACCGCGTCAACTTTGCTTGTCGCAACCAGTTCCATTATGGCGTTGGTATCAAAAGTACTGATAAGATGAAACTCATCTGCTAAGGCGTGGCCAGGGTTGCTCGCCTTATTGTCGCAGGTAATGACGTATAATCCTCTAGATTTTGCGTATTGGATTGCAGGAACGACACTCTGATTGGCGTCGAAGAAAATAATTTTCTTTTGCATGAGTTATGCCCTCCAGTTGTTAACGACTGGCTTTCGCTTGCCCGAGGCTAGAACAGGAATGTCTTCGACAGGACTGATTTTTATTATTGCGTCATCTCCAAGGTATTCTTTGAGATTGTTTAGGATGGTACTTAGAGAATCCTGCCTGTTGTGCAAGATGACTTTCAGTTCGTATTCTTTTTCGCCATTTTGAATGAATTGCCATTGGATGATGTTTTCAAAGTGCTTTAAAATTCTTCCATACGTTAATGGGAATATTGGCGTGCCGGTTGTTGAATATGTCAAATCAAAACGTCTTCCATAGAGCTTTCCTAGTACAGGGTATCCTTGGCTGTATTCATTGGGAGGCAACAACATGGCTGTGTCCCCATTGTCATAGCGAATAACAGGGAATGCATAATTGTATAGATCGGTAATTACGATTCTTCCGAGTTCTCCGTATTCAGCAGGTTCGTCTCTATCGAGTTTCAAAATTTCAAAGAAGTATCCTGAATGATTCCAGTACATTGGGTTGTCCTTTTCTTGTGTAGGAACCCGCTCTTGTGCAAGGATGCCGCATTCTTCGTTGGCGTATTGAGACTGAATGTCCGCATGCATAACTTCTTTGAACAGTGCTCTTGTGTCATCTTGAAGGGATTCGGCTCCGGCAATGGCAAGTTTTAGATGCGGAAATTGGTAACCTTTGCCCTTGGCGTATTCAGCAAGCTTGCCGAGAGAAGAGGCGTATCCGCGCAAACAAACCGCCTTTGAAGAAATTATCAGATCGCATAAGCGTTTCAAGTCTTCGTCTCCCATTCGAGCGATGTCGAATGGGATTATATTTTCGGTTTTAATCTGTTTGGCTGTTTTTTGTTGCCACTTGTTCCATGTGCGCAGATGGATTAGCTTGTCGTGTGTTTTGAATCCTGCGATAGCGCCGAAATACTTGAGTTCGGCGATGCGGCGCCGCCTCTTTAATG
>OCTX011973551.1_pt1 | contig 10368 bp, 6 predicted proteins | sample 1539691 | NCBI WGS metagenome assembly OCTX01 (sample SAMN02144231, study PRJEB22623) | gut metagenome | biome: sheep rumen | host: Ovis aries | place: New Zealand | reverse complement strand
CCTTTTACCTCTACAAGGCAGCCTGGAACAAAACAGAGCCTTTCGTCCATCTGTGCGGCCGCCGCTATGTGAACCGCGCGGAGGAGACGACAGAGATCAAGGTTTACTCCAACTGCCCGGCCGTGACGCTGTATGTGGACGGAAAGGAAGCGGGGAAGGCCGACAACACAGATGCCGCGCCGGGCACGGAGGTCGTCTTCCGGTTTGAAGTCCCGATCACCGGGGAGCACGAGATTCTGGCGAAGGCAGAGGACGGGATCTGTGATACAATGAAAATACGTAAGGTTCAGGACGATGATCCGGCCTATATTTTCGGCGAAAAGAAGGAAGTCGTGAACTGGTTTGACCAGGACGAAATCGATCCGGAAGCCTTCTCCGTGCAGGATACGCTCGGTGCACTGCGCGCGCATCCGAAGGCCGGTGCCGTTGTAAACGCGATGATGGAGAAAGCCACTGCCGCCCGCGGCGATGTCGCGGAGTCCGTCAAGGACAATCCGGCCCTGCAGAAGATGATGGCGAAGATGACGCTGATCAGTCTGCTGAAGCAGGCCGGTGCCGACGAGGAGACGGTCAAAAATCTGAACCGCGTGCTGCAGGCCATCCGGAAGGACAGCTGAGTCTGCGGTGATTCTTGCGGTATGCAAAATATTGTTATGGACTGAGGTTCAAGGGAAAGGGGCTGTAATATGAGTTTTCCGAAAGGTTTCATGCTCGGCAGCGCGACTGCCGCACATCAGGTGGAAGGAAACAATATCCACAGCGACGACTGGGCTATGGAGCACATGAAGTACACGAGCTTCGCGGAGCCGTCCGGGGATGCCTGCGACCACTACAACCGCTATGAGGATGATATCCGCATGCTCGCGGAGGCGGGGTTGAACGCCTACCGCTTCTCCATCGAGTGGGCGAGGATCGAGCCGGAAAAGGGACAGTTTGATGAGAAGGAGATCGGGCACTATCGCAGCGTGATCCGCTGCTGTAAGAAATACGGCGTCACGCCGATCGTGACGATGATGCACTTCACCAGCCCGGTCTGGCTGATCCGCGAGGGCGGCTGGGAAGCGGAGAGCACGGTGGAGTATTTCCGCCGCTACTGCGAGTACGTCGCGGAGAAGCTCGGCGACGAAATGGAGTATGTCTGCACGATCAACGAGGCCAACATGGGCCTGCAGGTCGGCGCGCTGATCAAGCGCTTCATGAAGCAGATGATGGCGGCGCAGGCAGCTGCTGCGCAGAATGCCGGTGCGGGTGCAAAAGAAGGCGAAGTCCAGGTGGGCCTGAACCTCGATGCCATGATGGAGCGCCAGAAGCTGGCAGCCGTCGAAAATATGGAAATCTTCGGGACACCGCAGCCCAAGACCTTTGTTTCCGGCCTCTCCGAAGAGGGCGACCGGCTGGTCATGCGGGCGCACGAGGCGGCCAGGGATGCCATGAAGGCAAAATGCCCGCATCTGAAGATCGGCGTCACGCTCAGCGTACATGATATCCAGGCTGTCCCGGGCGGCGAAGAGAACGCAGCGGCCGAGTGGGACGAGGAATTCAGCCACTATGTTCCGTATATCAAAGACGACGATTTCTTCGGCCTGCAGAATTACACGCGCTCGCGTTATGACGCGGAGGGCGTGATGGCAGCGCCGGAGGGCGCCGAGCTGACACAGATGGATTATGAGTATTATCCGGAGGCGCTCGAACATGTCATCCGCAGAGTCCACGCAGAGCTCCCGATCGACATCATCGTGACGGAGAACGGCATCGGCACGGCAGATGACGAAAGACGCTGCGCCTTTATCCGGACCGCCCTGGAAGGCGTTCAGAACTGCCTTGCGGACGGCATTCCGGTCAAAGGCTATATGCACTGGAGCCTGATGGATAATTTTGAATGGCAGAAAGGCTTCTCCATGACCTTCGGTCTGATTGCAGTGGACCGCAGCACACAGAAGCGCACACCCAAGCCGTCTCTTGCGCTGCTGGGCAGCTACGCGAAGCAGATCGGCTGAAAAAGAATATTGTTTACAGCGGGAGTGAAACGGGTCTGACCCGTCTCACCCCCGTTTCACGTTTATGAAAGAAAGTATAAGAAAGGGGATCAGCGAATGAGTCAGGTATTGGAGCGGGTATTACAGGGCCAGGAAGACAATCATATTCTTCCGTTCTTCTGGCAGCACGGAGAGGATCCGGAGACACTGAAGAAGTACATGCATGTGATTCACGATGCGAATATCGGCGCGGTCTGCGTCGAGTCGAGACCGCATCCGGATTTCTGTGGGCCGAAGTGGTGGGAGGACATGGACGCCATCATCGGTGAGGCAAAGGAACTCGGCATGCAGGTGTGGATTCTGGATGATGCACACTTCCCGACCGGTTACGCGAACGGCGCGCTGGAGGATGCGGATGCGTCCCTGTGCAGACAGAGCCTGGTCGTGCAGTATGTGCCGGCCGAAGGCGGAAAAGCGGTTCTTCGTCTGAGTGATTATCAGCAGGCGGAACCCTGGCAGCCGACGCAGATTGAGGGCTATATCGTCGATCTTTCAAAAATGCGAGCTTTCGACGACGACCGGCTGGTCAGCGTCACAGCGATCCGGGAAGGCGGGAACAGCGCGCAGCTGATCGACCTGACGGACACGGCAGAAGACGGCGTGATTACGTTTACGGCGCCGGCGGAGGATCCGGAGGGCTGGAAGATCGCCATCGTGCATCTGACCAGAAACCGCGGCCCGCACCGGAATTACATCAACATGATGGACAAAACATCCTGCCAGAAGCTGATCGAAGCCGTCTATGAGCCGCATTTTGCCCACTACGGCGCGGAGTTCGGCAAGACGGTCGCGGGCTTCTTCTCGGACGAGCCGGAGATCGGCAACGGCCATCTGTATGAGTTTGAGAAGAAGATCGGCCAGTTCGACGACGAGGCGTGGTCCGACGCCGTCGGCGCGCGTCTTCAGGCAAAATGGGGCGCGGACTATCGCCGTTTCCTGCCGCTGATCTGGGAGCAGGATTTTGACAAAGATCTGCAGGCCATGGTGCGCTGCGATTACATGGACGCGGTCACGCTGGAGGTAAAGGACTGCTTCTCCTTCCAGGTCGGTGACTGGTGCCGGGCGCACGGCGTGAAGTACATCGGCCATCTGATCGAGGACAATCACCAGCACACCCGCACCGGTTCGAGCCTCGGCCATTATTTCCGCGGCCTGGCCGGACAGGACTGGGCCGGCGTCGACGACATCGGCGGACAGGTTCTGCCCCAGGGCGAGCACATCGGCCCCGGCGACTTCATGAATCCGATCCGCGACGGCGAGTTCTGGCATTACACACTGGGCAAGCTGGCCGGCTCCATGGCCGCCATCGACCCCTTAAAGCACGGCGACGCGATGTGCGAGATCTTCGGCAATTACGGCTGGTCGGAGGGCGTGCGCCTCGAGAAATACCTCGCAGATCACCTGATGGTCCGCGGCATCAACAACTATGTTCCGCACGCGTTCACGGCGAAGGAATATCCGGATCCGGACTGCCCGCCGCACTTCTACGCACACGGACACAATCCCCAGTACCGTCACTTCGGCGCGCTGATGAAGTATATGAACCGGGTCTGCACGCTGATCAGCGGCGGAAAGGCCGTCATCCCGGCCGCTATCCTCTACAATGCGGAGGCAGACTGGGCCGGTGAGTTCATGTATCTGCAGAAGCCCGCCATCGAACTCTACGACCATCAGATCGATTATCATTTCATTCCGGCGGATGTCTTCATGGACGCCGCACAGGAAGCGGAAAAGAATCCGGCCAGGGCAGGACTTGGCAGCTATGATGCGGAGTGCGGGAAGACGCTGCGCGTGGGCGGACAGACCTACAGCACGCTGATCGTTCCCTACATGGAATACATCCCGCAGGCTGCAGCAGCAGCCGGTGTGAAACTGGCAAAATCAGGCTGCCCGGTCTTCTTTATTCAGGCCCTGCCGGAGGCAACCGTCGAGGGCGGTCACGGCGATCCGGTCCTTAAGGAGCTGGCGGAAGCCGTGAAGGTTGTCAGCATCGAAGAGCTGGCCGGCGCACTCGCACAGGCGGGCATCGGCGACGCGGCGATCGAGCCCGCGGATAACCGGATCCGCATCTATCACTATCAGAACGGCCGCGATTTCTACATGATTGTCAACGAAGGCACCGAAGTTTACCGGGGCAGTATCCGCATTGAGGGCGACCGCGGCGGCGCGTGGTACGACGCCTGGAGCAACACGGCTGCGCCGGCGGATCAGTTCGGTGAGATTGTATCGGATGAGAATACCACGGCCTTCCCGCTGATGCTCGAGCCGTCGAAGAGCCTGTTCCTGATCACGGATGTCTCGGCGGAAGAGCTGGCGGACATCGAGGAAGAGGAAGCGGCGGATGCGCTGGTTCCCGCGGCTTTTGCCGCACCGGACGAGGACGCGGCCGACTTCTCCAAGGGCTGGACGCGGAGCATCTGCAAACCGCTGGACTATCCTGATTTTGCCGGTGCAAAGCAGGTGAACCTGCCGGATGCGCTGGGCGAGGAGGAGCCGAAGTTCTCCGGTCTGGTGCGCTATGAGAAAGAGCTCACTCTGGAGACGGTGCCGGAGAGCGTTGTCCTGTCGGTCAGCGATGCGTATGAGGGCGTGGAAGTCTTCGTGAACGGCGAGAGCCTGGGTATCCAGATCGTGCCCGGCTACCGGTTTGAGCTGGCGCCGTATCTGCAGGACGGAAGCAATGAGATCCGGATCGAGGTCGCGACGACGCTGGAGCGCGAGGCGTGGGATTTCCCGAGCCGGTTCGCGATGCTCGGAATGGAGAAGCCGCCGGTGACGACGCCGTCCGGCATAAGCGGCACCGTGACGCTGTCGTGCAGGAATTTCTGAAAGGAGAGCTGCAGATGAGTACGAAATATTACTGCAACCCGCTGAATGTGGATTACCGCTATCAGTTTAACAAAGACCCCAGACGGGGCGGTCTCATTGAGATCGGTCGCGAGGCGGCGGACCCGTCCATGATTCAGTTCAAAGGAAAGTATTATATTTTTCCGTCCATGAATCTCTCGGCCTGGGTTTCGGAGGATATGGCAAGCTGGCACAGCATCCGGCTTCCGGAGGAACTGCCGCTCTATGACTACGCACCGGATGTGCGTGTACGGGGCGATTATGTCTATTTCTGCGCATCCAGGCGCGATGAGGTCTGCGACCGGTGGCGCACGAAGGATATCGAGAACGGCCCTTATGAGAAGATCGAAGGCAATTTCCCGTTCTGGGATCCGAATCTGTTCTTTGACGACGACGGGCGCGTGTATTTCTACTACGGATGCACGAACACCGATCCGATCTGGGGCGTGGAGCTGGATCCGGAGACGCTTCTGCCGATTACAGAGCCCAAGGGCCTGCTGGCAGGCGATCCGGACACAAAGGGCTATGAGCGCGGGGGCGAAGATCACACGAGACCGATTATAAGCGGTGAAGCGCTGGACAGGGCAGTCGAAGGATTTCTTGCCCGTCAGGGGCTGACGCCGGAGCAGGCTCCGCAGGAGCTGATGCCCATGCTGCGCGGGATGATGACCGGCATGCCTTATATTGAAGGCGCCTGGATGGACAAGCACGACGGGAAGTATTATCTGCAGTACGCCTTCCCGGGCACGGAGTTCAATATTTACGGCGACGGCGTCTATGTGAGCGATTCCCCGCTGGGCGAGTTTGTTCTCGCACAGAACAACCCATATTCCTACAAGCCGGGCGGATTTATCCCGGGTGCGGGACACGGCTCGACGATGGAGGATCTGCAGGGGCGGCTGTGGCACACGGCGACCGGCCGCATCAGCAAGAATTTCAGCTTCGAGCGCCGCGTCGGCATCTGGCCCGCCGGCTTTGATTCGGACGGCGAATTATTCTGCAACCAGCGCTACGGTGACTGGCCGATCGCGGTCGGCGACGGGACAGGTGATCCTGATGATTCGTGGGCGAAGCCCGCGTGGATGCTGCTCTCCGGCGGCAAACCGGCCTGCGCTTCTTCCTGCATGGAGGGATACAGCGCGGACGCCGTTTCGCAGGAAAATGTACAGACCTGGTGGCGCCCGGCCACAGCGGATAAGAGCGAGTGGGTCGTGCTCGATCTGGGTAAGGTTTATGATGTGCGCGCGATTCAGATCAATTTCGCGGATGACGGCATCGACATTCCGGTTCCCGGAGAGATCCGCGGAACGGTCCAGGCCCGCTATATTGACGAGCAGCAGCATCCGACACAGTGGAAGCTCCTGGGCAAGACCGAGGGGAGCCCTGCGGACGAGGACGGCTGGTTTGTGATCGAGGACAAGTCTCAGGCACAGACGGATCTGCCGCACGATCTTGTGGTGCGCGAGGACGGCATTCAGGTCCGCTATCTGAAGCTGACACAGATGCAGGTGCCTTACGATCAGATCCCGTGCATCTCCGGTCTGCGTGTATTCGGCAAGGCCGAAGGACCGCTGCCTGCAGTCCCGACGTTCACGGCAGTCCGCACCGGAGATCTGGACATGGAAGTGGAAGTGACTTCAGAGCGCGGCGATACTGTCGGCTACAACATCCTGTTCGGCTCTGCGCCGGACAAGCTGTATCACAGCTGGATGATCTTCGGCGAGAAGCAGCGCATCGGCGCTCTGGTGAAGGGACGCGGCTATTTCGTCCGGGTGGATGCCTTCAACGAATGCGGCATCACCGAGGGAACCTGTGTGGAAGTGAAGTAATCTGAGCAAGTGAATAATCAGCTGATCAGGCAGCCCGGCACGTTTAAGGTGCCGGGCTGTTTTCTTGTCCCGGAAATTTAGTTAAAAATTTAGTAAAATTTACTAAATAAGGTAGAGATATTTAGCTGCAGACCCGATATACTAAGAATCGGAGAGCAATTTATCTGCAAACAGAAGTGCAGGTTTTAAAAAAAGAGAAATCGGGAGGGAATTCATGAAAGCAAGAATCAGACTGGGGTTTGCACCCACAAGACGGAGTATCTTCAGCGCACCGGACGCGGTCAAATACGCGAATCTGACGAGAGAACGGCTGAATGAGCTGGGGATCGAATATGTCGATATCACAGACATCAATGAAGAAGGTCTGTTATACGACGACGCGGACCGCATCCGCATCGCTGAGAAGTTCAAGGCGGAGAAGGTGGACGGCCTGTTCCTGCCCCACGCGAATTTCGGAACAGAGTATGAGTGCGCAAGACTGGCGAAGGAACTGAACGTACCGGTCCTGCTGTGGGGCCCCAGAGACGAGCGCCCGGAGCCCGACGGAATGCGGCTTCGTGATTCCCAGTGCGGACTGTTCGCGACCGGCAAGGTCCTGCGCCGCTTCGGTGTTCCTTTCACCTATATGACGAACTGCCGCCTGACTGATCCCGAATTCGAGCGCGGTGTGCGCGATTTCCTGGCGGTCTGCAACGTTGTAAAAGTTTTCCGCTCGACCAGAGTCCTGCAGATCGGCCCCAGACCGTTTGATTTCTGGAGCACCATGTGCAACGAGGGCGAGCTGCTTGAGAAGTTCAACATCCAGCTCTCCCCGATTCCGCTGCCGGAGCTCTCTGACGAGATCCGCAAGTGGAAGGAAGAGAAGACCGAGGTGGACAAGGTTGTCGCCTACTGCAAGGAGAATATGAACTGCCAGATCTCCGACGAGCTGCTGACCAACGTGGCAGCCCTGAAGGTTGCGATGAAAGCCCTTGCGGAAAAATACGGCTGCAACGCAGTCGCGATCCAGTGCTGGAATGCACTGCAGGGCGAGATCGGCATCATGCCCTGCGCAGCAAACTCCCTGCTGATTGAGGACGGTATCCCGGTCATCTGCGAGACCGATATTCACGGCGCGATTTCCCAGCTGATCACCGAAGCCGCTGCCATGAACGAGCGCCGCGGCATGTTCTCCGACTGGACCGTCCGGCATCCCGACAATGAGAACGGCGAGCTGCTGCAGCACTGCGGCCCGTGGCCGATCTCCGTCGCGAAGGAGAAGCCCACGATCTGCGTACCGGTGGCCTTCAAGCACAACGGCGCCGTCTCCGCAGAAGCGCAGCACGGCCCGATGTCCCTGGTCCGTTTCGACGGCGACAACGGTGAGTATTCGATCCTGCTCGGTCATGCGAAGGGCATCGAAGGCCCGTTCACCAAGGGCACCTATGTATGGGTTGAAGTTGCCAACTTAAAGCGCCTGGAGGCGAAGGTTGTCGAGGGACCTTACATCCACCACTGCGTCGCGATCCACGGCGATGTCGTTCCGGTCATCTATGAAGCCTGCAAATACATCGGCGTGAAGCCGGATCTCTACGATCCGATTGAGGATAAGGTACAGGCTTACCTGCACGGAGAGGACGTCGTATTCGACGAGGTCTGATAAACGGATAGCATACGAGAAAGGAAAGAAGACAAAATGAGTAATCTGAAAGCCATGTCCTTTGCATTCCGCAAAGACACCGTAGACATGATCATGGCCGGCAAGGGCGGCCACATCGGCGGCGATATGTCGGTGATGGACATCCTGATCGAGCTTTATTTTGAACAGATGAATATCAGCCCGGAGAAGGCGGACGATCCGGACCGCGACCGTTTCGTCATGAGCAAAGGCCACTCCGTGGAAGCACTCTACACCGTGCTGGCCCACAAGGGATTCTTCCCGCTCGAAGAGGTCATTGAGAAATTCAGCAAATTCGGCTCCCAGTTCATCGGACATCCAAACAACAAGCTGCCGGGCATCGAGATGAATTCCGGATCCCTCGGACACGGCCTGCCGGTATCGGTCGGCATGGCGCTGGCGGGCAGAATGGACAATCGCCCGTACCGCGTCTACACGGTCATGGGCGACGGCGAGCTGGCAGAAGGCTCCGTCTGGGAGGGCTTCATGTCCGGCGGACACTACGGCCTGGACAATCTGTGCGCTATCATCGACGTGAACGGCCTGCAGATCTCCGGCACCACCGATCAGGTCATGAACCACCGGGAGCTGGCAAAGCAGGTCGCGGACTTCGGCTGGCACGTAATCGAGGTCGACGGGCATGATTTTGACGCGCTGCGTGCGGCCTTTGAGGAGGCGAAGCAGACGAAGGGTATGCCTACCGCCATCATCGCGCACACCATCAAGGGTTACGGTGCGAAGGTCATGGAGAACAAGGCGGGATGGCATCATCATCTGCCGAATGCGGAAGAGTATGAAGAGATCGTAAAGGAACTGGAAGAGCGCCAGCAGAAGGCAGAGGAGGAGCAGGCATGAAGAACACAATCCCGAATCGGAAAGCAATCTGTGACGTGCTGATGGAGCACGCGAAAGAGGATAAAGACATCGTCGTCCTCTGCTCGGACTCGAGAGGCAGCGCGAGCCTGGCACCGTTCTTTGCGGAATTTCCGGAGCAGTCCGTGGAAGTCGGCATCGCGGAGCAGGACCTCGTCAGCATCGCAGCCGGCATGGCAGCCTGCGGCAAGAAGCCGTTCGCGGCTTCCCCGGCGAGCTTTGTGAGCACAAGAAGCTATGAGCAGTGCAAGGTCGATGTAGCTTATTCCAGAACCAACGTCAAGCTGATCGGCATCAGCGGCGGCATCAGCTACGGCGCGCTCGGCATGAGCCATCACAGCGCACAGGATATCGCCGCTATGTCCGCCATTCCGGGCATGCGCGTCTATCTTCCGAGCGACCGCTTCCAGACCGCGAAGCTGATCGCGGCACTGCTGGAGGATCAGCAGGGCGCGTACATCCGCGTCGGCCGCAACCCGGTCGAGGATGTCTATAACGAAGAGAGCTGTCCTTTTGAGATGGATAAGGCAACCGCCATCCGGATCCGCTCGGACGGCACGATCTGCGCGAAGGTCGCAGGAGAAGAAGAAAAGAGCGCGGACGTCGTGATCGTCGCCTGCGGTGAAATGGTTTATCCTTCTGTCTGCGCCGCGAAGCTCCTGAAGGAGCAGGGTATCAGGGCAGAGGTCCTGGATATGTACTGCGTCAAGCCGCTTGACCGGGAGGGACTGCTGGCTGCGGCGAAGGACGCGAAAGCGGTTGTAACCGTCGAGGAGCACTCTCCGTTCGGCGGCCTCGGCTCCATGGTGAGCCAGGTGATCGGCGCTGAGTGCCCGAAGAAGGTCATCAACATCGCACTTCCGGATTCTCCGGTCATCACCGGAACCTCGCAGGAAGTCTTCGATTACTACGGCATGAACGCGGAAGGTATCGCGAAGAAGGCACAGGAAGCACTGGCATAAATCCGGTGTGAGCACCGCCGGGCCGGGACATTGTACCCGGCCTGGCGCTTTTTACGCTTTACGGGGGATGACATGGCAAAATATGTATTAGGCATTGACCAGAGCACGCAGGGTACCAAGGCACTGCTGTTCGACGAGGCGGGCGCACTGTGCGCGCGGGCCGA
>OCTX010721763.1_pt1 | contig 10372 bp, 3 predicted proteins | sample 1539691 | NCBI WGS metagenome assembly OCTX01 (sample SAMN02144231, study PRJEB22623) | gut metagenome | biome: sheep rumen | host: Ovis aries | place: New Zealand | reverse complement strand
CAGAAGCAAGAGAGTATAATACAAATTCCCTGTTAATGCAGATGGATCCGTATAACGAGCATGTTCTGAAGATGGAATATGGAATTGTGCTTGACAATAACGAACAGGCTTATCTTTCTACGGCTCTGACAGCAGCCTATCAGGAAAATTTGAAAGCACAAGTTTCTCGGGTGATCATGGACAATCTTCAGATACAGACAGAGCAGAAGTATGTGGATGAACTGATTCAGTTCCCGTATTATGATGAAGATATGCCGGCAGCTATAGAGATGGAAATTGTGCTTCCTGAAGGAATAGATGCTTCCTTAGTTCAGTCAGAGGCGGAACGTATTTTGAACGAACTGCATATATCATTATCTCAGAATATCTGCAGCCATCAGATCAGACAATATTATGTCGGTGAGAGTATCGTGACAGATTATGAGAATTATGATGACAGAGTCAGTCACGAGACCAGAATAGCAAACCTGGCAAACTATATAAAAAGTGAAGAAGCAGCTCTGTCCAGTGCGCAGACCACTGCATATGAGCAGATTATCAGCATTCAGGAAAAGGGTGCAGCCAATGTAGAGGCGGAAGCACTTGATGCACCTTCAGTCAGTGTGAAATGGTTTGGTGTAGGTTTTATACTTGGTATTATCATATATTTTGTTCTTTATATCATTTATATGATTTTTGCACAAAGAATCCGTACATTAGAAGAGATTGAAAGAGTCTGGGGAGTGTACGGGATCAGTAGTGTATGCCGCTACAGTAAATACGGACTTGGCAGACTGATCAATAGTAAGCATGTTTTTAATCTTAAGCATAAAGGAAAACTGGACGTCGATGCACAAATCAAGTTAATCACAGATTTTGTGAAGGCAGTTGGACAGAAATTGGATCTTTCTGAAGTTTCATTCGTTCCCGTTATGAATGAGAATATGTTAGAGAAAATCCATAATTGGGAAATGATTCGACAAATGATTACTGAGCAAACAGGAAGCGAAAAGATGACGGCAGCATTGTGTCAGGCGTATGGCCCAGAAGATCAGATTCGTGTATTAGAATTATCTGATTGTAAGAGTATTATTCCGATTGTTTTTTCGGGGAAAAGTAAACCGGAAATGATGACTGCGCTTTTAGAAAATGCGCAATTATATCAAATTCCTGTTTTGGGAGCAGTTGTAGTTGCTGGATGAAAATGATTCATAATTGACTAGATAAGGGGATACCATATGATATCCCCTTATCGCATATAAACAATATCAATCGCTTTATTGTGTTGGGGAGCATGGAAAATGGATATCAGTGTAATCATTCCTGTTTATAATGTGGCAGAGTATTTGGAGCCATGTCTGGATTCTGTTCGAGAAAATGTGAAGCATATAGATGCAGAAGTGCTGCTGATTGATGATGGCTCTACAGATAAAAGTGCATCAATTGCAAAATCATATGCCGAAAAGAATAAAAAGTTTTACTACCACCGAAAAGAAAACGGGGGATTGAGTAGTGCCCGTAATTACGGTGTGAATCTGGCAAAAGGTGATTACATTTTCTTTGTAGATTCAGATGATGTGATCACGGAAGACATTCTTCCTAAAATGCTGCAGGCGGCAAGACATAATGGGACTGATCTTACCATATGTGATGTAGGCAAGCTAAAAGATGGGAAAACATTAACATCAGATATTCACCTGCGTGCCTATTACAACTTGAAAGGTGCAGTATCACATGTGACGAAGCATCCTAATCTGGTATATGATTCTACTGCCTGGAATAAACTGATTCGAAGAGAATACTATCTTTCACATGGTTTTTCTTTCCCGGAAGGAAAACTATACGAAGATATTCCGGTTATGCTTCCGGTACACTATCACGCAAATGCAGTGTCTGTTATCCATGAGGTCGGTTATCTCTGGCGTATCCGTACAGGTGCAAGCAAATCTATCACACAAGCTTATAAAGAACGGAAGAGCTTATGGGATAAGGTAGAGATGATGGAGTATATTTTGGATTATGCTGATCAGAATATTCCTGAACCAGAGATCAGAAAAGCGCTGGAAAACAAGTCTGTGAAAGTAGATTTTACCGGATTTATCAACAATCTGGAAAAAATGGAAGAACAGGATGCGCGTGAGTTCCTGGAGAAGATTGCATCCTTTGTGGAAAATAATATCAGTCAGGAAGTTCTGGATAGTCTTGCGCTTATTCACCGTCAGATGTATGTATATATCCTGAACCGGGATTTGGAACGCTTGAATCAATTGATGCGTTATAAAAAGGGGAATCTGCCGCAGATTCCGATTATCCAAACGGACCATGGGTCGGAGTTTAAGGTTCGTGACGAATTCTTTACGATTCAGGATCGGGGAATAGAACGGGATTATGTGGATGACCCACCACGCTGTATGATTGATTCTGTTCGAACGGATGGAAGTAAAGTAGAATTAACAGGACATATCTATACCCGGAGATTAAATATTACATCGCCAGATGAGCAGAAAATCTCAGCCTATCTGATGAACGAATTCACTGGAAAAACGTTGGCGCTTTCTGCAAATTCCTGTGGAAGTGAATCTGTCACAGCAGAATTCGGAACCATCCTGAATCATGATGATTATCGGAATTATCATTACAATCATGATGGGGCCGGATTTGTGATCAGACTTGATATGTCAGACATTTGGGCAGGGCAGAAAGAAGCGGGGGACAGCGTTGTTTTCATTGGTTTTGAGAATGTCTATTACCAGGGGGAACGTGTTCTTCGTGGGGCAAAATCTGCGGTCAAGAATAAGCTGAAGCAGTTCCGTTATGAGAAAGATGGATTTGTTGGGAAAGTAGTATTTGATGAGAGAGATACATTGCTTGTCAGGTTTAAAGAGATTAAACAGGAGAAGAAAGAAATTTCTGAGAGAAGAAAGGAAAAGCTAAAGAGTACTATCAGGAAGAGCATAAAGCGAAAATAACAATATGATGAATGAAAAAATATCGATCATTATCCCGGTTTATAACTGCAAAAAATATCTTGTCAGATGCTTAGATAGTATAAAAGCACAGACGTGGGATAATCTCGAGATATTACTAATGGATGATGGATCCACAGACGGAAGCGGCGAGATTTGTGATGATTATGCAAAAGGCGACAGAAGATTTGTCGTGTATCATTTGCCGCATGGCGGGGTTGTAGCAGCACGAAACTATGCACTGGAGCAGTTTACTGGCAACTACTTTATGTTTGTAGATGCAGATGATCTTGTCTGTGAACAGTATGCTGAACGATTATATGAAGTGTTGATTCAGGAAAATGCACAGGTCGTAACCTGTATTGCGCATGACGAAGATAATTGGGATATTTCAGAATATCATTATTCAGGGAAAAAAGAACCGATCCATACGACACTGGATATGTATGATTTTACACAAGACTGGTCACACCGCGTAATCTGGGGGGCAATTTATAGAAAAGAGATTCTTGGAGACATAAGGTTCCGTTCTGAATATGATGTGAGTACAGATACATTGTTTTTTGCAGAGATTTTGGCTAAAGTAAAAGAGACAGTTCATCTGAACGAAGAACTGTATTGTTACATTTATTATCATGAATCTCTGGCACATGGGAAATTCGACAGACGTAAATATTCAGATATCCGGGTATGGGAGAGAGTGGGAGAAATCTTTCGAAATGCACCGGAAATGGTATATATATCAGCAAAGACTAATGTGGTTCTTCACGGCCTGGAGGCGCTGAAGAAGCTGTATTCCTACTCTGACACGGACCAAAAGCTTTGCAGAGATCTGATGCGACATGTACGGGGGAAGGCAAAGATCATTCGGCGGTCTACGTTGCCGGAGACAAAGAAAAAGCGCCTTATGTGGTTTTGCCGGATGCCAGCGCTTTATATGAGGCTTTATCTAAGACAGGGTAGATAAATTGTCACGGTACAATAGTTTCGTATTTTCTATATGCAACTGATCTATAGATATATGTAAAAATGCCAATGCAGATGGATGGGAAATGTAAATTTTCACTAAAACGATATGCAAGTGCTAAAAGCTTTTTCACATAAGAGGTGTTCCAACCTGTACCCAAATATACATTAAATGAGTAATTAAAGTTTCGCTCAAATACAGAAACTAAAAAAGAACAGATTATATAAATAATAATCCGATTTTAAATAAATAGGAAAAGATCTTTTCTTTTGCTTTCTCCGGAATCTGGACCAAGAGTGAAATGCAATAATAAATAGCAAACGGAGTAATAAAACCAGTAGATTAATATCAAATTGGCAATTAATAAACCGTTAATGATGAAACGTAAATTTGCAGCCCAGGGTTTAAAGGATACAAGGAGATAGACTTGTGTTAGAAATCATAGAATATTCCAAATAAAGTATGGGATTACTGCTATATTTTTTCGCTTCTAAAAGTTTATTTTCAGCCCATATTTCTTGTTGAAATCTAACAGTGTCACACCAGAAATCATAAAAAACGATATAGAAAATATATTCTATAATAATTGCAGAAGTTCAGTGTCTAGGTGGTTGACTGAATGACCGGAAACATGTGTTAGCATACAGAAACACTACGGCGGTTGCAGAAACAATAGATGCAATCTTCATAATACGCAGTGGAAATATATTAGGCAGAAGTAATAATCGGAAAACGATGAAAAACTTAAGAGAATCATCTGGTGTGGCGCACGAAAAAATGCCCACGTGCACTCAGATATTTATTTGAAAGATCCTTTTATCAACAGGAATAGATTTTGTAAGCTTGCTGAACGGTAGGGATATTTCAGTATCGACACTACCAGAATATATACACAAAAAACCTATGATGAACATAAAATCAGTTGGCTTGGAAGCGCTTGGTTTGGGCGATACTAATTATTATTTGGTTGCGTCAAGCCTGAATTCATGTTAAATTTAAATAGTTGCAAAAAGGAATAATTATTACCACATAATTCATATTTTGTCACAGAATTTTTGAATATATTGTAGGTGGTGGAGAGTGGTGATTCATATTTCTTTATGCTGATAGTAACCTATAACTACCATAAGAAATCACAGAAAAGGGAAAACAACTTAATTATGAAATCCAATGTTAAAGTGTCGATTATTTTACCTTCATTAAATGTTATTAAATATATTCGTCAGTGCTTGGAAAGTGTGGTGAACCAAACACTTAAAGATATAGAAATCATCTGTGTAGATGCAGGTTCAACAGATGGAACCCTTGAAGTGATACAAGAATTTGCAGAAAAGGATTCTCGAATAATTGTAATAAATTCTGAAAAAAAGAGTTATGGTTATCAGATGAATTTAGGATTAGATGCGGCATCTGGTGAATATCTCGGCATTGTAGAAACAGATGACTGGGTTGTCCCGGAAATGTATCAGGATTTATATCAATTATGTACTGAACTGAATTTGGATTTTGTAAAAGCAGATTTTTATAGATTTACACAGAATAAAGATGGATCTTTAAATAAGTTTTATAATCAATTATCCAAAGACTTATCCTACTACAATCGAATTATAGAACCAGCACAAGAAATGGAAACATTCCACTTTATAATGAATACATGGAGTGGTATATACAATATAGATTTTTTACGTCAATGGAACATTCGCCATAATGAAACCCCTGGGGCATCATATCAGGATAATGGGTTTTGGTTTCAAACTTTTTGTCGTGCCCAAAAAGCATACTTTGTTAATAAGCCATATTATATGAATAGAAGGGATAATGAAAACTCTTCTGTTTTTAGCAAAGGTAAAATATATAGTATGCGGGATGAATATGATTATATCCGTAACATTATTGATCATGACCTTGATAATCTTGGGATATTTATCCCTATGTGCAATTATTATCGATTTTGTGGCTATTACTATAATACTCTTTTCAGGATTGCTCCAGAGTTCAAGCAAGAAGTATTATCTTGTATGAGCAAAGAGTTTTATAAGTTAGCTAATGCATGTGAATTAGATAAAAGTATTTTTAAAAATTGGGAATGGGGCGTTCTTATGCAGATAATTTATGCTCCGGATCAATTTTATTCTGAGAAATTGCTTGAACATGAATCTTTGTCTGAGAAAAGATATAGTTTTTTAGATACTTCAGAAGAAAGAAATGTTCCGTTTTTTAGCATTATCGTTCCAGTTTATAATGTTGAGAAATATTTAAAAGACTGTTTGGACAGTATTCAAAAACAAACATTTACAAATTACGAAGTTATTTGTGTAAATGATGGAAGTACAGATAATTCTAAGGACATTATTCAGAACTATATTGATAAGGATAACCGTTTCACTATTATTAACAAATTGAATGGTGGTTTATCTAGTGCTAGAAATGCGGGACTTGAACGGGCAAAAGGTAAATATATTTGTTTTATAGACTCCGATGATGCAATTGCGCCTAATGCATTAAAGATTCTGGCAGATTCTGCTGAAAAGGATGATGCGGATATAGTAGTTTTCGGTATGAAATGTGATTACTTTCCTGTTTATACTGCTATCCCATCTTGGCTGGAAACAAAGAACCCTGTTAGAAATATTACTTTTTCAAGTTTTTCGCCAGAAATATTGTTTGACGAACCAGGCGCACGTACGTTTGTATGGAGAAATGTATATAAGCGTGATTTTTTAAAAACAAATAATTTGTTTTTTAATGATGCCTTTCGTTTTGGAGAGGATACTATTTTTCAGTTTTGTGCCTTCCCAAACGCATCGAATATTTGCTTCATAAAGGATAGGTTATATTATTACAGATGTTCGCGTCAGAATTCTTTAATGGAGGCACAGAATAAGAATCAGCTTCAAAAGTGTATTTGGCATATTCAAATTATGTCATACATTTACGATTATTGGCAGCAGAAACAGATTTTCTCAAAAATGCGCAAACAGTTCTCAGCTTGGGCACTTTCTTTTTGCTACAATGAAATGGATTCATTGCTTGGTCAAGATAAAGCCTATATAGCAGAGTTGTTTCTTAATAAGTTTATCTCTATATGCCCTAATGAAAAAGACACATTGGGACCCGGCAATCAAGCACGTGTAAATGAAATTCGTACTTGGGCTTCTGTTGCATATTCAGATGTTGAAGATTTAAATACTTCTTTTGAACATCACACAGAAGTGGATGCTCCGATATTTTCAATTATTGTACCTGTACATAATATGGCTAACACTATTGCAAAAACGTTAGCTTCCATTCTTAATCAAACAGAAGATAGTATAGAGGTGATTTGTGTAGATGATGCTTCGACGGATGGTAGTGCTGATATTCTTCGAAGCATTACTGAAATCGATAAGCGTTTAAAAGTTATTACATATACAGAAAATAAAACAGCAAATCAAGCTCGTAAAGATGGGGTCCAAATGGCCTCGGGAAAATATATTCTATTTTGTGATGCGGATGATAGTCTTGAAATGCAGGCATGTGAGATTATACTTAATGAGATGAAACGTGATCCTGTAGATATCTTACATTTCGGGACTTATGTCCAGAATAATAACGGATCGAACGAAGATAAATTATGGCTTGACACCCATTTATTCCCCTTTTGTGGAAAATTGTATAATAAAGATGTTTTTCTGGGGTGTTTTAGGGATGGATTATATACTAGTACTTTGTGGAATAAGGCCTATACCAGCGAACTAGCCAAGAAAGCATTTTCACAAATTGAAGATGGATGCTTTCCACGTGGTCAGGATATTTATGCATTCTTTGTGTTGGCGTATTACGCAGAATCATATCGAGGCTTGCCGGGCAATAGTATTTATCATTACAATCTAGCAACTGGGATGGATGGAACAAAGCATCTTGACGTCAAACAATTTGCATCCTTCTGCTCCTTTTCATTAGTAATCGATGCAATTAAAAGGTTTTTGGAAAAAGAGGGTAAAGATAGAGAGTATAATGATATCTGGCTTCGTCTTAGAAGTAATATGTTGGGGGATTGTATTAATAAATGGACAAATAAAATAGATGATTCCGAGAAAGGTGCATGTTTGGATCTGATGCTTCAAAGTTGGCCGGCATGGATGGTGACAGAGAGTATTGCGAGACGGTATTGGTATGTGCCTAAAAAAGATATTGGTATGCTGAAAAACTCGATGTATTTTAGCAGCCCACAACACACGCCTAAAACGATTGCCATGTATTATCATAAAGCTACGGTAGGTGGTGTAGAAAAAGTTATGGAGTCATTATGTCATTTATGGACTTCGCTTGGATACCGAGTAATTATTATTACTGATATTAAAGGACCGGCAGATGCTATAAGACTTCCGGCAACAGTTAAACGATATGGTATTCCGAATGCTGGGATTGGAAATCCAGAAGAGTATTATTTAAGAGCAAAGCAACTTCAGGATATTATTGAAAGCGAGAACATCGAATTACTAGTCTATCATGCTTGGAATACTGCACTTCTGCCGTGGGATATGCTTACTACAAAAACCAGTAAGTGCTCCTTTGCTATCCATTGTCATAGCAGTTTTACTATCCGGCTTCAGAGTTTGGAAGAATATTTTGCGGATATGCCGTATATTTTTTCGTTGGCAGATGCAATTATATGTTTAAGTGACTCGGATAAAGAATATTGGAACACTTTTAACTCAAATGTCCATAAAGTTTTAAATCCGATTACAATTGAATCTAACGAATTAAAGTCTGCACATGATAATCATAATGTACTATACGTAGGTCGTCTTTCTGAAGAAAAGCGTCCAGAAGATTTAATTAAGATATTTGCATTAGTATTAAAAGAAGTGTCAGACGCAAAATTATATATTGTTGGAGATGCAGAGGATGATGAATATTTCAATAGTCTCCTCGAATTGGCCGAATCATTAGATTTGTCGGAAGCTATCGAATGGTCTGGTTTCCAAGAAAACGTAACAGATTATTATAACAAGGCGTCTGTTTTAGTAATGACATCGAGGTTTGAAGGCTTTCCGTTAGTGCCGATGGAAGCTATGTGCTTTAGCCTCCCAATTGTAATGTATGAACTTCCTTATCTAGAAATTGTCAAGGACAATAGGGGGATAATACAGGTTCCACAAGGTGACCTTTTTCTTGCCGCAGAAAAGGTGGTCGGTTTATTAAATGATTCAGAAAAAAGAGAATCAATTGGAAGCCAGGGGCGGAAGTATTATGAAGAGCTTACCAATTATAACTATGCGCACGCATGGGAAATGATTTTTGACAGTCTCTCAGCAAATACTTCAGATAAATCATTAGATGAAACAAAACAGTTGATGTGGGATACTATTTTCTCAAGTTATAGATATGGGCTGCAAAAACAAAATGAGCGTGAACAAGAACTTTTGAGAACGATAAAGATTCTAGAAAAGAAACATAAGAAAGCAAAAAATGAAATTAAAAAGATCAAAGCATCCAATTCCTATAAAATAGGAAGGACTGCTACGAAACCGGTTCGCGTGGTAAAAAAAATATATAGAAACAAGAAAAGATAATGAAAACCAGATTAAATTACGTGGATGTTGCCAAAGGTATATCTATGATATGCATCATAATAGGGCATCTTAGTTGTGATACAATTAATCGAGTGGTATTTACATTTCACGTGCCAATCTTTTTCTTGATTACAGGTTATTTTATAAATAATAGAGATACGATTATCTCATTTATCAAGAAAAAGATTCGCACTCTTATCGTTCCTTATTATGTAACATGCTTTGTAATTATAGTACTTGCAGCAGTAATTGAATTAGTTAAAACGCAAGATACTAATGCGCTTTACAATTGCGTGTGCCATTGGCTATATGCTGCTGCATATGGCTCTGGTAATAATTATAACAGTCCGTTTCCTATTTATTCTATTGGCGCTATTTGGTTCCTTTTAGCCACCTTTTGGGCTAGTGTTTTTTTGAGAGTTTCTTTTTGTTGCAACAAAATAATACGCCCTTGCTTTATAATACTATTGTTTTTTTTAGGATATTATTCAAAGAATCTTTTCTGGTTTCCTTTTAGTATCCAAGCTGGAGCATGTGCGACTTTATTTATGTACATTGGTTATTTGGTACAAGTATATACTAGACTATCTTATCGTTTTCCACAAGAAGTAAAAGTCTTTTTTATAATTTCATCTTTAATAATTTGGTGTTGTTTCATTAAAAATTTTCAATCTTTTTGGCTAGTTGGTTGTGATTTTGGAAGAGGTGCCGTAGACATTATTAGTTCTCTTTGCGCTTGCAGTATTGTCATATTGTGTTCAAGATATATTGATAGATTTTTTTACAGAATATCATCGTTTTTGTCTTTTATAGGGAAAAATAGTATCATAGTTTTGTGTGTTCATATAGTAGAATTGAAGCTTTTACCTTGGTGGAAATTGATTGACCATATAGAATCTATA
>OCTX012291357.1_pt1 | contig 10374 bp, 9 predicted proteins | sample 1539691 | NCBI WGS metagenome assembly OCTX01 (sample SAMN02144231, study PRJEB22623) | gut metagenome | biome: sheep rumen | host: Ovis aries | place: New Zealand | reverse complement strand
GGGTCTTTGATAGAACGATCCACATGACTCTCAGCAGCAAGGTGGATGATACCATCTACCTTCTTGTCCTGCATCAGCTTGTAGAAAGCGTCGAAGTCGCAGATGTCCATCTTCACAAACTCGTAGTTGGGCTTGTCCTCGATGTCCTTCAGGTTAGCGAGGTTGCCAGCATACGTCAACTTGTCGAGGTTGATGATGTGATACTCAGGATACTTGTTCACGAAAAGGCGCACCACATGGCTTCCAATAAAGCCTGCGCCACCAGTAATAACAATATTCTTCATATAATTTACAATTTGACTATTTACAATTTATTATCATATTTACAGTTTACCTCCAAGGGTAATCACTTCGCAATCGCTGAACTTATTGCCCTCGATAGTAAGGCGAATCAGCGTGCGCTCCTTATGCCAACCCTGCAAGCCTGCAGCTCCTGGGTTGATGTGCAACATATTCAGTGTCTTATCGAACTTCACCTTCAAGATATGAGAGTGACCAGCAATGAAGAGCTGGGGAGGATTAGCATAAAGCTGTCCACGAACACTGTAGTCGTAATTGCCTGGATATCCTCCGATATGCTTCATCAGCACCTCAACATCCTCGCACTTCCATCGTAACACTTCTGGGTACATCAGACGAAGGTCGCCTCCATCGCAATTGCCACAGACTGCCCGCAACGTACGAAACTCTGCCAAGCGATCAGCCACCTCAGTAGAACCGATATCGCCAGCATGCCATATCTCGTCGCAAGGTTCGAAGTAGTGCAGGTACTTATCGTCCCAATAGCTATGCGTATCGCTGATGATGCCTATCTTCTTCATAGTCCAAAACGTTTGCGGATATAGTCAGCAATAAGCTTCTCTGTTTCTTCCAATCCCAATATGCTGGCATCTATACAAAGGTCGTAGCTCTCAGCAGCTCCCCACCTCTTACCTGTATAGTAGTTGTAGTACTGTGCCCTACGACTCTCCACATGCTCTATCAGCTTGCGGGCATGCTCAGCATCCAACTGCTTGACTTTCGATACGACATCTACACGGGAGTCCATCGAAGCTGTGATAAACACATTGACCACATTCTCGAAATCCCTCAGTATATAGTCGGCACATCGTCCCAGGAAGACACAACTACCCTCACTGGCAGCCTTGCGAATGGCATCGCTCTGAAACTGGAACAAACCCTCTTGCGAGAAGTTAGAGCCATACAGACTGCCACCTATGATGTGTGGAGCCTGAACATTAAACAATCCACGCAAAAAGCCTTTCTTCTCGTCGTTCTGCTTGAAGAACTTCTCTGAAAAACCACTCTCCTTAGCAGCCAGATTCAGCAGTTCCCTATCATAGTACTGCGCCTCAAAATCCTTTGCCAGCATCCTTCCGATCTCTTGTCCGCCAGCACCAACCTGTCTGCCTACATTAATAATTATATGTTTCATAACTCTTTAGGTTAATCACTTTTCACTTGCTTTAAACTTCTTCATATACCACATCAGCATCGGTATCGTCATAGCAAACGAGAGGAAGTCGCTGGCTGGCATCGAGTACCACACGCCATCCAATTCCCAGAACAACGGGAACACGTAAGCCATCGGCAACAGCAAGAACAGCTGACGTGACAGCGACAGGAATATCGACACCTTAACTTTTCCAATGCTCTGGAAGAAGTGGGTGATAGTAGCCTGCGAACCCACCACGAAGAATACCAGCATATCCAGTCGGATGCCTCGTGCTGCCAAGTCTATCAATGTGGCATCGGTGGTGAAGATACGGGCAATCTGACGTGGGAACAGCATTGAGAGTCCCCAGCCTACCAACAGAATGGCTGTAGCACAGCCGATAGCCAAGAACAGACAGCGCAGCATGCGGTCGTACTTCTCAGCTCCATAGTTATAGCCCACTATAGGTTGCATTCCCTGACACATACCCATCACGAACATGAAGAACATCATCACCACGGAGTTGGCTATAGAATAGGCACCTACGGCCATATCGCCACCATAGTGCACAAACTGATTGTTCATAAAGATAACGATGACACAGCTGGTCACGTTCATCAGGAAAGGCGATATACCAATGGCTACGATATTGGTAACCAACTGTTTCTTAAGTTTGTAGATACCACGCTTCAGATGCAGAATCTCGTTCTTGTTTGAGAAGAGTTTGATTTGCCAGCACATCGCCATTGTTTGCGAGGTCACTGTAGCCAACGCAGCACCTTGGATGCCCCAACGGAACCACCATACAAACAGGATGACCAGTACAATATTCATTGCCACCGTAAACAGCACGGAATACATGGCGTGCTTGGGTTTGCCTGCTGCTCGCAAAACAGCATTCAAACCAAAATACATATGGGTTATCACATTACCCAACAAGATAATCGTCATAAACGAACGGGCATAAGGCAATGTGACATCGCTGGCACCAAAGAAGAGCAGGATAGGATCCAGAAACAACAGACAAATCAGCATGAACGAAAGACCGATAATCAGGTTCAGCGTAATGGTATTACCCAGCAAGTGACCTGCTGTCTGATAGTCTTTTTGTCCTAGCTTCACACTAATACATGCAGAAGAACCTACACCTACCGCTGCACCAAAGGCAGCACTTAAGTTCATAAAGGGGAATGTGATGCCGAGACCCGCAATAGCCTCAGGACCCACAATTTGTCCAATCATCGCACGATCGATGATGTTATAAAGACTGGAGGCCGACATAGCCACGATAGCAGGCAGGGCATATTGCCACAGCAACTGTCCTACGGGCTTCGTTCCCAGTTCAAGAGCAGCTTGTTTATTATCCATCTTATATTAAATAATGTGCAAAATTACTGCTTATTGCTTGAACTGCCAAATCTTTTAGGCTTTATTATGATAGATATTAGCAGAAAATTATATACCTTTGTAGCCCGATAGCTAAGAGAATAAGAGATGTTACGACAAATCTGCATGCTTTTCTGTCTGTTTTTAGCGACAGTATCATCATCTGCCACGAAGCCCGATGGGTCTCAGCGGCAGAAGTATAAGCATGGGGTAAACTATATCTATCGCATCTATCTTTCCGACAAGAAGGACTCTCCTTATTCCTTGGCTCATCCCTCCCGTTTCCTTTCCCATCGTTCCCTGGCTCGTCGCAAGCGTCAGCATCTAGAACTCGACTCTACAGACCTGCCCATCAGTCCACGATATATCCGACAGATAGAAAAGGCTGAAGGGGTTAGTGTTATTGGACAAAGTCGATGGCAGAACACGCTCCTTGTCAGGGTAAAGGACACTACCCTGATGCACAACCTTGACCAATTGCCTTTTGTCACAAAGCGCAAACAGGTGTGGCTCTCGCCTGACTCCATCACACAGACTGCCGAACGGGTAAAGCATCTCGACCGATTTGATGAGCACGACCACATACCTACCAGGAAATATGGTCGCAGTCATGAACAAATTCGTCTTTTGCAAGGACAACGGTTGCATGATATTGATATGAAAGGAGCAGGTATGATGATTGCCATCATTGACGGAGGTTTCCGTAATGTAGACCGTATTCCGGCTTTCCAGCGTACAGACATCCGTGGTTTTAAAGACTTTGTATGTCCTCCATCGCCTTCTGTCTTTGCAGAAACCGATCATGGAACAAAAGTGCTTTCTGCGATGGCACTTAACGAACCTTTCTATTATGTTGGTTCGGCTCCTAAGAGTGCCTATTGGCTCTTACGCTCGGAAGACCAGCAGACAGAGCAAGAGGTAGAGGAAGACTATTGGGTGATGGCTGCAGAGTTTGCGGACTCTGTGGGGTGCGACCTGATTAACTCTTCACTGGGCTATAATGAATATGACCACGCCTCCATGAGTCATCCTTTGTGGCACCTCAACGGTCATACGGCTTTCATCTCACAAGCAGCCTCTATGTTGGCAAACAAAGGTATCATTCTTATCAATTCCGCAGGAAATTCTGGTATGGGTCCCTGGAAGAAGATTACCGTTCCTGCTGATGCAGAAAACATACTGACGGTAGGTGCTGTAACACCTGATGCGCCCTATCGTATTGCCCCATTCAGTTCTATCGGTCCTTCACAAGACGGAAGGGTAAAACCGGATGTCGTAGCTGTGGGAGCACCAGCCTTCTTGGTTAATGGGCGCGGAAACATCATGCAAGACATGGGAACCTCCTTTGCTGCCCCTATTGTCTGCGGACTGGCAGCTTGTCTTTGGGAAGCTCTGCCAGAAAAGACTGCGAAGGAAATCATCGAGTTGATTCGTATCTCAAGCAACAACTACGAACATCCCGACAACATCTATGGTTATGGCATTCCAAAATTCTGGCGTGCCTATATGCTGGGAAAAGCAAATGCCAATGCAAGATAACAGACTCACACTCCGCCAACTGAATCTGATGGTGAAAGATGCCATCGAGATGCAACTGCCTGATGAATATTGGGTGGAGGCCGAACTGGCAGAATGTCGTGAGCGGGGAGGACATTGTTATTTGGAACTGATAGAGAAGGATGACACCACCAATACGCCTGTAGCCAAAGCCTCAGCCAAATGCTGGCGCCAGACATGGCTGATGCTACAACCTTATTTTGAGCGAACGACAGGTCAACCCCTGCGAACGGGAATGAAAGTGCTCCTGAAAGTTTATGCCCAGTTTCACGAGGCTTATGGCTTCTCATGGATTGTCACGGACATTGACCCCACCTATACGTTGGGCGATATGGCCCGCAAACGCCAGGAGATCATTCGCCAACTGAAGGAAGAGGGTGTTTTCGACCTTCAGCGTGAACTATGCATTCCGCGCTTTGCCAAACGTATTGCTGTCATCTCAGCAGAAGGAGCAGCAGGCTATGGTGACTTCTGTAGACAACTGGAGGATAATGAATATGGTTTCAAGTTCGAAGTCACCTTGTTTCCTGCCATCATGCAGGGCGAACAGGTTGAATCATCTGTCGTTGCAGCCTTAAACAGCATATACGATTGCATCCGTGATTTCGATGTGGTAGTCATCATCCGTGGTGGCGGTGCCACTTCCGACCTTAGTGGTTTCGACACGTTAGCATTGGCAGAGAATGTGGCACAATTCCCCATACCTATCATTACTGGTATAGGCCACGATCGCGACGAGAGTATTCTCGACATGGTGGCAAATACACGGGTAAAGACACCAACAGCTGCTGCAGCCTTGCTGATTGACAATCTCAGACAGGTTCTGGAAAGGATTAACGAGGCCCAGCAGCGTATCACGATGGCTATAAGCCAACGGTTTGCAACCCAAAAGGCACGACTTGACAGTCTTCAGACGCTCATTCCCGTCTTGGCCCAGCGCACATTGACCAATGCCAGACATCAGATAGAACTGATTGAACTGAAATTGCAGAGTCACGACCCACAACTGCAACTCCAAAAAGGGTTCAGCATCACACTCCATAACGGACGGGCTGTACGTGACCCTAAGCAATTGAAAGCGGGTGATGAGATTGAGACAAGAGTAGAAAAAGGAACGGTACGGTCTGTAGTAAGAAGTAAGAAGTGAGAAGTGATAAATGATAAGTGTTAAGTGATATGAGTGAGACTATGAAATACGAGGAGGCGATGGCCCAGTTGGAAGCCATTGTCCGTAAGATGGAATCGAACGAGTTGGATATAGACGAAATCGCTGCGCAGTTGAAAACCGCACAACGACTTATCAAGTTCTGTCGTGACAAACTCACGAAGACAGAAGCCGAGCTCTTAGAAGAGGAAACCAAAGGTGAGTGACTGGAACTTTTGACCTTTTAATTCTACATTTTGGCATTTTTTCAGCGAAATAATTGCTTAAACGCAAGATTTTGATTACTTTTGTCGCGGAAAAGAGAACAAAGGACATAAAAACATAAGCATTATGAAGAACTTAGACTGGGGAAACCTGTCATTCGGTTACATGAAAACCGACTACAACGTACGCTGTTACTATCGTGACGGCAAGTGGGGTGAAATTGAAGTTTGCTCTGACGAGTATTTGAATCTGCACATGGCTGCAACCTGTCTGCATTATGGTCAGGAAGCCTTCGAAGGTCTGAAGGCCTATCGTTGCAAAGATGGCAAGGTGCGCATCTTCCGTGTTGACGAGAATGCTGCTCGTCTGCAGTCCACCTGTCGTGGCATCATGATGCCCGAGGTATCTACAGAACTGTTCACTGAGATGGTTAAGAAGGTAGTTCGCCTGAACCAGGAGTGGATTCCCACCTATGAGAGTGGTGCCACCCTGTACATCCGTCCTCTGCTTATCGGTACCAGTGCTCAGGTAGGTGTTCATCCTGCCAAGGAGTATTGTTTCCTGATTTTCGTGACACCTGTAGGTCCATACTTCAAGGGTGGCTTTGCTGCTAATCCATACGTAATCATTCGCGACTACGACCGTTCTGCACCTCTTGGCACAGGTAAATATAAGGTAGGTGGCAACTATGCCGCTTCGCTCTTTGCCAACAATCTGGCTCATGAGAAGGGCTATGCCTGCGAGTTCTATCTCGATGCTAAGGAGAAGAAATACATGGATGAATGTGGTGCTGCCAACTTCTTCGGTATTAAAAACAACACCTATATCACACCAAAGTCTACCTCTATTCTGCCCTCTATCACCAACAAGTCATTGATGCAGGTAGCCGAGGATCTGGGTATGAAGGTAGAGCGTCGTCCTATTCCTGAGGAGGAACTCGAGACTTTCGAGGAGGCAGGTGCTTGCGGAACAGCAGCTGTTATCTCACCTATCTCTTATATCGACGACCTTGACACTGGCAAGCGCTACTCGTTTGGCGACAAGCCAGGCCCCATGTCGAAGAAGCTCTTCGACACCCTGCGTGGCATCCAGTATGGCGAAATCGAGGACAAGCACGGTTGGACAACTGTAGTCATTGATTAATAGAAGAAAGAAATTATGGGAAATTAAGGATAATTTAAACGATGACTTCTAAAGTATTGCAAAGAATTTCCCCCAATTTCCCTTAATTTCTTTTCCATAACAATAATATGGGAAAAGGCAAGCTGGCGAAATTCGCCGACATGGAAACTTATGAAAACGTGTTCCAATACCCTTATTCGGTAGTGGAACATGTTCCTTTTGACATGCAAGGGCATTGGCGCGAGCAGTATTTCAAGAACAACAACCCTATCGTATTGGAGTTGGGTTGTGGCAAGGGAGAATATACCGTAGGACTGGCCAAGAAATATCCTCATGTCAACTTCATCGGTGTCGACATCAAGGGAGCACGCATGTGGACGGGAGCAACACAGGCTCTCCAAGAGGGTTTGAAGAATGTAGCCTTTCTGCGCACCAATATCGAAGTCATTGAGCGATTCTTCTCGCCTGATGAGGTACAGGAAATCTGGTTGACATTCAGCGACCCGCAGATGAAGAATCCTCGCAAACGCCTTACCTCTACATGGTTTCTTAATCGCTATCGTAAGTTCTTATCGGATGGTGGCTTCATTCATTTGAAGACGGACTCGAACTTCCTCTTCACCTACACAACCTATCTTGTAGAAAAGAACCATCTGCCCTTGCTGGTAAAAACCACCGATCTCTATCATCCTGAGGTCAGCGATTCATCTGCTGACATTCAAGAGGCAGCCTCTATCCAGACCTATTATGAATCGATGTGGATAGCCCGTGGCCTGAACATCAAATACATGAAGTTCTGCCTGCCTCGCGAAGGAGAACTTATTGAGCCTGATGTAGAAATCGAACTGGATGACTATCGTTCCTATCATCGCGACAAGCGAAGCAGTAAGGACAAAGCAAAATAAAAGTAAAACGGTAAAATGCAATTATATCCTAAACTCATCATGGATGCGCTGGCTACGGTAACGTATGCTGGCACGAAGAAGAATCTGGTAGATAGTCAGATGGTGGCTGATCAGCCTGCCATCAATGGCAATAAGGTGACGGTGGTACTCGAGTTCCCTCGCGACACTGATCCTTTCCTCAAATCTACTGTCAAGGCTGCTGAGGCAGCCATCAAATATCATTGCGGTCAGGACGTAGAGGTGGAAATCCAGACCGAATTCAAGTCCAAGCCCCGTCCTGAGGTTGGCAAACTATTGCCTCAGGTGAAGAATGTTATTGCTGTCAGTTCTGGCAAAGGTGGCGTGGGCAAGAGCACTGTTTCTGCCAATCTGGCCATCGCCCTTGCTCGCTTGGGTTACAAGGTTGGTCTGCTTGATACCGATATCTTTGGTCCTTCCATGCCCAAGATGTTCAACGTGGAGGATGCCCGTCCTTATGCTGTTGAGGTAGACGGACGTCAACTCATCGAACCCGTCGAGGCCTATGGTGTCAAGTTGCTCTCCATTGGTTTCTTCGTATCTCCCGAAACAGCTACGCTTTGGCGAGGTGGAATGGCTACCAATGCCTTGAAACAGCTCATTGCTGATGCCAACTGGGGCGAGCTCGACTATTTCATTCTCGACACTCCTCCAGGAACTTCCGACATTCATCTGACCCTTCTGCAGACCCTCGCCATCACAGGTGCTGTCATTGTTTCTACCCCTCAGCAGGTAGCCTTGGCAGATGCTCGCAAGGGTATCGATATGTATCGCAACGAAAAGGTAAACGTACCCATCCTCGGACTCATTGAGAACATGGCATGGTTCACACCCGCCGAACTGCCTGAGAACAAATACTACATCTTTGGCAAGGAAGGTTGTAAGAAACTTGCAGAGGAGATGAACGTACCCCTTTTGGCACAGATTCCACTTGTTCAAGGCATCTGCGACAGTGGCGACCGTGGTGAACCTGCAGCGCTTAGCAGCGAAACTGCCACAGGATTGGCCTTCATCAACCTGGCCCAATCTGTTGTTACTGTTGTCAACAAGCGTAACCGCGAACAGGCTCCCACCAAGATTGTAGGAATCAAATAAATAAGGATACAATAAAAGAATATAGGGGCGAAACTCATCATGAGCTCGCCCCTATTCTTTTGGTTATTAAGAATTACTCTTATTCTTTCACTTCTTCTGCTTTCTTCTCTTCTACCTTCTTAGCAGGAGCTTTCTTGGCAGCAGGCTTTTTAGCAGCGGGTTTCTTGGCTGCGGGCTTTTTGGGAGCAGCCTTCTTCACGGGCTTCTCTTCCTTCTCGGGCTCCAGCTTTGCCAGACGAGCCTTCAGACGTGTAATCTCAGCATCCTTCATCTCAATCTCATCACCCTGGTTACGGATGGTGGTGAGCAGTGCATTCAACTCATCGTTCTCGATTTCGGGAGGATAGAGCGCATTCACTCTGTTGATGAAGTCGCCCAGGATATTCATGTAGTTGGTGAAAGCATCAAATGGACCACTATAGATACCACGATCCAATCCTACATTAGAAGGCTTGGTGGTCATGAAGCGGAAGTTGTTGGAAGCCTGCAGATAGTCCCAGTCCTGATTGATACGTGGATCATCCGCAATGCGCAGACGATCAGCTACACTGTAGAGCTTGTTGAAGGCCTCACGCTGCATAGCGTTACCCAACCAGCAAGAGCAGTCGCGCTCCTCGTCAACCCATGACAAGGTGTCGGGCACATCGAGGTTGCCTACACTCTTCACCTTCATGCAGATTTCCGTAGGTGTAGAGAAGGTAATACCTTTCTCCTTAGCACATGCGGGTAATGCCTTGAGGAAGTCAAGAATGTTGGAGCTGAGGGGCTGGGCAATACCCAGAGCAGAGAGCTCCATGAAGATATTGATGATCTGCTCCTCTTCTGGGAAGCGGGCAATACGATCGATATAAGCATCAGCAAACAGAGGATAGCCCTCCCAGTCTGGATTGTTGAAACGAAGTGAGATATCGTCTGACAGCTCAACGTCGCGAAGCAACAGCTTCAGGTTTGGAGCGATGTTACAGTTGTAAACATAGTGTGGGCTCTTCCATCCCAGCACGTGCTTGGCACCCTCAGTCAGCATACCCTTGAAGCCCATGGCTGCAATCTGACCACCAATGTCGTCAGAATAGATCAGTGAAGAGTTACGTGCTACGGTAGGCTTCTTGCCAAACAGCTCTTCTATCTTGGCGCACTGTTTCTTCACATCCAGGGCGAAGGTCTCCTCGTTAGCCAGAGATGAGAGGCCATGAGAATAAGGCTCTGCCAGGAACTCCACACATCCTGTCTGGTTCAGTTCCTGCAGCTTCTCAATCACCTGTGGAGCATGATACTCCAACTGCTCAATGCCTGTACCAGACAGAGAGAAGGCAACTTTGAAATACTGGCCATGTTCCTTAATCATGTCGCCGATAGCTGTCAGGGCAGGCATATAAGAACGGTTGGCGATGTCGGTGATGCTGCGCTCGTTCTCGTAGTCGTCATAGTAGTAATGATCGGTACCGATATCGAAGAAACGATAGCGCTTCAGATGGATAATCTGATGT
>OCTX012021081.1_pt1 | contig 10377 bp, 7 predicted proteins | sample 1539691 | NCBI WGS metagenome assembly OCTX01 (sample SAMN02144231, study PRJEB22623) | gut metagenome | biome: sheep rumen | host: Ovis aries | place: New Zealand | reverse complement strand
TGAATAATTTTGTTTTTGGATATAACAATAACAATATAACAATTAGTTTTTTGAGGGGTAACAATTCCCACATTCTTTATATATATTATTAATTATTAATTAGTTATATAGTATATGAAAGGGTAATTGATATTCAATTTTTAAACTGTTATACTGTTATTGTTATGCTGTATTATGTTACCTTACTTTTTCAATCCATTCTTCTTTACGCGGCCAGCGGGCATCACCTGGCGGTTAGTCAGGCGGTCCATTTTCTGTGCGATGGCCAGAGTCTGGTGGACGAGGGGAGGGACGGAGGGTATTTTATGGCCTTTTAGAGGAGGATTTGGATGCTTTTTGTCCCGTCTCCGGGGGTCGGCATCTGGGGTGCAGAGGGTTTGGTGATGTCGTATTTCATTTTTTTTTGCTTTTTAGACGAATGATGATTCCGAAAATCTTACAGTCTTACAGTCTTACAGTTGTTTTTTGAGGGGTGCCCATTTCTTTATTTCTTATTTATATTATTAATTATTAATTAGTTATATAATAAATAAAGGGGGTGTTGTATGCCATTTTTTAATTGTAAGACTGTAAGACTGTAAGATTCGGCAGGATTTGTTCTTTTGGGGTTAAAAAAAGATGGAAAAAGTTCTCCGCAGAAGGCGGAATAACCCCTCGTATAGCAAACGATAGAAGAGGCCAAATCCCCAAATTCATATATGATTTGGGGAATGAAATCGCTAAATTCGCATATAATTTGGCGATTGGTATTTTGGGTGTGTCACGATGTGGCGCACGGGTTTGCTATCTTTGCAGCCGAAAAAAAGACGCTAAGATATTCGTGAGTTAATTGCGTTTTTTTGAGGCGGCAGCAATGTGTTGAACAACAAAAACGCAATGTTGCTCGTGTAATATCTTAAAAATTTTGTGGATTCAAAAAAAGTATGTATCTTTGCACCGTCAATCGTCGGAGTCTACGCGGGCAATGGCGGGCGACAGACATAATGAAAAGACGTTGAGTTAAACGTTAGTCTGCGGTTACTTGAATCTCGCAAATTCAGAACTCCAACTGCATGATAACGCGATGACCGGCGTCCATGGGTATGATTTACATAGCATTCCTATAGTATTTCATATTGTTAGGACTTGTTGGCAGAACCAACAGACCTACAGCGTGGGCTTCGACATTGCTTATCCTCAGTTGGAAGGCGATGCGAGAGCCTAAGTAACGGGATAAGCAAGACAGTTTAGACCCGCGCTTTTTCGTATGCCATAATAATGAAAATTAATAATATGTCATAATCTATGGTATGGGGATTTATAATAGCATTGGTTTTGGTTGCAGGCATCTGCTACCTGCTTTCATCTGCAACCAATAAGAAATTCAGTGTGATATCTTGGATTATCGCATTGGTTTTATGGATAATTCTTTCATTCGAGGTTAATGGCCTGATTAGGGCTATTGATGGCCGTTCGCAGATGTCCGACCTTGTGAGCACCATCATTGGGTCAATATCAGGTTATGCTGACTATGTAGATGGGTTTGTAGATAGGTCTGGTATTATACCCCCTCAAGAAGCCAACCAGATAGCTTTGGGCTGTAAGTGTGTTATGCCTTCTTATGGCAAGTATTTCCATGCTTCTGACTTCCAAGGCAAGACATACGGTGAAATACCCACTATAGTATCTACCAATATTGACAATGCTATGAGTCGTTCCGTGTGGAATAGTATCGGCTGGATTTTACTGACGTTGATTCTTGGAATAGTAGCGATGGCTTTGTTTATGGACTATGGCGGCAGAAGTAGTCGTCGCAGTGGGCGTTCCCATGTGCATGGCCGCCCCCAGCGTACGGGTAATCGTCGCCGTCGGTAATTAGAAAAAAATAAACAAAATAAACAAATAAAGTAATTACTATGAAACAGATTGATCCAACACGCCCGAATCACATTCTTATTGGTCTTGGTGGCACTGGTGGCAAGGTACTTAAGGCCTTCCGCAAACGCCTTTGGGAAGAGTTCCCTAATGTCCAAGACCGTAACAAACTCTCGCTTGGCTTTGTGTACGTTGACTCTACCGATGAGATGATGAATCCCAACGACGCCTCATGGAAGGTGTTTGGACAGAGTGCCATATTCACCGAGGACGAGTATGTGAATATCAAGTCGATTGATTTGGGACAAATATTGGACAATCCCGACAGTTACCCTGGCCTTAAGCGTGTTATAAGCAATCCTGAGATGATGCGTAAGACGCTAGGTGAGGTGGGTGCCGCCGCCGGTCAAAAGCGTCGAGCCGGCCGTCTGCTCTTCGCCGCCAACATTGGTAAATACCTTGCTACGGTTAAGAATCAGTATTCGCGCATAACCGAGGGCAAAAACTCGAACAAGGTGCATATCCACATCTTCACCGGCTTGGCCGGCGGCACAGGCTCTGGCTCGATTATCGACGCCGTCGCACAGTTGCGTGCCGACGCTATGTTTGCAGGCGAGGACACCCAGATTACCGTCTATGCTATGGTGCCCGAACTGAACATCCCGTCGGGCTGCCAGGCGGGCCGCTACCAACAGAACGGATATGCCGCCCTCTGCGAGCTCTCGGCTTTCAACGCCGGTGCTTATCTGCCGTGCGATGTGCGTACCGGCGAGGAACATGTGCGTGTGAATTTGCAGGCCAAGAAACGCTTTGGTTTGATGGTCTACTCCAACGTGAACGAAAACGGTTCGGTGGTCAACTCTTTCACCGAACTGCCCAAGCTGCTGGCCGACACGGTATATTTCACCATCTTCCTCCCCACCAACGGATCTGCTACCGACAACTTCATCCGTGGCTTCAGCAACGAGAACAAGAACGACTACCTGGTGGAGTACAGCTTCAACTCGAAGGGCAACGACAAGGAACCTGCACGTACCAAGGCCGTGAACTCGTTCGGCATCAAGCGCATCATCTATCCCGAGCAGCGCGTGGTGGAGCACATCAGCTACACCTTCGCCGACAACGCCTTCCGCCAGATGGCCTTCAACAACTACAAGGAGGACATCGGCTATGTGTCGGAGCCGCAGAAGAAGGACTACACACAGAACTACATCAAGAACGAGGGCCAGATGCGCAAGTGGATGCTCACCGACGACTTCCTCACCCTCAACGAGCGCATACTGGAGACCGACAAGAAATTTGCCAAGATAGACGAGTACTGGAAGGATCAGGCTACCTTCAACAGCTACGACGATGCCAAGTCGGTCGACGCCAACCCGCTACGCTATGCGGAGCAGTTCTGCGCCGACAAGTATGCGCACGACTTCCGCATCAAGCAGGGTGTGGTGGATTACTATGCCGACAAGAGCGCTCCCGAGGTGCTCTCTACACAAGCCAGCGCCATCGTGGAGTCGATAGAGCACGACCTCTACACGCAGTGGTATGAGGGACAGCTCTCGCTGACCGACCTGCTCAAGGTGAGCGACGAGATACTCAACTACCTCAAAAAGCGCCGCAGCCAGCTGCAGCAGGATGAAAACGACAGCGACGAGAAAATCAAGGGATTCCAGAAGGAGCTGGACGACAATATGTACGAGTATGACCACCTCAACCTCCTGCAAAAAGCTACCGGCAAGCCCAAAGACCTCTACACCAACCATCAGGATATCGTGGCCGACCTCTACACCGAGCGCACCTACCGCGAGGCCTATTCCTTCACCAAGCGTTTGCTGAGCAAACTGCAGGCCGACTTCGAGGTGTTCCACGACGAGGTGCAGTCGTTCGTGGGTGCCGTGGCACTCTGCATGGATGAAGCGGCCATCCGCATCAGCGACCGCAACCAGCAGCAGGGCAATATCAACGACATGAAGTCGGCCGTCATCGAGGTACGTGAGGACGACAAGGTGGCTTCTTTCGAGAAGAATATCGTCTCCCAGAAGAACACCATCGAGGGTTTGGCGGGCTCGCTGCGCCGCGCGCTGGTGGGCGAGAAGCAGTTTGCACACTTCGGCGACCTCATTGGCGGCTTGAAGAAAGAGAAGGCCTTCGAGGTGGTCGACGAGGTGCTCGGCTCCAAAGTGCGTGAAATTCAGAGCAACGAAAGCCCCAAGGAACGCCTCATCGGCCTCAACGTGCTTCAGCAGTTGCAAAAAGTGCTTGACACCGATGATAAGATTAAGCAGTTTGCCAAGAACGCTGTTGACAAAAGTGGCGTATTCATCCTGCTCGACGACACCGAATTGGGTAAGGCTACCACCAATAACCCCAATCCCGCAGTGCAGCCCGAGTCGATGAATATCAAGAATGTGTTGGTCACCATGCCGGCCTACGAAGGCGACGATTCGCTCAAGGAGTTCGCCGAGAAACTGCAGACGGCCCTCCGCACCTCTTTCCGCAAGAACAGCGACCAGGACACCCTCAGTTTCAGCACCACCACCGACACGATGAACGAGATTACCATCGCCGCCGTGAAGTCGCTCTTCCCGATACGAGCCCTGAAGTGGATACCTGAATACGAGCGTGAGTACAAGCGCCTCACCGAGAGCCCCAATCCCCTCGATGCACGCGAGGCCAAGACCATCCTCCACAGCGAGGGCGACGGCACCTGCCTGCCTCCCATCATGGGCGAGGTGGCGTTGACGGCCAAGGAGTTCGGCTACTACCTCTTCCTCGGTGTGGCCACCGGCGTAATTCGCGAGGGCGACGACGATATCAACGGACACGGCTGGATGATGACCGAGCTCGACGAATTCGATTCGCCTATCAACACCTTCCTCTCCAAACTATTCACCGACCTAGCCATCTCAGATGAGATGACCTCCGAGCGTAGGGGTACCATCCAGGATATGGTGGACGAGAAGATCAACGGCGCGGGCCTTACCGTTGCACAGCGCAACGAGATGCTCGACCGCGTGAAGGCAACCATGCGCGATGTAGTAGCAAAGGAGTGCACCAGCACCTCTTCGCCCAAGTATCAGCAGTTTGCCAACGATGCTCGCAAGGCAATGGAGATGCTCAAGAAATAATACGAACAACAAAAAAACAATATAAAGAAATGGCAAGAATTCAGAATAGCGGCAGAAACACCGGCAACGTGAACTGGGGTATTTGCACCAACACCAGTGGATATGAAAAGGACGGAGTGCAGAAGAAGTGCTCCAAATGCATGAACAAAGAGAAGCAGGCCATCCGCGCCAGTAAGGACTTCGTGTGCGAGGAGTGCGGTGAGCCGCTGATTAAATGTCAGGCTCCCAAGAAGTCTACTCCCTGGGCTATCATTATTGCTGCTATAATTGTTATTGTCGGAGGTGTAATATCCGCCATATTTATTCCTAAAAGCGCTGAACCAACTTTGCTTACTTTGAATAAAACACAATGTGAATTGACTGTTGGTGAATGTGACACCATTGTGACAAGAGTTACGCCAATAGATGATGCAACGGAAGTGATTTTCCAGTCTTCCAACGAGGAGATTGCAATGGTGAGCAGCACGGGAGTTGTACGAGCCATCGCCGAAGGGACGACGATGGTTACAGCAATGGTGATACCGCGAAAGGGGGACACTGTATCCACATTATGCAGATATACTGTAATGCCGGCTGTAGAAGCAGTTGACACAGGTGTCACCGATACATTGCCCACCGATACTGTTGAGACATTGCCCATTCAACCCAAACCTCGTCCAGTAAAACGTCAAATGGGTAACAAGTTAACACTATCATATGGCACTTACGAAGGTGACCTGCAAAGTGGTCAACCTCATGGCAACGGTATAATGTACTTCAAGCAACGGCAGGTTATACCAGGCACTGTCGATTGTGAAGCTTCCGCTGGCGAACGTGTCATTGGCACATGGAGAGACGGCAAAATCAATATGGGCACATGGTATCGCAGCGATGGCAATCAGGTTATAGTGAAACTCGGCCAAAGGTATAATAAGTAGATGAAGTTTTTTAGGTTCATACTCCTTACTATCCTCCTTGTCTGTGGCAATTCAGGGACTATGGCAGCCGACAGTTTCGCCACCAATCGCCTACGTATGATGGCCGCATACTTGACGAAGATTCCTTTTAGTCAGTTGGGCGTCGGCGAACATACCGAGTATAGTTATATGGGGCATCCCTTGGTTGTCAGAGTAAGCAGAACAGGAGAGGTAGAACATATCGGGTATCGGCTTTTTGCGAAAGAGAGTCGACAAATGAACTCCCCAGTGTTCGACTTTGTGGAACGATATACCCTTGAACTTGAGATGATGGACGAGTCGGTGAGAAATATGCGAATGGGTATAGACCACTTTATGTTCGAGCATGGTTCATTGTCGGTAATACACAACCTTGATACAACGGACCGCCTTAATGTTTCAATGTTGGAGATGAAGCGTTATCGTGTTGCTTGGTATAGGGGTGAGTCCTGTATTGTATCAATGGTGTTTAACATGGATTACCAAGTGCTTTCCAGTGGCAATGCCATTGAGTTGGAAGAACGATACTTGCGTGTCGTTGGACACAGAGACACCTTACCAGAACATACCATGCCTGTGATTGTGGCCGATTCATTAGATCAATATGCTGTAGTTGATAACGGGACATGGCTGTCGGAGAGTATCAGAGCAATACAATATTATGAACGAGACAAGAACGGAAGTTGGACTCCTGTTGTTAATGGTGATAAAATAAGATGGAGCGCATTCAATCTGGCATTGTCTCCGGTATCTGTAGGTGATTTTGTTTTGCAATGCCGACTTGATATGTACGGCTATCGTGACAGTGTGTTTACTGTACCGCTGCAGAGATGGGTTTCTGAAACTATGCAGGAGGGATGTCAAATGTATTTTGGGGTGAAGTCAATGTCTTCAAAAGTGATTCATGGTACCATCTTTTGTCCAAATCCTGCCGCAGGCTATTGCCACATGGTTAGTATGGATATCCCGATTTCTGCCATTGCGAATAAAAAAGGTGTTGTCAAGGGGACAATGTTTGCATATATACCTCTGCACAACATTGTCGATGATTTTTTTGATTTGAATTATATTCCAATTAAAACAGAAATAAAATGAAACGATTGCCGATAGTAATGCTGGTAGTGTTCATGTTGCCAACACTATGTATAGCACAGAACAATGAGCAACAAGCCAAAAGTCAAATTTCGGATGTCCTAAAAAACGAAGAGTCGTATTTGTATGCTGACCAGACGTGCGCCACAGCAGAACAGGCTCTACAGAAAGCACAAGAGATATTGAACCGTGAAATAGAAGCTTATCTCGGCCAAAGTGCAGACGAGGCTGAAATTGTAAAAGGCACCGTAACAGGAGATGTTGTTTCTGTGACCGTAACGCGAGGCGATAAATACCGCGCTTTTGTTTATATTAAGAAAAGTGGGCTTCTTGGCAATAAAGAACAACTACAGCCAGAAACAGCTCTTCCAGAAGAGCCACAGCAACAGCCACATGAGGAACTTGGACATAGTACACCGGCCAATAAGACAACCGAAAAACAGCCCAATCCTATTGAGCCATCGGCTTCTGTGGCGCAAGAAAGTAATGCATTGGGGGCTTTGTTGGAACCAATACTTTCAATGACACGAAAAAATCAGGTCTATGATTACATAAACATGTTGAAAAAAGATGGTGATGATGCAGAATGGTTTGCACAACCGTATGCTTTGTCAAATTTCAAAGAGATATACCTTGTGCTATACAGGAGAGATGGCTCTATAGAAGCTGTTCTTTCGCCAGTGGGTGAGGATGGGCAAAGAACAAATATAAAGACTGGTCAAAACGATTCTCGGTCGAACCATCCAAGTACATCTATCAATGGCTTTATTATCAAATAGCATATAACATGAAAAGAATAATTACCTTTATCAGTATAGCGTTTCTTACGGCGTCAGTTTTTGCGCAACAGGTCAATGTCAAACTGAAGCCTGATGTCAGCTATACCAATAAACATCTTGTGGAGAAGATGGAGGGCAACCTTTCCAAAGTGCTGACGGAAATCAATGCTGCACAACGAGACAAACGACCGTTAAATTTGGTAAATGCGCCAATGAGCAAGTTTGCAAAAGACGGACTTGGGATGTTGTGGGCGAATATTTATTTCTACTGCGATGATGAATACGTGGTAGATCGTCTTTGGAATTTTGCAGACGGATTCATGGCACGGTCAATACCCGTTATCATCACTCCAGAAGGGGAAGCCTTTGGGTCGGGAACATTCCAAGAAGCGGTTGTAGAGTTCGATAAAAACGGAATGATAACCGACTTCCGCTTTGCCATCGATGCCGCTGTTGGCGAGAGTATGGAACAGGGGGGTGATGCCGTAGATATTGAACGCCGTATGCAGATACTTGCATACTGCGACCGATTCAGGACGGCATATAACACAAAAGATATCAACTTCCTTGAACAGGTGTTCAGTGACGACGCACTTATTATTACAGGTAAAGTGGTGACAATTAAGAATGGGGATATGGCGCCACATAGCAAGGTGGTGTATAACAAACAGACCAAAGTGCAATATTTAAATAATTTACGACGAGCCTTCGCTCGCAACGAGTGGATTGAAGTCAAGTTCTCCCAGATAGGTGAACATGGGGAAGGGAATGGAGAACGAGCTATAACCCGCAGTACAGAAAACCCCAATATATACGGTGTCAGGTTGCGCCAAGAGTGGAATTCGAGCAATTATAGTGATGAGGGATATGTTTTCTTGTTGTGGGACTTCACCGACGAGCAACATCCTGTAATTCATGTACGCACATGGCAACCGGAATACCTCGACAGTGCAAAACAGAAAAAAATCCCGAGAGGAGAATTGTTTGGATTAGATGACTTTGTAAAATAGTGGCTAATCGGATAACGTGTTTGTGTTTTATGAAAAGATTTATTATGAAAAAAAATAGGACTGCCATTTTTATTGTTTTAATATGGCTATTTCTGCCCAGTCAGTTATCAGCACAAGGTGGTATTATTGAAGTCACAAAATTGTCTAATAGAGAGGAAGTAGTCAATTTTGATGAAGAATTTGGTATTTCAGAAGTCGTTTTTGTTTCCAAGTATAAGGATTTGATCATTAGAACGTCCCGTCCCAGTCTTGATACATTAATAATTTCAAATAAAAAAAACAAAGATGGGGAATACGAATATGTTGTACGGATGATTGTATACAATAAAAAACAGGAAATATATGCATGGGATAGAGTTCTGGCTATATCAAAAAAAAATGAAGTGAATGAAGTGGAAATAAAAGATTATTTTGATGGGAACAGACGCGTTTTTTATAGAGTCGATTATTATCTAAATAGAATAATATTGGAAGAAAAAAACGATGATGTTGTTCTGGATAGAGGTAAAGCGGTTGTGGAATTAAGATCTTCATTCCCATTATTGGTAAGGATGCAAGATTCGTCACTTTGTAAATTTGTTATAAAGAATATTAAGAATTCACGTGATATCTATGTTAATACAATTGAAATAGACTGTGCCAAATTGAAATCATTACAAGATAATGTTAACGAGTTAAAACATGAACTACAAAAATATGGGTCAAGGAATAATTATGAGCGTATAGGGCGTTTGGAGAAAGATATAGAAAGTGCGGAAGAAAAATATAATAACGCAACCGTCGTCTATGTGTGGGAAAAGGAGGCTAATTCCAATTGTCTTGAGGTGCCTATATGGGATATTAAACCAAGAACTAAAAAGATATATAACATTTTAGGAGGTGAGGGTATTACAAATCAGTACAAAAAATCTGCGATGAGACGGAAAAATGAGTCTGGCAAATTGGCAGAGTTGGAGCCAGGCGAGGAATTTCGTAGGTCAGGAGCATCCGATCATTTTATTGAATTTGGGGCTGCTTTTGGGGGTGATTCGTATTTGGCTACAGTAAGTTACACGTATTTGCCAAATCGGTTGGGAATATATGGCACATTGGGCGTTAGTTTTGAGATGGTTTCTGTATTTGCAGGGTCATCATTGAGATTGACATCGAGACGGAGCGAAGGTGTAGACATTCAGTTATATGCAGGAGTGGGTGGGTATTATGGATATGTCCCAGGATTTGCTTTGAATGCTGGAGCAAGGATTGGGTGGCCAATTGCTTTTTTCTCTGAAAAGAGGCAAAGTGTTTGCCCTCAATCTATATCGGGTGGAATTCTTTTGTTTTCGCCACATGCGGAAGACAATACGTTGGTCGCGAATGATGTAATGGTTAATTTAGGTGTGTCTTGGGAAACGAGTCTTGGAGTTTTAGGAATAGGTTTAATAGTAGGATTAGTGAGTTTGGGAATATAATTGGATTAGAATTGTATTGATAAATGCAATTACTTTAATAAATCACTAGTGTCTCTTAAAAAATTTAACAATTAAAATTCAATTTCAAGTTGACCGTCATCAGTTCCATCATCAGTTCCTCGTCCGAAGAG
>OCTX012198330.1_pt1 | contig 10382 bp, 7 predicted proteins | sample 1539691 | NCBI WGS metagenome assembly OCTX01 (sample SAMN02144231, study PRJEB22623) | gut metagenome | biome: sheep rumen | host: Ovis aries | place: New Zealand | reverse complement strand
ATCATTCCGACTACGGAATTCAGGAAAATGTCACCTTCGTCCATGGAGGCCAGCTGCAGCAGGCCCTCCATTCCTGAGACAATTTCAATATTCAGGTCCGCCACCCGGACCCGAAGATCCGCGGCGGCTTCCTCGGACCACATGCAGACAGTACCCGGGCGGAATTCCCGGATCTGTGCTTCCATCAGGACTGTATTTCTTCCCGCGGCAAGGGCGGCAACCTGAAAACGGTCGGGATAGGCGCGGACTACGTCGAGTGTCTGGGTTCCGATGGATCCCGTGGAACCGATGATAATCAGTTTTTTAGTCATGATCTTAGTCCCCTTCTGGATAAGAGTTGATTTAAATTCTGTATTGAATGGATCATCCGGATCGGACCGCGCAGGAAGATGGCGGTGAACATTGACCCGGATCCTGTGAATCACAGATCTGTCAGGAGCAGACAGGTCACGTCTTTATGTGCTCCGCCTGTTTTTTCATTATAACATGAATAGCGGAAATCGAAAATGATTGGGCAGCTTCCTGCAAAAGACCTGAAAAAGACCTGAAAAAGACTGCAAAAGACCTGCAAAAGATGCGAAAGGCGCAAAAAGAGCTGTGAAAGACCTGCAAAAGACGCGAAAGGCGCAAAAAGAGCTGTGAAAGACCTGCAAAAGACGCGAAAGACGCAAAAGAGACTTCACAGTTGCGCTGTCTCTTTTATTTTTGGAGCTTGCGTGGTACACTGACTACTGGCAAATGAGTATTGCGGAGATTCCCGCACTTCTGAACAATATTTTTTCATAATATTTTTTGCAATTTTTGTTTTAAAAAATTTTTTCAATTTTTCACGACATTTTTTCCTAATATATTTTTGAAATGCCTTAATTCAGAAATACCAAATAATGAAAAAATGTGAATAAAAAAGAGAACAGGACAATTCAAAGGAGAACATCAGGAAATGAAATTAGGTATCGTAGGTCTGCCGAATGTCGGCAAGAGCACATTGTTTAACGCGTTGACAAAAGCAGGAGCAGAGGCGGCCAACTATCCCTTCTGCACCATTGACCCCAACGTGGGTGTGGTCGCGGTCCCGGACGAGCGCATCCGGCTTCTCGGCGAGATGTATCACTCCAAAAAGGTGACCCCTGCCGTGATCGAATTCGTGGATATCGCCGGTCTGGTCAAGGGGGCTTCCAAGGGTGAAGGCCTGGGAAACCAGTTCCTGGCCAATATTCGTGAAGTTGACGCCATCGTCCATGTCGTCCGCTGCTTTGAGGACGAGAATGTCATCCATGTAGACGGAAGTGTGGATCCTCTGCGCGACATCGAGACGATCAATCTCGAGCTGGTTTTCGCCGACCTCGAAGTCCTGGAACGCAGGATCTCCAAAGTGGCCCGCACAGCCAAGATGGACAAGGAGGCAGGCAAGGAGATGGTCTTCCTCAAGAAAGTTCGTGAACATCTCGAGAGCGGAAAGCCCGCCTCTCTGCTGGCTGCGGACGGCCTCACAGAGGACGAGGAAAAATGGCTTCAGACCTATAACCTGCTGACAGACAAGCCTGTTATCTATGCTGCCAATGTCGCGGAAGACGACCTGGCCAATGACGGCGCTGATAATGAAGGCGTTCAGAAGGTGCGTGAATACGCGGCAGAGACCAACAGCGAAGTCTTTGTCATCTGTGCCAGCATCGAATCCGAGATCGCGGAACTGGATGAAGATGAGAAGGCCATGTTCCTCGAAGATTTGGGCGTCTCGGAAGCAGGCCTCGACAAGCTGGTCAGGGCAAGCTATAGAACTCTCGGACTCATGAGCTTCCTCACAGCCGGAGAGGACGAGACCAGGGCCTGGACGATCAAGATCGGCACAAAGGCGCCGCAGGCGGCCGGCAAGATCCACAGTGACTTCGAGCGCGGATTCATCAAGGCGGAAGTCGTCAATTACAAGACACTGCTGGAGCTTGGCTCTCTTGCAGCGGCCCGTGAAAAAGGCCTTGTAGGCATGGAGGGCAAGGAATATGTCGTCAAGGACGGCGACGTCATTCTGTTCAGATTTAATGTGTGATCCTGCACCCGGGACGGAAGCAGGATGAGCGGATTCCGCATGTGTGAAGCGCCGTGAGAGCGCGGGGCGCGCGGGTCAGTCTTGAATCATACATGTTTGTGAACAGGAGGAAATAGGTACAAGTATGGAACAAATGATGGGCGATATGGATATCGCCTTCCCGAATCTGGGAATATATTTGCGCAATGTTCCGAAGACGATCATGGTAGGTAATTTCGGAATCGCGCTGTATGGGATCATCATCGCGACCGCCATGCTCTGCGGCATTACGATCGCTGCCGTAATGGGAAAGAGAGAGGGGCAGGATCCTGACCTGTACTGGGATGCTTTTCCCTGGATCGTGGTCTCCTCGATCGTCGGAGCGCGGATCTATTACGTGATTTTCATGTGGGACTTTTATAAGGACAACCTGCTTGAAATCTTCAACCTGAGAGGCGGAGGCCTTGCGATCTACGGCGGGATCATCCTTGCGGTGACCACGATCATTATTTATTGTAAATTTAAAAAAACGGATTGGCGCCTGTTTCTGGATATGGTAGGCCACGGCCTTGTGATCGGCCAGGTGATCGGGCGCTGGGGGAATTTTTTTAACCGGGAGGTTTTCGGCGAGTACACGAACAGCCTCTTTGCCATGCGCCTGCCCCTTGCCATGGTGAGAGAGTCTGACATCAGCCCCCTGATCCGCGAGCATATAGAGGCGGGGACGAACTACATCCAGGTTCATCCGACATATCTTTACGAGGGAATGTGGAACCTGATGGTTTTCGCGATCCTGCTTCTTTACCGCAGAAAAAAGAAGTTTAACGGCGAGCTTTTCCTGGTCTATCTGGCCGGGTACGGCATTGGACGTGCCATAATCGAGTATATCCGGACTGATCAGCTGTATCTCCCGGGGACAAAGATCCCTGTCTCCATGGTGCTGGGTATCGTGGTTGCGGCTGTCTCTTTCTTCCTGATCGTGATCGGGAGAACCAGGGCCGGCAGGAGGAGCCCTGAGACAAGTCCGGAGGAGACACAGGAAACAAGTGAGCAGACCTGAATACCGGGCATAACAGGATCGCCAGACAAGGCTGCGATCATAAAACGGGTAAAGCAAAAATATGATTATCAGACCAGCCTGACATAAAAAAGAAAATCAGCATGCCGGGCTGATCGCCTTCCTATAATCTGATGATCGATTTTGTGTAATCTAATAATCGATCTTATGTAATCTAATAAATATTAAAGAAGCTTTTCGCAGAGCGCCCGTTGGGCCGGACCATCTGAGTCCGGCTCGACAGGTGCTTTTTTGTCGCCCCGAAGACCTGTCAGCCGTCCCTGTCAGAAGTGTTTTCATCCATCGAAAGGCCATCGAACAGAACCCGAACATCTCAAAATCCCCTGAAAGTATTGAAAATCAGTAGTCAAGTTGGTATTATTGACTATGAAGTGGGTAAAAGTGGAGGAAAGTGGCGAATGTTCATGGGTTCCTATGATCATTCTCTCGATGCGAAAGGGAGGATGATCATTCCTTCTAAATTCAGAGAGGCATTGGGAGAAAAGTTCGTGATCACGAGAAGTCCGGATCCCTGCCTTTGCATATATGACTATCCGTCCTGGGAGCGCTTTGTCCAGAAGCTCACCCAGCTTCCTTATAATACCCGCGAGCAGCGCCAGCTCGTGCGCTTTTTCATGTCCAACGCCTGCGAAGTCGAGCCTGACAAGCAGGGGCGCGTTCTGATCCCCCAGAAGCTGCGGGAGCATGCGCATATAGAGAAAAATGTAGTCCTGATGGGTGTCGGCGCGAGAATTGAAGTCTGGGATCCGGATACCTTTGATTCCGACGGTCTCAGTGAAGATATCAATGAAATTGCCGAGGAGATGCTCGGAAACGGCTTCATTATCTGACGGACACTGTGCCTGACGCCGACAGTCCCGGCAGCTCCGGCAGCCGCATGACTGAACCTGTCCTTTACGTACACCGCCGGCTTCCGCAGGATCGATGCCGGAGACTCTGCGGACGGAAAGTGATTTCAGGAGAACGGTTTTGGAATTTAAACATGAATCGGTACTTCTGCAGGAAGTGCTGGACGGACTATGTATCAAGTCCGATGGAATCTATATTGACGGGACTCTGGGCGGAGGAGGACATTCCTTTGAGATCGCCAAAAGGCTCACCGGGGGCGGAAGGCTGATCGGCATCGACCAGGATGAGGAGGCCCTCTCAGCCGCGCGGCAGCGCCTGAACCCCTTTCTGGACAGGGTGGTCTTTGTCCACGACAATTACGAAAATATGGAGACCGATCTGCGGGGGCTTCCCGCCGATCCGGAAGGGGACAGGGATTCCGCTCTTATGTTTCCGGGCGGCCCTGAGGGCTGTATCGACGGAATCCTCCTGGACCTCGGGGTTTCATCCTACCAGCTTGACAATCCGGACAGAGGTTTTTCCTACAGGACGGATTCGCCTCTGGATATGAGGATGGACCGGGGCGCCGCACTCAGTGCCAGGGATATAGTCAACGACTATTCAGCGCAGGAAATCACCCGCATCCTTCGCGATTACGGCGAGGAGAGGTGCGCGGCAAAGATCGCTGCCAATATCGTCCGGGCGAGGGAAGAGGCCCCTCTGGAGACGACAGGGCAGCTGGTGGAGATCATAGAGAGGTCGATTCCGATGAAGATGCGCGAAAAGGGAGGAAACCCCTGCAAGCGCACTTTCCAGGCTATCCGGATTGCCTGCAACCGTGAACTGGAAGTCCTGGAGGATTCGCTCGACACAATGATCGGTCTTTTGAAGCCCGGTGGAAGGCTGTGCATTATCACTTTCCATTCTCTCGAGGACCGCATTGTCAAAAATGCCTTCCGCAGGAATGAAAAACCCTGCATCTGTCCGCCGGAATTTCCCGTGTGTGTCTGCGGGCGGGTATCAAAGGGAAAGGTGGTCACCCGCAAACCGATTCTGCCCGGCAAAGAAGAACTGGAGAGGAATCGCCGGTCCGCGAGCGCAAAGCTCAGGATCTTTGAGCGCGTATGATCCCTGACGCAGGAAGAACTGCCTCCGCGGTTTTTTGCCGGCCATGTCCTCGAACGGATGTGATCCGGCGGTTTGGGAACAGAAGGCCATACACACAGATATGAAATATAAGAATTTGAACAGAAGGCCATAAGCACATGTCAGAGACAGTAAAGAGGTGAGAGGAAATGGCCAGAGGCCTGAATTCAGGAAAGAAGACGGCGTATTCAGGAGAGGAAGGAAGAGTCAGAAAAACACGGACCTCCGCCGGGATGACCGTCGGAGCTGACAGCCGTGAAGCCGACCGCGCAAAGCAGCCCCCGCGAACTTCGGGGATGAGCTTCCGTCTGGTTCTCTTCATGATCCTGATGATCGCGGGCATGACGACAGCCCTGATCTTTTATATTAAGCTGCAGTCGGATGTCACCAGCACATCACGTGAAATCGCGGAGCTGGAAAAGGAACTGACCGAGAAGAAAGCGCAGAACGATGCCGCCTACAATGAAATCAATGACAGCATCAGCCTTGAAGAAGTCCGCAAAAGGGCGATTGAGGATCTGGGGATGAAATCAGCGGACAGGGATCAGGTCGTGATCTACTCCGGTGAGGAACAGGACTCAGTCAACCAGGTACGCGGTCTCGACGAAGACTGATGGTGTTTCTGCGTTTTAAATAATATATGCGCGTGACTGAGGCCGGCGGCACAAAGCCGGAAGGCATATAGCCGGATGGCCGGGGCACGGAAAGAGAGAGGAAATACATTTTGAGCAGGGAAGAGGAAGAGCGGCGGGAGCGAGCCGGCCGGAAAACCGGGAGATCTGTCAAGAAGGTTCCCAGGCGCTTCACCATCAGCATGCAGAAGAGACTGATCTTTATGTTCTTGCTGATTGTTGTCTCATTTGTTTTTTTGGGATTTCGTCTTTTTTTGATCCAGAGGGACAATGAGAAATTTTATACCAGACAGGTTCTTTCCCAACAGAGTTATGACAACAAGAACCTGCCTTACAGGCGGGGAACAATCACGGACTGCAAAGGGACAGTGATGGCGGACAGTCAGCTGGTCTACAACGTGATCATTGATGCCCGTGCCATGCTCGAGCAGCCGGAATACCTGGAACCTTCTCTGGACGCAGTGGAACGTCTGGGGATCGACAAGGAGAAAATCCGCAGACATGTTAATGAGAATAAAAATTCCCAGTATTATATCGCGCTGAAAAATCTCCCCTACACAAAAAAACGGGATTTTGATCAGGAGGTCAAGGAGGGAATCGCTGCGGAAGATGCCGCCCTGCAGGCCGCCGTCAATAAAGCCCGGGAAGAGAAAAGGAGTGTGGCGGAAGCCGCCGCCGGCGTGAAACTCGTCTACAACAATATCAAGGGAATCTGGTTCGAGGACAGTTATATCCGCACCTACCCGGAGAGTACTCTGGCAGCCGATGTGATCGGCTTTACGGTGGGAGACAATATCGGGCAGTTCGGACTCGAGGAATATTACAACGATACCCTCAACGGGGTACAGGGAAGGACCTACGGTTATATCGACGAATTCCTCAATATGGAACAGACCACGATCCAGCCTACCGACGGAAACAATCTGGTTCTGACCCTGGATGCCAACCTGCAGAGGATCTGCGAGAAATATCTGCAGGAATTTAACGCCGAATATAAAGACAACAGGCACAAGGGAAACGGAACCAACAACGCAGCCTGTATCATGATGGACATAGACACCGGCGGGATCCTGGCGATGGCCAGCGAACCGGGCTTCGACCTGAACAACCCCTATGAGATCAGCGCGGTGGCAGGCATGCCCAAACTCGATGAGAAAGACTCCCCGACGAGCAGTTATATGACGCTGGCGGATGCTAAAGCGCTTTCGGATTCGGACAGGTCGAGATATCTCCTCGCTCTCTGGAACAATTACTGCATCAGCTCTCACTATGAGCCGGGATCCACCGCCAAGCCTTTTACGACAGCTGCAGGCCTGGAGTCCGGAAAACTCACTACCAAGGACAAATTCCTCTGTGAAGGCTATCTCACGGTCGGCGGTGAGCCCATCCGCTGCGCGCACCTGGAGGGCGACGGCCTTATTGACATCGGCCAGGCAATCGAACGTTCCTGCAATGTCAGTCTGATGCAGGAAGCCTTCAAGATCGGCCCCGAGATTTTCTGCAAGTTCCAGAACATTTTTAATTTCGGACTCAAAACCAATATCGATCTTGCCGGAGAAGCCAGGACAGACGGATATGTCTTTACACTGAAAAAAATGAAAGAGGCTGAGGCCAACCTGGCCACAAACTCCTTCGGACAGAACTTTGAAGTGACCATGATCCAGATGATCTCCGGATTCTGCTCTCTGATCAATGACGGCAATTACTATCAGCCCCACATCATTGACAGAATTACCGGCGCGGACGGATCGACGGTACAGAAATTCACGCCCAGACTCCTGAAAAAGACTGTGTCTGAAGATACCAGCACCCTTCTGAGAAAATACCTGATCCAGGCAGTGGAAGGAGACCACGGAACCGGCAAACTGGCTAAGCCCGCGGGTTACCGCATCGGCGGCAAGACGGGAACGGCTGAGACACTGCCCCGTGAAAACGGACAGTATGTCGTATCATTTCTGGGGTTCGCGCCTGCGGAGGACCCGCAGATCGCCATCTATGTTGTTCTCGACCGCATCAACAAAAAGAAGCAGGACGAGGCGGGACGAGCCTGCCAGGTCTCCAGAAAGATCCTGACAGAAGCCCTTCCTTATCTGAACATCTATATGACCGAGCCCCTCACTGAAGAAGAAAAACTGGAACTCAATGAACTGGGACTCTATGACACAAACGAGATCAAGCCTGAGACGGATACAGACGGACAAGGTGGAGGAAACTGATTCAATGCATTTTGATGTTGATTTGATTGCGGCGGTCATCCCGTTTTTGACCGCATTCGCGGTAAGCGCTGTCTCCGGAAAATTCCTGATTCCATTTCTGAGGAGACTGAAGGCGGGACAGACAGAGAGAGACGACGGCCCGGAGAGCCATCTGAAAAAGACCGGAACACCCAATATGGGCGGTCTCATGATCCTTCTGGGCGTCACAGCAGGCTGCATCCTGCCTTTCAGAGGAAGCGGACAGACTATCCCTGTACTGATCCTCACCATAGGCTTCGGACTGATCGGCTTTGCGGATGACTATATCAAGGTTGTGAAAAAAAGATCCGACGGACTGTATGCCTGGCAGAAAATGCTGCTGCAGATCGCTCTTGCCATCTGTTTTTCCATCTATGTACAGAAGGTCCATTCCATTCCTCTGTCCATGAAAATACCCTTTATGCCGGGCCGCGTGCTCGACCTGGGAATACTCAACACGGCTGCCCTGATCTTCATCGCTGTGGCGACAGTGAACGGAACCAACTTCACGGACGGTGTGGACGGTCTTGCCAGCTGCGTGACCATAGCTGTCGCAGTATTCTTTGTCATTGCGGCGGCAGCGGCTGCCTCCGGAGTAGTCATGGCGGGAACGGCCATGATCGGAGCCCTGCTGGGTTTTCTGCTTTACAACGCCTATCCGGCAAAGGTCTTCATGGGAGACACCGGCTCCCTGGCGCTGGGAGGGTTTGTGACCGGCATGGCATACATGCTGCAGCTGCCTCTCTTCATCCCGATCGTAGGGTTTATCTATTTTATCGAAGTGGTGTCCGTCATTATCCAGGTCGCCTGGTTCAAAAAGACGGGCGGAAAGCGCTTCTTCCGCATGGCACCCATACATCATCACTTTGAGCTCGGCGGCTGGTCCGAGGTGCGCGTGGTGGCGGTCTTTACGATCATCACAGCGGTCCTTGGCGCGGCCGCGCTTCTGGCGCTCTGAGGGTCCTCTGAAGGATTTCTCTGAAGATCTTCTGATAATCTTCAGAAGATTCTGATTCTCTGGAGATCCTCTGATTATCTTCTGAAGGATTCTCTAAGGATTTCTGAAGATCCTCTGAGAGTCATGAGTGCCCCGGCTTTAATATTTTTGTTTTAGCGTGATTTTGTGTGAGGGTTGTAAAAGCGAAGAAAACGCAAGGAAAAACTCAGGAAAAACGCAAGGAAAAACGCAGGAAAAGGACTGTGGATTTTGAACTATAAAGAGCGGATCCGTATGACCGTCCTGACCCGTAAATCATAACAAAGACAGATTTTGAGAAGGATACAGCAATGAATTTTGAAGGAAAAAAAGTTCTGGTGATCGGAACAGGGTTGAGCGGAACCGGAGCAGTGGAGATGCTGAGTGCGCTGGGAGCGCAGGTAACGCTGCTTGAACAGAATGAAAAAGCGGAAGAGGAGAAGATCCGGTCCGGACTGGAAGGTGCTCTGAGCGGGGACCAGCTCGGAAAACTCAGGATCCTGGTGGGTGCCCTTCCGGAGAAAGAGATCTTTTTCAGGGATGGAAAAGAAGGAACTCCCGGATTTGACCTGATCGTCCCCAGCCCGGCTGTACCGCTCGATTCCCCCCTGATCCTGAAGATGACAGAGGCGGGAGTACCGGTCATCTCCGAAATAGAACTGGGCTTTCTCAATGAAAAAGGAAAAGTGATCGCGATCACCGGCACCAACGGAAAGACTACGACCACAACCCTCATGGGAGAGATCATGAAAGCATTCGCTGAGCAGTGCAAAGCCCGGGCAGCCCAATCCGGAATCCCCGAATCCGCGACCTCCGGAAAGGGCATTTCATACAGCAGGGCATTTGTCGTCGGCAACATCGGCAGGTCTTATGCCGCCGCATCGATGGAGACGGAGCCGGATACAGTGACCGTGGGTGAGATCAGTTCTTTCCAGCTGGAAGCCATACAGACCTTCCACCCGATCGTGAGCGCGATTCTGAATATCACTCCGGACCACCTGAACAGACATTACACAATGGAAAACTACGCTGCCATCAAGGAGCGCATCGCCAAAAACCAGACTGCAGAGGACGTCTGCGTCCTGAATTATGAAGATCCCTATCTTCGCCCCTACGGCGAGCATCTCTGCCCTGCCCGTGTAGTATGGTTTTCCTCCGGCACAAAGCTGCGCAAGGGCTATTTCCTCGACGGAGAAGAGATCTTCAGAGCTGACGGAAAAGAAGCCCCCCGGGCAATCCTGAATGTCAACGAGACAAACCTGGTCGGCGTCTGCAACGCCGAAAACGTCATGGCCGCAATTGCCATGGCCGAGGCGGCCGGCGTCCCCATGGATCTGATTCTCTCCGTGATCCGTGAATTCCCTCCCGTCCCCCACCGAATCGAATTTGTGGCTGAGAAGGGCGGAGTGAGATATTACAACGACTCCAAGGCGACCAACCCCGATGCCGCGATCCAGGGCATCAG
>OCTX012113363.1_pt1 | contig 10385 bp, 11 predicted proteins | sample 1539691 | NCBI WGS metagenome assembly OCTX01 (sample SAMN02144231, study PRJEB22623) | gut metagenome | biome: sheep rumen | host: Ovis aries | place: New Zealand | reverse complement strand
AGGGAAAGAACTATTGTCCTTTAACTCCCTCTAACTCCCTTTAACTCCTTTAACTCCCCAACTTGTGAAAGTTGAGTCTATAATTAATAGAGGAACCCCAGCAACCAGAGCGGTATCTGATTTTCACGCCCTATCTCGGTATTATAGCGGGCATAGACGGTGTCGGGCGCATAGCGCACCTTGCCATGAAGTGCTGCATCGCAGACACGGAACTTCAGTTTCTCATCGACGACGTAGAACTGTTCACGTCCCGACTGGTTCACGCGATGATCCTTCCACAATGAATTGACGAAGAAGGTCTCCATGGCCGTCTGCTTCTCCACATGTATGGGATAGATGGCGTAGAGCAGGTTCGAGTTGTGCAGCATCACCTTCGAAGGCTTCTTGGGGAAGTCCTCGCCCACAGGATAAATCATGTTGAGCAGACGGGCATCGGTGAGGTACTTGATGTAGTTCATCACCGTGGCACGGCTGGTCTCTATGTCCTGGGCCAGCTTCGAGACATTGGGAGCCTTTGGCCCCTCGGCAGCCAGCTGGTAGAACAGCTTCTTGATCTTGGTCAGATACTTCAGTTCTATCTGCTTGATGAGCAGTATGTCCACCTCGGTCATCATGTTCATCGTCTTCAGTAGGTTCTCTGAGTAATTGCGGTGTTCCTGAAAGAAAGGATAGAAGCCGTGGTGTATGTAGTCCTGAAAATAGCGGCGTGGCGACACCTTCGGCAGTATCTGCTTCACGATGTGCTCATGGTCGGCAAGGATTTCTTCCAGGCTGTATGGACGGAAATTGTTACCAGTGAGCAAGTTCAGGAACTCACGAAAGGAGAAGCCCCTCAGGTTGTAGCTTTTCACAATACCGTTCAGCTCGGGGTTCTCATCCTTCAGCCGCATCACGCTGCTGCCCGTAAAGACGATATTCAGGCCAGGATACAGGTCGAAGCACTTACGCAGCTCGTGCGACCAGTCGTCTTGCTTAAACACCTGGTCAATGAGCAGCACCCTGCCGCCATGATGGTAGAACTCACCCGCAAAATCGGCTATGCCACGCCCCTGGAAGTAGAAGTTATTCATGTTCACATAAAGGCACTGACGGTCGTTGATGCCAAACTTCTCTTTGGCATACTGCAGCAGGAATGTGGTCTTGCCAATGCCGCGGGTGCCCTTGATGCCTATCATGCGCTCGTTCCAGTCAATCTCATCCATCAGGGTACGACGAACCGGAGCATTGACATGCTCTACCAGATAGCGGTGTGTCCTATAGAAGGCTTCCATTCTTTCGCTCTTTTGCGCTTTTTGATTTTGCAAAATTACAATAAATATTCCAAATTGCAAAGCCGAGATAGCAAAATTTGCAAAATAGCGAGCATTTTTTTCGTTTTCCTTTGTTTTTTGTGCACTTCTTCGTACCTTTGCAGCGTAAATAATAATACAATCATTCAAACAGTGTTTATCGCCAACGAACTAAGAAAGAAAAACATTGCAGAGTATCTGCTCTACATGTGGCAAGTGGAAGACACCATCCGTGCCTTCGACTGCTCGCTGCCACGCATTCGCAAGGAATATGTGTCCCGTTTTGATTACACCGACGAACAGCGCGACGAACTCATCGACTGGTACGGCAACCTTATACGCATGATGAACGAGGAAGGATGCCGGCAGCAAGGACACCTGCAAATCAACCGCGTCACACTGCAGCTGCTCACCGAGCTGCACCAGCAGCTGCTGCAAAGTCCGCAGTATCCGTTCTACAACACGGCCTACTATAAAGTGCTGCCATTCATAGTGGAGCTGCGAAGCCGTGGGGCAGACAAGACGGAAGGTGAGATTGAGACCTGCCTGAACCTGCTCTATGGCGTCATGATACTTAGGTTGCAGAACAAAGACATCAGCGCCAGCACCCAGCATGCCGTACAGGAAGTCAGCAACTTCATAGGGATGCTGGCCGACTACTACAAGAAAGACAAAGAAGAAGGACTGAAATTCTAACATATACACCAATCATGAACATACTCATCACCGGCTGTAACGGACAACTGGGCAACGAGATTCAGTTGCTGCAATCCAGCTGTCCGCAGCACACCTTCTATAACACCGACGTGGCCGAGCTCGACATCACCGACCAAGAGGCCATAGAAGCTTTTGTGGCACGAAACAACATCGACGGCATTGTCAACTGCGCTGCCTACACGGCCGTAGACAAGGCAGAGAGCAACGAGCAACTGTGCACGCTGCTCAACGCCACGGCACCGGGCTACCTGGCAAAGGCCATCGACAGACGCGGCGGTTGGATGATTCAAGTCTCAACCGACTACGTCTTCGACGGAACGCACCACACACCTTACCTTGAGACCGACAGCGTATGCCCCAACAGCGTCTACGGACGTACGAAGCTGGCCGGAGAGCAGCAGGTGCAGCAGGCCTGCAGGCAATCGATGATCATCCGCACGGCATGGCTCTATTCACCCTTCGGCAGCAACTTCGTGAAGACCATGGTCAGGCTCGGGCACGAGAAGGACGAGCTGGGCGTCATCTTCGACCAGATAGGCACCCCCACCTATGCCCACGACCTGGCAGCAGCCATCTTCACTGCCATAGAGAAAGGCATCAAGCCGGGCATCTACCATTACACCGACGAAGGCGTCACGTCGTGGTACGACTTCACCAAAGCCATACACCGGCTGGCCGGCATTACCAGCTGCCGTGTGCGCCCCCTGCATACAGCCGAGTACCCTACCCCGGCATGCCGTCCACACTACAGCGTGCTCGACAAGACAAAAATCAAGCAGGCATACAACATTGACATTCCCCACTGGGAAGAGTCGCTGCGCCAGTGCATCGCACGGCTTTAAGCCTGTGTCGGGCACACCCAATGGCTTGCCGAAAAAAAGCACGTCAGTCATCACATCTATTATATTAATAACACAAAAAGAAAGGAAGACAATGAAAAAGCAAATCGTAATGATGGCACTGCTGCTCCTGACCGGTGTCGGCTCTGCCCTGGCCCAAGACTGCTGCAAGGCAGAGGGAGCTACCTGCTGCCAGAAGGGTGAAAAGAAGGAGTGCTGCCAGAAAGCAGTCATAGAGAACATCATGACGCGCACATCGATACGCAAGTTCAAACAGCAGCCGGTGGAAGCCGAGAAGGTGGAGACAATGCTGCGAGCCGCCATGGCAGCACCGACGGCGGTGAACAAACAGCCGTGGCACTTCGTGGTGGTCGACGACAAGGCCGTGCTGAACAAGCTGGCTGGTGAGGGCCGCCGTGGCGACATGCTGCGCAATGCACCATTGGCCATCGTCGTATGCGGCAACTTAGAAAAGGCACTCGAGGGCGACGCAAAGGAATACTGGGTGCAGGACACCAGCGCTGCCACCGAGAACCTGCTCCTGGCAGCACATGCACTGGGGCTGGGCGCTGTGTGGACAGGACTCTACCCCATCACGGAACGTGCCGGAAAGGTAAATCAGATACTGGGCATGCCAGAGTACATCATGCCCCTGTGCACCGTCGTCATCGGCTATCCCGACGAGCAGCCTGCTCCAAAAGACAAATGGAAGCCCGAAAACGTGTCGTACAACGCATACGGTGCCGGAAAATAAATCAGTAACGACAAACATCAAAATACCAAACCCAAAAATGATACAAAGCATGACAGGCTACGGCAAAGCCGTCGTGGCCTACAAAGACAAGAAGATAAATGCTGAGATAAAATCGCTCAACTCCAAGCAGCTCGACCTGCTCACACGCATCGCCCCCCTCTACCGTGAGAAGGAGATGGAGATACGCCAAACGATTGCCACCCGCCTGGAGCGCGGCAAGGTGGACTTCGCACTGTGGATAGAGAAAGACACAGGCGTTGACGCAACCCCTGTGAACGGAGCACTCATGGAGAACTACTTCCACCAGCTGCACGACATCGCGCTGCGCACCGGCATCCCAGAGCCCAAAGACTGGATGTACACCCTGACGCGCATGCCCGATGTGCTGACCAAAACCGAGACCGAGGTGCTGACCGACGAGGAGTGGACAGCTGCACATCAGGCAGTGGAACAGGCCATCGAGGCACTCGTGAGTTTCCGCCAGCAGGAAGGCAACGCACTGGAGAAGAAATTTGCCGAAAAGATTGACAACATCGAAAGGCTGATGGCCGAGATAGAGCCATACGAGAAGAGCCGCGTGGAGAAAATCCGGCAGCGCATCGCCGACGGGCTGCAGCAGATTCCCGGCGTGGAATACGACAAGAACCGGCTGGAGCAGGAGCTCATCTACTACATCGAGAAACTCGACATCAGCGAGGAGAAGCAGCGGCTGGCCAACCACCTGCGCTACTTCCGCGATACCATGGCGGGCAAGCCCGGACAGGGAAAGAAACTGGGCTTCATAGCACAGGAGATGGGACGCGAGATCAACACCACAGGCTCGAAGAGCAACCAGGCCGAGATGCAGAACATAGTGGTGCAGATGAAAGACGAACTGGAGCAAATCAAGGAACAGGTCCTGAATGCACTCTGATAACTATTTATGAATCACCAAGCAACATCCCCCACACTCATGGACAACAACACCCTTTCCTCCCCTTCCGCGAGCCGAGGCCGGCTGCTCATATTCAGCGCCCCCTCAGGCAGCGGCAAGTCGACCATCGTCAACTGGCTGATGAACGAACACCCCGAGCTATGCCTCTACTTCAGCATCAGCTGCACCAGTCGCGCGCCAAGAGGCACCGAGCAGAACGGCGTGGAGTACTTCTTCCTTACCCCCGAAGAGTTCCGCCAGCGGATAGAGAACGATGAATTCCTGGAGTATGAAGAAGTGTACGCCAACCGCTTCTACGGCACGCTGAAAGCTCAGGTGGAACGCCAGCTGCAACAGGGGCAGAACGTGGTGTTCGACGTCGACGTGAAGGGCGGCATCAACATCAAGCGCTACTACGGTGAGCGAGCCATGAGCCTGTTCATTCAGCCGCCATCGGTAGAGGAACTGCGCCGCCGCTTGGTAGGACGCGGCACCGACACGCCCGAGGCCATTGAAAACCGGCTGGCCAAGGCAGAATACGAGCTCACCTTCGCACCGCAGTTCGACCACATCGTGGTGAACGACGACCTGGATGCAGCCAAGCAAGAGACGCTGCGGCTGGTGGAGGACTTCCTCGGCAAATGACGTCACGCCCATGAAGATTGGCATTTTCGGCGGCAGCTTCAACCCCATCCACAACGGCCACATAGCCTTGGCTCAGGCAGCACTCAGCCAGTGCGGCCTGGACGAGGTGTGGCTCATGGTGTCGCCTCAGAACCCGCTGAAGCAAGGCAGCAGCGAACTGCTCGGCGACCGCCAGCGCTTCACACTGGCGCAGCAGGCTCTGCAGGGCATCGAGGGGGTGAAGGCCAGCGACTACGAGCTGCACCTGCCCACGCCCAGCTATACATGGAACACGCTACAGCACCTGCAGCGCGACTACCCCGGCCACACCTTCACCCTGCTCATAGGCGGTGACAACTGGGCCCACTTCCAGCGCTGGCGCCACTGGAAGGACATCCTCTGGCACTTTGCCGTGGCCGTCTATCCCCGCGACGGCCATCCCGGCACCTTCCGTGCCCCGCTGCTGCCAGTCAGCAGCACCGACATCCGCCAGCGCGTGCGCAGAGGCGAGAGCATCAGCGGACTGGTGCCGGAGCAGATTATTGAACAGGTGGAGCGGCTGTATAAATGACTATGTACACCTCTGAAGCCTGTGCGCATCAATCATGTCTAACAGGCGGTCGCTGATGCCGGTGACGCACTTGCGGCAGAGCATCTTGTCGCTCTGAATGATGCGGTCGAAGTCCTGCTCGGTGAGCTCCTTGATTTTTGTGGTGTACTCAATGTAAGTGAGGGGCGTCAGCTGTTTGAGATACGTCCTGCCCCCCGGCAGGCTGGTGAGCATGCAGTCGGCGGCATAGGGTGAGTTGAAGGCCACGGTGTGTATGAACGTCTCGCTGGGTGCGAAGCTGGTGCTGAAGTAGCGCCGCAGCTGGGGGCATTCGTCATACTGCTGCAGCACATAGGCTGCCAACTGCAAGGTGACGGCAAAATAGTCTGCACCCTTATACAGACGGTATTGGCGACCGTCGGCAGTAAACGCAAGGGGCTTCTTCAGGATGTGCGACGTCAGTTTCCGCAATGCCACGCGGAACCGGCTCTTCCATGAACCGTACTTCCAGGGGCGGTTGTTCAGGAAGCGATACTGCTTATACTCGACCGTGGTGGAATGGGGGCTGTCGACGATGCACATCCCCTGCAGCAGGCTCCGCCCTTCAAGGGTGCGAAGATAGCTGATGATGCGGTCATTGCTCCAAACGGGATAGTCCTGGCCGCTGATCATGAACAGATAGTCGAACTGCACGCCCGATGCCAAGGCTGCCCGTATCAGTTCCATCTGGAACTGCACTTGTGTGAAGCTGCCCCACATCACCCTGACGCGCTTCTCGATGAAATGCACATAAGGCAGATGTATCACGTTGGTGAAAAGGCTGATGTCAATGTTGCGGTCAACGTGTACGAAGCATTCCGAACCTTCAGGCAGGGCTTTCACCAACCTCAGCAGTTGCTGAGGGTCTTTAAATGCTGAAATGAGAAAAGCCAGTGTCATCTTCTTCTGAATTTACTGAGTAAGAACAGCCGTGTCTCGGTCATTATCCTTGCGCCGCAGACGGCCATGACGGCATAATAGAGCAGCGCTGCCAGCACGACGCGCACGCTGATGAGGAGCCACAGGTTGGCAATGCCTTTTGTCAACAGGTAGGTGACGGCCATGACGGCGGCAGCGGCAAGGGCAAAGGGCAGTATGTCCTTCAGAAAGTGCAGCAGACGGTAGCCGGTAAGGCGGTGAACCTGACTGAACCAGAGGAATGTGCCCATGACGCTGACCACCACGTACCCCTTCACCATGGCCAGTATTCCGAACGACGACATCAGCAGCACCGTGGCAAGGGTGGCCACACAGAGTATGGCGGTACACCACATGTAGACATCGCTGCGCCGGTGGCTGAGGGTGACATCGCTGAGCAGGGCACTCAGCGGCATGAAGGCTCCGCCGATGCACAGCAGCTGCAGCAGACGGGCACTGAAGGCCCACTTCTCGGTAATGGCGAGGACGATAAACTCGTGGGCCACCAGCCCGAAGCCCAGCAACAGCGGGAAGGCCGTGAAAGCAGTCAGGCGCACCAGTTTGCGCAACGCCTGCAGCTGGCGGCTGCGCTCGGCCTCCAGTCCCACCAGCACGGGCTGGTCAACCTGGGTCACCATGCCCTGTATGAGCGAATAGCACTTGCTGTTCCACTGATAGGCCTGGTTATAGAAGCCCACATCGCTGGCACGATAGTAGCGTCCCAGCAGAATGTTCATCACGTTGTTGTTTACCTGCGTCATGATGGATGCCAACATAATCTTCACACTGAAGCCAAACATCCGCCTGACGGGGCCAAAGTCAATGGTCAAAGACGGTCGCCAGTCGCTGAACCACCACAGCAGTGCGGTGTTGACACCTATGAACACGATGCCCTGGGTGGCAAGTGACCAGTAGGCACACCCTTTGTAGGCCATCACCACACCGGTGATGCTCGACAACAGGACAGCCGTCATGCCGCTCTTGGCCACCTCTTTCATACGCAGCTGCTTGATCATGTAGGCAGCCTGGGCCGCACCGAGGGCTGCCAGCAGAAAGCCCACAAATGAATAGCGGCACAAAGCCGTCAGCTCAGGGGTGTGGAAGTAGCTGGCTATGAGCGGGGCGCAGAAAAAGAGCACGACATAGAGCGCTGTCCCCACGATGATGTTGAACCAAAACACCGAGTTGTAGTCAGCATGGGTAGGAGAAGGAAGGTTGACCAAGGCCGTCTTGAATCCGCTGTTCTGCAGCGTTGTGGCTATGAGCGGAAAGATGGCTATCATGCCCGTCATGCCGTAGTCCTGAGGCGACAGCAACCGCCCGAGCACAATGCCAAAGACGAGGCCCACCAGCTGCTGGGTGCCACTGTTCATGCCACTCCAGAACAGGCCCTTTGCGGTCTTCTCTTTCAGCGTCTCTGCCATCTGTGTGTGTGTGTCGTTTTTCAGTTTCTTTCGTGCAAAAGTACAAATTAAAATCCAGTTATCGCCCATTAATCGTTAAAAATAAGCATTTCTGTTGTGGATTTAAGGAAAATTAGTTACTTTTGCAGCCTGAAACTTCATTAAACGGACAAGCATAAACAATGAATAAAGACACAATAGTGCAGTATGTCACTGACAAGGTGAAGCGTCGCAGCCTGCACCGCTTCGGCCTGGAAGCCCTGCGCCTGATCATGGAGGCCGGCGCGAACCTGCACAAGCCCGTATGGCTTGACTACGGTACGCTGTTGGGAGCCTACAGGGAACATGACTTCATCAAGCACGACAACGACATCGACTTAGCCATGTTCGGAGCCGACTTTGACCTCGCTTTCCAGCGTGCGCTCTACGACCGTGGCTTCAACATCCTGCGGCAGTTCACCTTGGTCGATGCACAGCAGCCTGAGAAGCGCCAGCTGACCGAGATAACGCTGAAGTACAAGCAGGTGCAGATAGACATCTTCCTGAAGTTCCAGGCCGACGGCACCACCTTCGGCTACCTGTGGGGCAAGGGCGAAGCGCAGTGCAACAAGTGGAAAGCCTTTCGCGACGTGTTCAGCTACAGTGGCTTCAAGGAGTCGGACTTCCTGGGCGTGAAAGTGCTCGTTCCTGAGAATACCGAAGACTTCCTGCGCTGCAAATATGGCGATGACTTCATGCAGCCGCAGCCCGGGTGGCAGCCCAAGCCGAAGAAATATCTCCCCTTAGAGGAGTGCTACGGCGAGGTGCTGGGCGGCTGGATTGGATAGCGACGTAAGCGCAGGTAGGCCCCGGATGTCAGGAAATCATGAGCTGGTCCATCCCCCACCCGCATATCATGTCGGTGACGGGCGAGCCTATTCCGTTCTCGTGCAGGAGACGTCTCACGATGCCCAGGCCATAGGGGAAATCCTCAGTAAAGTAGCGGCTCTTGAAATTGGGCACGAAGCCTCCGGGCACGGCCTCCATGGGAGCCTTCAGGCCTTTGAAAGCCTCGATGGAGCGCAGCTTTTCCGCCAGCGACGGAGCGTCGTGGCTTTCATAATACTCCAGCGCCGTGGCTATGCTCCCCTGGGCCATGCCTAATGCCGAGGTCAGGTCATGCAGTTCCCCGTCCAGAGCCATATACAGCTCAGAGGCTTCTTCCGACCATTCCTCATAGAAAAGCGGCACACGCGGGTAAACGACTCCCTCGTGCCAGTCCTTCCATAGGCTGTACAGACGAGCAGGATGCAAAAGCGGGTTGCTGTTTGAAAGGCTGGCCTCATAGTAGCTGCCCAGCAAGGCCACGGGCGTGTGGAGGACCGCCTCCAGCTGCTGCCGCAGCAGTTCTTTTCCGTCACAGCGTTCTATGGCAACATTCAGCTGCTCCTTATAGCCCAGCAGACTGGCCCTGTGCCCGTATTCAGTCATCCTGGCGATGAAGGGCACGCGCTGGAATCCGAACAACGTCACCTGCGGGGGCAGCACCTTCATGGCCTCGAAGAAGAAGCCCGTACTGCTCACCACGCTTCCCACGGCGGTCTGCGGTGCTATGGAGTCCTTTATCTGCAGGAGTACCTCGCTGATGGAGTAGCCCGGCAGGCAGAGCAGTACGATGTCGGCCCCGGCCACTGCCTGCGGCGCATTGTCATAGATGCCCGCCAGCGTTCCCCTCATCAGCGAACCGTCGGGGGTGTCAATGACCAACTCCCTGTGCCACTGTCCGGGCCTGCGCGTCAGCAGTGTCACCTCGTTGCCAGGCTGCGCTGCCAGGAACCCTGCCATGACATGCCCCAGGTTTCCGCCTCCACAGATGCATATCCTCATAGTGCTCCCAGCTCCTTAAAGGCTGCTATCAGCCTGTCGTTATCGTCGCTGTTCCTGACGGAGATGCGAATGTAGTTCTTACCCTTCAGGTAGTTCTTCGAGTTGCAGTCCTTAATCATGATGCCATAGTCAGCCAGCAGGCGTCTCGTCAGCTCCTGTGCAGAGTACTTGTCGGTGACCTCTATGCAGAAGTAGTTAGCCTGTGAGGGGATGACGCGCAGATAGGGTATCTGCCTCAGCAACTGCTCAAAGCGCCTCCGCTCGGCTATGAACTGGTGACAGGCCTGACGGTAGTCGTTCTCATACTTCCCGAATATCTGGAGATAGTATTCCGCAAACGAGTTGATATTCCAGATGGCGACGTCTTGCTTCACCTGCCCTATGAGAGCGGTGTCGGCGCTGGCCATGATGCCCAGCCTGAGTCCCGGCACGCCGTATGACTTTGAGATGCTCTTCATGACCACCAGCTGTGG
>OCTX012283092.1_pt1 | contig 10386 bp, 8 predicted proteins | sample 1539691 | NCBI WGS metagenome assembly OCTX01 (sample SAMN02144231, study PRJEB22623) | gut metagenome | biome: sheep rumen | host: Ovis aries | place: New Zealand | reverse complement strand
AGAGATCCGCTACATTGCGCGCAGCGAGGAGGGGCTCGGGACCTGGCTCGCCGTTTTTGACAACGACGGCGATGTCATGGCGTCAATCTCCAGGCGTCCGGACGTCAGAGCTATCGAAGGAATTCTGGAGAAGCACGGTGACGAGATCTTCCGCGATGCGGACAGCATAGCCGTTGAATTTGACATCGAGGTGCCGATCCTCAAGAAAACGCTGGAACTGGCGGAGAAACACGGAAAAGAAGTCTATACCGTTATTTCCAACATGGGGATCGCGATGGAGAGGCGGGACCTGATCGGGAGGACGTCCGCGCTCGTCTGCAATTTGCAGGAGGCGGGAATGCTGTTCTTCGAGGATTATTCCGACGTCTCACCGGAAGAACTGCAGAAAATACTGCTCCGCAGGATCCAAATGGCCCGTATACCGAGGATCATCGTGACGATGGGGGCGCAGGGCGCGGTCTATGCAGAGCTTTCAGGCGGAACAGGATTTTGCCCTCCTCTCAAAGTGGATGTTGTGGACACGACCGGTGCAGGAGACGCTTTTTTTGCCGGGGTGACGATCGGACTTACCTATGGGAAGACCACCGGGGAAGCTTGCGTGATCGGCACGAGGCTGGCGGCGTCCGTCGTCGCTTCCCGTGAGAATGTCTGCCCGAGGTTCCGGCCGGAGGAGTTTGGCATACAGATCGCACACGCAGAAAGAAAGGACAGCTGATCGATGAAGAAATGGAAAAGGCCGGGATTGTTTCTTTTCGCGGCCTGCCTGGCAGCTGTATTGCACATACAGGCAATGGCGGGAGAAGTGCGCCAGCCGGATCCGTCCGTACCTCTTAAAGTAACGGCGATCGACTACGGATGGGAAGGCTGGGGAGACGGGACGATGATAGAGAGCGATGGCGAGTGCCTGCTCATGGACACGTATATGCCGGACTGCGAAGATACCCTCAAAGACTTTCTGAGAGAGAACGGGTACACGAAATTTGCCATCTACCTGTCGCACTATCACGGAGATCATCTCGGAAATATCCGTAATATCATGTGGGACGACGACTTCGAGGTCACGCATGTTTACCTGCCGGACGATACCTACATGGAGGAGTCTACCGGGGGAGATTACGCCGACCTGTTCGGATGGTTCCAGTCCATGGACAGAGGGATCAGAGAACTGGCCGCAGAGCAGAATATCCCGCTCACGGACCTGCACGCCGGAGACAGCTTTTATGTGGGGAATGCGCTGGTGGAGATCCTGTATGGCGCCGCTTACGAGAGCGATCTGCATGAGCGATCGTATATCAACGACAATTCGCTGGTCGCCCGTATCACGGGCGGCGGTATCCGGTATCTGACCTGCGGGGACATCGAAAAGGATGTGGAAGCGGATATACTGGATAACGAGATCGATGTCTCGGCAGATCTCTTCAAAATGAGCCATCACGGCGGTGATACAAGTAACAGCGTTGCCTATCTGGAGGCGGTCGATCCGTCCTTCGCTTTTTTTAACAGCAACGGTGACTCGCCGGACGATTTCGCGGATGGCTGGGCGGAAATATCTGCGGCGAACATGATGGAGATCGCGAACGTGCACAGCGTCCGCTACAACGGGAGCATAACCTATACCGCGCGGGACGGTGTCATCACTGTGCGGGCGGAGCGGAATGTTTCGCCGCAGATCCTGACATATCAGGCGGAGGGCGGCATCGGCTTCTGCATGACTTTCCAGCAGTTCAACGATCAGCAGGATCCCATTGAGACGGAGAAGATGCGCAGTGCCGCGGAGGCAGCAGCCGCTGAACACGGGCTGATCCCGGCGGTGTACAGGTGAAAAAAGAGCTGCCGCACGAATTGATTCTCAGGGCGGCATTTTCCCCATAAACAAGGGACCGGGCTTTGAAAAGCCCGGTCCCTTGTTATTTCCGGAATTCATTTACGGATCCAATAACGCTGCGATACCGACAAGGCCGGGGCCTGTATTGATCGCGAGCGTCGCGGCGATCTGTTTGACAAAGAGGACTTCCCTGCTCTTTACCTGGGCGTTCACCATCTCCAGCATTCGGGAGGCCTCTTCGGCGGCGTCGCCGTGCCCGATGATCAGCCAGCAGTGATGGCCTTCGCAGAACTTGAGCATTTCGTTCAAAAGCTTCTTCTTGCCCTGCTTGGCACCGCGGATCAGGCCGACGGTATAGTAGATCCCCTCCTTGTCACAGGAAATGATGGGCTTGAGGTTCAGCACTTCACCTACGATGGAAGTAACATTGCCGATGCGCCCGCCCTTTTTGAGGTATTTGAGCGTATCCATGTAGAACATGACCTTGCTGTCATAGATCTTGCGGTTGAGCCCATCTATTACCTGCTCGAAAGACCATCCTTCATTGAGCTTTACAGACGCCCAGATCGCCCAGATGCCCGATGCCACGGAGATGTTCTTTGTATCAAAGACGTAGATCTCGAGCTCATCCTGCTGCGACGCGGCGAGGCGGATCGTATTGAAAGTGCCGGAGAGACCGCTGGAGATCGCTATTGCGATGATCTTTTCATAGCCTGCATCACGGATCTCGTCGAAGATATCCTGTACTTCCGCCAGTGAGGGCGTGGAAGTGCTCGGATATTCGTCCGGAAACCTGCGGTAGACCATCAGCGGGTCGATATTCACTTCGTCGTCGTAATCCTTCTCCGGGTACATGACGCGCAGCGGCAGCATCCATATATCGTATTTCTGGCGGAAATCTTTGGGGACATCACAGCCCGAATCGATTAGCACCGCGACTTTCTGTTCGTTCATAAGCGCCTGCCTTTCGTTATTTAAGCTTCATAAAGAATCCTGTCCGTTAAAGCTCACGAATTCTCCCTGTCCTTGAGCATCTGATACATCTTCTCCATCACGGGCATAGGTACCCCGAGCCTTCTTCCTTCCCGCACACTATATCCGCAGAAGGTCTCGACCTCGGATCTTTTACCTGCGTGGACATCCCGCTGCAGGGAACTGGAGTCTGTGTCCAGAAGGACATTGTAGAAACGGTTGAGCATATTCTCTTCATAGTCTTCGCGGATCCGGACACCCTTGGCGCGGGCCAAAGCGCAGGCCTCCCTGATCGCCGCTTCATAGTCAGCCGCCTTGTCCGGATCGTCGCGAATGGGGCCGATATTGCAGTCATAAGCTGCCGTGCAGACATTGAACGCGGCGTTCAGGATATATTTCTCCCAAATAGCGGCCTCGATATCCCCGGCGATCTTAAAGTCGATGTCAGCTTCTTTCAGAATGGATTCGACGACCCCGACCGCCTCTGCGATCTCATCGCCTTCCTGCGCCGTACCGATCCGCATGGAGGCAAAATTCCCCTCCTGCCGGATGGAATAGTCGGCGTCCGCATAGGATACGATATAGATCACGCTGTCGACGACGCGGCATCCGGGCAGCGCTTCCCGGACTCTTTGACCGGGATCCACACCGTTCATGACCGGCACCAGGACCGTTCCGTCCCTGACCACCGGTTTCCCGTCCCTTCCGTGCTTCAGTTCGTCGAGTACCTGCTCCAGGGAATAATTCTTCACGCAGATGAAAACGACATCCTGATCCTCAAGATCAGGCACTGAGGACACGACAACGGGATGAGCCGTGATCTCTCCCTTGTAGTCGCTGTGCAGGATAAGCCCTCTCTCCTCGATCGTCTTTCCTCTGTCTCCTCTCGCTACGACTGTCACATCGGGCAGATGGGAGGCCAGCATCGCGCTCACGAAACCGCCTACACCACCGGCACCGATCACCGCTATCTTTGAACCGGACGCCATATCTGTTCTCCTGTTGACAATTTATCAAATGGTTTTGTGAACTATTTCCTGTAACTAAGGATAGCACGCTATGTTATCTTCGGCAATATTTCTGCGGTCGGCAGGGCTTATTTAGGGAGTTTTCCGCGCAGAAACCCGCATTTCTTTCACCGGCCATGGTGCAGAAGCCCCCTCCATCCTATATAATGGTAAGACAGCAGGAAAAGCTGGAATCTATGCATAATTGGCACGGGGGAATAAGGCTATGCTATCTTTTGACATCAAAGAGTACGATATTTACAGTGAGAAGGACCTCTCCGCAGGCGGCGCCGCCGTCCTGAAAAAGAAAGAGGGACGCACGATCAAATCCGGCGGGCTCTGGGTCTACGACAACGAGATCGCGGAGTTCAAGGGCGCGTTCGAGGACGGAAGTATCATCGCCGTGGAGGACTTTGACGGGTATTTCATGGGATACGGCTTTGTCAACAGGAGATCGAAGATCACGGTGAGGCTCCTGTCGCGCCGCAGGGAGCATCCTGTCACACCGGCGCTCCTTACGCAGCGCGTGCGGGACGCGTGGGAGTACCGCAAAAAGGTCATAGACACCTCCAGCTGCCGCCTGATCTTCGGGGAGGCGGACTTCCTGCCGGGGCTCACGGTGGACAAATACGAGGACGTGCTCGTCGTCGAATCGCTGGCGCTGGGCATCGACCGCCTCAAGGGGCATATCCTCGCGGCGCTCGTAAAGGTCCTGTCGGAGGACGGCATACAGGTCCGCGGCATCTACGAGCGCAGTGACGCCAAGGTCCGGGAGCTCGAGGGACTGCCGCGCGAGAAGGGATTCCTCACAGCGCCCTTTGATACCAAAATACAGATCACCGAGAACGGCGTCCGCTATATCGTGGATATAGAGAACGGCCAGAAGACGGGATTCTTCCTGGACCAGAAGGACAACCGGCGCGCGATCCACCGGCTCTGCGGGGGCGCGAAGGTCCTGGACTGCTTTACGCACACCGGGTCATTTGCCCTGAACGCGGCAGTGGCCGGCGCTGCTTCCGTGCTGGCTGTGGACGCGTCCGATCTCGCCGTCGAGCAGGCGAGGGAGAACGCGCGGCTCAATGGCGTGGATGACCGGGTCTCCTTCCTGTGCAGCGACGTGTTCGCTCTTTTGCCGGAACTCATTTCGAAGGGAGAGCAGTACGACGTGGTCATTCTGGATCCGCCGGCCTTCACCAAGTCGCGCAATTCCATCAAGGCGGCTGCGCGGGGCTACCGCGAGATCAACCTGCGCGGCATGAAGCTCGTCAGGAACGGAGGGTACCTGGTCACCTGCTCCTGCTCGCACTTTATGGATCCGGAGCTGTTCACAAAGACCATCGGCGAAGCGGCGCGGGACGCGCACAGGCGGCTGAGGCAGGTGGAGTTCAGGACACAGGCTCCGGACCACCCGATCCTGTGGTCGTCGGACGAGTCCTATTATCTCAAATTTTATATTTTCCAGGTCGTGGAGGAGGTGTAAAAAAGGCCCGCGCAACGAGACACGCATTTTTCAAAAACCCGAATTGCCACAAGCATGAATAAATTTCATCAGGCAAATTCAAATAATTATACAAAGATACTGGAAAAATTTTTGCAAGAGGTCTATAATGTTCGGAAAATACACCACTTTACAGTGATGAATTATAAAGACCATGTTGAATGGAAAACGAATTACGAAGCAGGAGGAAACAGGAATGGTTGCTAAGAAAGACATTGATTGGGGAAATCTGGGATTCGCATATCATGTGACAGACAAGAGATATGTATCCATGTATCAGGGCGGCAAGTGGGACGACGGCGCGCTGATCTCGGACGACAAGATCGTCATGAGCGAAGACGCGGGCGTTCTTCAGTATTCCCAGTCTTGTTTTGAAGGACTCAAGGCGTACGAGACACAGGACGGACATATCGTATGTTTCCGCCCCGACCTCAACGCGCAGAGAATGTATGACTCCGCGCAGCGTCTGGAGATGCCCCCGTTCCCCACTGACCGCTTTATTGAGGCAGTCAAGATGGTCGTCAAGGCGAACGAAGCGTGGGTGCCCCCGTACGGGACAGGCGCGACGCTCTATATCCGCCCTTATATGTTCGGCATCAGCCCGGTCATCGGCGTTAAGCCCGCCGAGGACTATATGTTCCGTATTTTCGTTACGCCCGTAGGCCCTTATTTCAAGGGCGGCGCGAAGCCGATCGTGGTCCGCATCAGCGATTTCGACCGCGCGGCGCCGAGAGGAACAGGCCACATCAAGGCGGGCCTCAACTACGCGATGAGCCTTCATCCGATCGTGGACGCGCACAAACAGGGATTTGCGGAGAACATCTACCTGGATCCCGCGACCAGGACCAAGCTGGAAGAGACCGGCGGCGCCAACATCCTTCTTGTGGATGCTGACAACACACTGGTCATCCCCGCATCCGACAGTATCCTTCCTTCCATCACCCGCCGCTCCATCCACTATGTGGCGGAGAAGTACCTGGGCATGAAGGTCGTGGAGAGAGAGGTCCTGCTGTCCGAAGTCATGAACGGCGACTTCAAGGAGTGCGGCCTGTGCGGCACGGCAGCTGTCATTTCCCCGATCGGAAAGATCAATGACCACGGCAAAGAGTTCGAGTTCGCGAGCGGCATGGATGAGATGGGCCCTGTCATGAAGAGCCTGTACGACACGCTGACCGGCATCCAGATGGGCAGGATCGAAGCGCCTGAGGGATGGATCGTGAGAATCGACTAAGATCGGCATGGTTATAAGACCGGCACTGTGTCCGGCGGAGGCTCACGTTCTAAAGATGCGCTCCTCCTTATGAGCGCATCTTTTATGCTCTCCGCCAAACACAGCGCCGGTCTTCTCTATGCCCATAAAGCCTTCTTTCCTTCATACCGGCGGCTGTGGTTAAGTCCTGAGAATTATGGTAAAATAAAAAGGATAGTTTAAAGATCGATTGTTCATATATGTCAGGAGGTTTTTATACATGAAGGCTTTAATACTTGCAGCGGGTTTCGGAAAGAGGCTTCAGCCGCTTACCAATAAGATCCCCAAGTCCATGGTGACAGTGAACGGCACGCCGCTTCTGTGCAATGCGCTCAACAATGTGACGGCGCTGGGCATTTCCGAGGTGGGCATCGTGGTCGGCCATATGGCGGACTACATCAAGGAGAATATCGGCAGTGAGTGGAACGGCGTTCCGGTGCGCTATTTTGAAAACGAGAGATATCTTGAGACCAACAACGTGGTCTCCCTGTACAAGGCGGCGGATTTCTGTGACGACGACATGCTGATGCTGGAGTGCGATATCTACTATCACAAGGAGATGCTCGAAAGGCTCCTTCAGGGCGAGGGCGACTGCTCCATTCTGGTAAGTCCTTTCAATCCGCTTACCATGGACGGCACCGTGATCCGGGTCGAGGGAGACAAGGCGTACAGCCTCATTCTCGGCAAGTGGCAGGGAGAGAATTTCGATTACTCGAAGACCCGCAAGACGGTGAATATGTACAGGTTCACCAAGGATTTCGTGAAGAACAAATATATGCCCCTGGTCCGCTGGTACGTGGAGTGCATGGGCGAGAACAGCTACTATGAGAAAGTACTGGGCAGCCTTATGTACTATCGCGAGTGCGATTTCAGGATCGTGGAAGTACCCGAGGAAATGTGGTGCGAGATCGACGACGAGTATGATCTTAAGAGGGCAAGAGCCAGATTCGGCAAATGACATAAACAACAGGTGAGGAGAATACTATGAGCGAGAAGAAGATGATGCTCGGAAATGCGGCGATCGCAAGAGGTGTCTGGGAGGCCGGCGTGAAGGTCTCGTCAGCATATCCGGGGACGCCCAGCACGGAGATCAGCGAAGAACTGGTGAAATACCCCGGTGTATACGCGGAGTGGGCCCCCAATGAGAAAGTAGCCGCGGAAGTGGCGATCGGCGCTTCGATCAGCGGCGTGCGGTCTTTCTGCACGATGAAGATGGTGGGACTGAATGTGGCGGCGGATCCGCTGTATTCCTTCTCTTACATCGGCTGCAACGGCGGCATGGTCATGGTCGTCGCGGACGACCCGGGCCTTTACAGCTCCCAGAACGAGCAGGACACCAGAAGAGTGTGCCGCGCGGCAGTCGTTCCGTGCCTTGAGCCCGCGGACTCCCAGGAGGCCAAGGACTTCATCAAATACGCGTACGAGATCAGCGAGAAGTACGACACACCGGTCATCGTGAGGACGACGACCCGCCTCGCGCACTCCCAGTGCGAAGTGGAACTTTGCGACCGCGAGGAGGTCGCTGACAAGCCCTACGAGAGGAATATACAGAAGAACGTCATGATGCCCGCTATGGCCAAGAAGCGCCATCTCGTCGTCGAGCAGCGCATGAAGGCTCTCGCGGAATACGCGAATCTCGCCCCTTTCAATAAGGTCGAGAAGGGCAATATGACCGTGAACGGCAAGAAGATCGGCTTTATCACCGAAGGCATTGCTTATCAGTATGTCAAGGAAGTGTGTCCGGACGCGTCGGTCCTTAAGCTCGGCATGTGCAACCCTCTTCCCGAGAAGCTGATCCGCGATTTCGCGGCAGAAGTGGACGAGCTCTATATTTTCGAAGAGCTGGAGCCTGTCGTCGAGGAACAGGTCAGGGCGTGGGGGATCCCCTGCATCGGCAAGGAGAGATTCACGATCCAGGGCGAGTACAGCGCGAACATGATCCGCGAGAAAGTGCTGGGCATGGACCTCGGTCTTAAGGCGGAGCCCCAGATCCCGCCGAGGCCTCCGATCCTCTGTCCGGGCTGCCCGCACCGCGCGACATTCTCTGTCCTGAACAAGCTGAAGATCCACGCCGCGGGCGACATCGGCTGCTACACGCTCGGCGCGCTTGCGCCGCTCTCCGTCGTCGATACGACGGTCTGCATGGGATCGAGCATCTCCTCCCTGCACGGCATGGAGAAGGCCAAGGGACACGACTTTGTGAAGAACTGGGTCGCGGTGATCGGTGACTCCACGTTCATGCACACAGGCATCAATTCCCTGATCAATATGTACTACAACCAGTCCCACGGCACGGTGATCATTCTTGATAACCGTACGACCGGCATGACGGGACATCAGGACCATCCGGCGACGGGCAAGACCCTGTCCGGAGAGATCGTTCCCGCGGTGGACTTCAAGGATCTGTGTAACGGCATCGGCATTACCAATGTCCATGTGGTCAATCCCTATGACCTCGACGAGCTGACGAAGGTCATTAAGGAGGAAGTGAAGAAAGAGGAGCTCTCCGTGATCATCGCAAAGGCTCCCTGCGCGCTCCTCAAGGGCCAGAAGCACCCCTATAAGGTGGAGCCCGTTCCGGAGAAGTGCGTGCACTGCGGCGCATGCCTGCGTCCCGGCTGCCCTGCGCTGACCAAAAAAGAGAACGGCGATATTTTGATCGACAAGACGATGTGCAACGGATGCGGTCTCTGCATGAGCCTGTGCAAGGTAGGCGCGCTGCAGAAAGTGGAAGCCTGACGGCGCTCCGGCATAGTTCAGCATAGGACTCATTGGGTACTGCATTGGAGGTAATGCGATGGAAACAAAGAATATCATGATCGTAGGTGTAGGCGGACAGGGCACCCTGCTCACCAGCCGCATTCTGGGCGGCGTCATGGAGAACGCCGGATATCAGGTGAAGGTCTCTGAAGTGCACGGTATGGCGCAGCGCGGCGGCAGCGTCGTGACATTCGTCCGTTACGGGACGAGCGTGGCGGAGCCGATCGTCGAAGAAGGGCAGGCGGACGTGCTGATCGCCTTCGAGAGGCTCGAGGCGATGCGTTACGCCCACTTCCTGAAAAAGGACGGCGTCCTGATCGTCAACGACTGGCGCATCGATCCCATCAGCGTCGTGATGGGCGCGGCGAAATACCCCGATAATATCATCGAGGATCTGGAAAAAGAGTACACGGTCTATAAGATCAACGCCATGGAAGAGGCGCTGCGCCTGGGCAATTCCAGGGTCTTCAACAACGTAGTGCTCGGCATGGCCGCAAGGCATATGGATTTTACGAGAGAAGAGTGGCTGAAGGTCATTGAAGAGAAGGTCCCGCCGAAGACGGTGGAGATCAACACGAAAGCGTTCCTTGCGGGATACGAAAAATAAGCGACGGGGGCTGCCGCACTGAGACTTTCCTGGTCTGAGGCGCCGGATAACGGTTCCTATTAAAAGGATTCTGAACTCCGGGAGTTAAATGCTCCTAAGGTTTGGAATCCTTTATTATTGGGGATGACTCCTGACTCCTAAGGTTGTGAACTACTGATCCTTAGGCGTGGGCTTTGCTCCTAAGATTGTGAATTTTTGTTTCTTAGGAGTTCCCGGTAAGGAGTATCCCCTCTGCCCTTGGATTTGCGCGCTTAAAAACTGCAGAAAAAATCAAAATTCTATCTTGCACGGAAGCAAACGGTATGTTAAACTATAACTCCGTGGGATTTGTCCCATTATTTTTTCCTTGCTCTCACCTGGGTGAGGGCCAGAGACCAGAAGGAGGTAAAAGCACATGAGCAAATACGAGTTAGCCGTTGTTGTCAATGCGCAGATTGACGATGAAGCAAGGACAGCCGTAGTCGACAG
>OCTX012274056.1_pt1 | contig 10386 bp, 10 predicted proteins | sample 1539691 | NCBI WGS metagenome assembly OCTX01 (sample SAMN02144231, study PRJEB22623) | gut metagenome | biome: sheep rumen | host: Ovis aries | place: New Zealand | reverse complement strand
ATGGAGACTGTCCTCATGAGGTCATCGCTCCCTCATTATATAAAGAGCCTCCCATCTCAGGCACAGTGAGACTTCCGGCTGCAAATAAAGCCGAAACCGGAGCATTCTGTTCTGATACAGACTTTAGCTCCGATTACGGAAAAGATGACTATCCTTTTGAGGATACCCTTCCGGGTGTGACTGTAAAAAATCTTTCGGAAGAAGATAATCAAAAACTGTTCGGAATTTTTTCATTCCCCCGAAAAAAAAGCGTAACTGACGAAGAAGTACCCGAACAGAATATCCGGCAGCATACCATAGAGGAATCTCTGAACGAAAAAACAAAGTCCGGTGCCTTAAAGGGAAAGCTCACCTTTACCGTACTTCTGATGGCTTTGATTCCTTCTCTTGTCTGGTTCCTTAAAGGTGCTCTGATATTCAAAAAGGCCCTTCCCCTGATTCTTGCTCTGGAAATAGGCCTTTGTATGATGATAGCTCTTGATCTGATAATGAATAAGCTTCCGGATGAGGGGTGACCTGACAAAGAATCAGGCTTCTTCTATTTCCTTCTCGTAAGTAAAGGAAATGATACCTGTATGCTGCTCGATGGCAAAGTTTACAGGAAGATAGTCACCAAGCTTGGTGCGATACTCCGCATTCAGGGCCATTGTGGAATACACAGATCCTGACATGGCAGCGATCATATCGCAATATTCCTTTTTATCCGGAAGAATGTAATAAAGCTTCTCTTCATCGGAATAATCGATCTTTGTACGCTTCAGATTAAATCCGGCAGTGCCAAAACCATCCACAGAAATAAAGGGAGTGAACACTACACTTCTCTCTTCAGACTCCTTATCAATAGCATAAACAGTAAAGAAATGCTCCTCTGACTCTCCCAGGCTGCCTATAAAGGGGGCACGTATCCACTTGGTCTCTCCGATAATATCACGATTCATGAACTGATCCTGAGTCACATTCGGAGTCGATGTATCCCTCATATCCTTTATCCATTCATTGCGGATGTACTTCATGTTTTTAAGAAGATAGTTCTGATATATTTCAGAAAACTCTTCTTTCTTTATAATGAGAGCAACCTTCTCCTCGCTATACCATCTCTTCATATATTCACCTCTCTAAAATAATAATCAGCGCTAAGCACATATCCGGAAATAACAACCCATATCTTTACTATCGATCCTATGGATCAGGACTGAAAATGATTACTTTCAGTATAACATATTATGAATCAGTTTAACTGATAATTAATGAACTATTGGGCGGTCCGCAGATCGTAGTTTATGCTTTTTTCACGAGATCCTTAACAACTTCACCTGCTATTATCATCCCCGCTACCGGAGGAACAAATGACACCGAACCCGGGACAGCTTTTCTTACAGGCTGCGTATCCTTTATTTCCCCAGAGCTGTCATTCTGCTTCTCATCTGCAAAATCATATATTTCTTTATGTTCTACAGGTGTTTCGGTGGAATAAACAACCTTCAGATGCTTAACATTTCTTTTTTTAAGTTCCCGTCTCATAACCCTTGCCAGAGGATCACCTGAAGTCTTATAAATATCGGTGACCTGAAGTCTGGTCGGATCCAGTTTATTTCCGGTTCCCATGCTGCTTATGACAGGTATCCCTGCCTTCTGACAGCATACTATGAGCTCTATTTTGGCAGTTACCGTATCTATGGCATCCACAACGTAATCGTATTCTGTAAAATCAAAGGTATCGCTGTTCTCGGGCAGAAAGAAAGTCTTATATGTCTTAACGACACACTCATGATTTATTTCTCTTATTCTTTCAGCCATAACATCGACCTTATATTTACCGATATTTTTTTCTGTGGCAATAATCTGACGGTTTATATTCGTGATACTCACTGTATCATTATCCACGATATCTATGGCACCTACTCCGGAGCGCACCAGTGCCTCAACAACATATCCCCCTACTCCGCCTACACCAAAAACCAGTATCCTCGATTTTCTGAGTATATCGATTCCTTCACTGCCAAGTAAAAGTCGGGATCTTGTAAAACTATCCTGCATGGCCTGCTCCTTTCAGTATTATATCCGTACAAAAAATCGCTGCCATAGACTGACAGCGATTTAATGATATCTGTTTTTATATTTTTGTCAAATCCGATTTACATCAAATCCGCAACGTTGAGCCATTTCTCAAGAATATCCTTTTCTTCCGGTCTGTTCTTTGTGAGGTTGGCTGCTGCAATGATAGGAAGCCACTTATGAACATAAGACTTGTCTGTATTTGTCTTTGAGCAGAAATCAGCATAATACTTCTCTGCAACATCCTTATCATAAAGATATAAAATGGTATAGGTTCTGGCTACATCTGCACTTGCATTGCCCTGAGCTGCATGTACCCAGTCTAAGAGATACATGGTTCCGTCATCCTTAACGATTATATTGGATGGTCTGAAGTCTCCATGTACAAGCTTAAAGTGCTTTGGCATAGACTCAAGTCTTGTGAGAAGCTCATATCTTGTGCTGGAATCAATTGTATTTAAACCATTGATCTGATATGTGAGCTTGTCCTTAAGCTTCTGAAGCAATGGAGCTTTCTTAGTGAAAACAGACATCTGAAGGTCTACCATCTTTCCGATGTACTCATCCATCTTTGCAGGATTTTCATTCATCAGCTGCTCCAGCGTCTTTCCTTCAACATACTCTTTTTCGATGACCCACTGACCATCTTCATTATAAACGCCTAAAATCTTCGGTACATTTATTCCATCGATATTTTCAACTCTTGTGTTTATAAAAGCCTCATGGAATACTTCCGATTTGTCAAAGTCCTTTGAAAAAACCTTGAAAATCTTATCACCATCGCGATACACACTTTTGAAAGTGCTCTGTGATAATAACTCTCTAGCCATATTCTGTCTCCTTTGCTTGGAAAAACATCCTTCTTTTTTATAAACCAATTTTACTACAGCCCAAAATAAAAGGAAACAGAAAATTGTTAAATAAATAACAAAATTTCCGTTTCCTTTTTGTTCATTGTTAATAGTTTAACATTTAAATATAATTAAATCTGAATACGGCACATCCGTAAGCCGGAAGAGGATAGCTGATACGGTACGGCTTACCGTCACATTCACTCTTTTCAGCCTGATAAACATTCTTGGAAGTCTTGGCATCTACATTACCATCTTCATTGAAGATCAATGTGTATTTACCCTTCTCGGGAACACCTACCACATAATCATTTCTCTCCATCGGAGTCATATTGATAACGAAAAGAAGACTGTTCTTTCCTGTACTGTCTTTACGGATAAAACTGAAAATGGATCTTTCGGCATCGTCAGCATTTATCCACTCAAATCCATTCCAGCTGTCATCAAGCTCCCACATGGCCGGATAATTCTTATACATATGTAAAAGATCCCGGACAAAGCTGTGGACATTCTTATGCCATGGTTCTTCGGTAAGATACCAGTCCAAAGCCACATTTTCATTCCATTCATGGAGCTGGGCAAAATCCTGACCCATGAATAGCAGTTTCTTTCCCGCATGACCAAACATAAACAGATATCCGCACTTAAGGTTTCTGAACTTATCCTCATATATTCCCGGCATCTTGTTTATCATGGAGCATTTAAGATGAACAACCTCATCATGAGAAAGCACCAGAATAAACTTCTCAGCAGTCGCATAGCTCATTCCAAAGGTCATCATGTTGTGAGCGCCTTTTCTGAAAAACGGATCCTGCTTCATGTAGCCCAAAAAGTCATGCATCCAGCCCATATTCCATTTAAAGGTAAAACCGAGACCATCATCTTCAGGAGCAGTAGTCACTTTAGGCCATGCAGTTGACTCTTCCGCTATGATCATCGTACCGTCTTTTCTTCCGCGTATTACAGAATTGAGATGCTTAAAGAACTCTATGGCATCCAGATTTCCGTTTCCACCGTATTTGTTAGGTACCCACTGACCATTCTCGCGCCCATAATCGAGATACAGCATGGAAGCAACAGCATCGACTCTCAGTCCGTCAATATGGTACTCATCATACCAGTAGAGAGCATTTCCTATAAGGAAATTTCTTACCTCATTCTTGCTGTAGTCAAAAATCTTGGTACCCCAGTCGGGATGCTCACCCATCCGAGGATCCGCATATTCATAGGTGGCTGTTCCGTCAAAGTCTGCGAGTCCCTGAGCATCCTTAGGGAAATGTGCCGGTACCCAGTCGAGGATAACACCTATACCATGTTTATGAAGATAGTCCACCATATACATAAATTCCTTTGGTGTTCCGTATCTGCTTGTAGGCGCATAATATCCCGTTACCTGATATCCCCAGCTTGCGTCCAGTGGATGCTCTGCGATTCCCATAAGCTCAACATGTGTATATCCCATGTCGTTACAGTACCTAGCCAGCTCCTCTGCTGCTTCCACATAAGTATAGAAACCGTTCTTTTCTTCCCTGTCCTTTTTCTTCCATGAGCCTATATGACATTCGTATATAGCTATAGGCTGTGCAAATGTCGGTGTCTTTGCTCTTTTGGTGAGCCATTCACCGTCTCCCCATCTGTAATTTGACACATCTGCGGTCTTTGACGCAGTTCCAGGACGGAATTCTGCCGAAAATCCGTATGGATCAGCTTTATAAAGCACTTCACCTCTCTTTGTATGGATGGCGAACTTATACAGCTCGTCATATCCCATATCCTCCATGAAGCCTTCATATATACCGCTGTCCTCGAGCGGCAGCATGTAATTTGCTGTTACATCCCAGTTATTTCTGTCACAGACTATGGATACTGCCTTTGCATGAGGTGCCCATACAGCAAAGTGCATACCTCTTTTGCCGTTCAATGTGGCCGGATGTGCACCCATCTTTTCATATATCTTATAATTTCTACCCTGTCCGAAGAGATAACGATCAAGTTCTGTAATAAAAACCGGATCCAAATCCCAGTTGCATGTACTCTTCTTCTCTGAGACAGCTTTGATTTCCTTCTGTTCTACTACTCTTAGTGTATTGTTATTTGCACTGTTCTTTTTTGTTTTCTTTTCCTTGGTAAGTTTTCTTCTTGCCGAAGACCTGGTTGCCATAATTCCCCTCCATACGCTGATAACTCGAAATCAACCATATTATACAACAAACCGACCGGCTTTTGCCGATCGGTCTGAAAAATTAATCTTATAACAATTAAAAAAATGGAATTATCATTTACTTAATCTTTATGATCTTTCCTGAATTTGGCTTCAAGGTGATCATGATACGGTTATCCTGTTCAATCTGTATTTCTTCTTCCGAAATAAGATCGAAGGCTACATTGGCCTTAACAGGCAGTGTCACATAAAACACAGCTGCTTCCTCATCATTGTTAAGAGCGGTAATTACAGCACTGTTTGTATCCAGACGAGCATAAGCCCACTGCTTGCACTGAAGATACAGTTCCTTATACTGACCCATATGAAGCTCCGAGTTCTTTCCGTGTATTTCCGCCAGCTTCGCTATAAATGAGGTGAGTCTGTTGGGCTTCATCTCATCAATATTTATGCATGGACGCAGAGGACTGTCATCCCAGCCGTCTCTTTTCTTTCCTTCCAGTCCGAATTCTCCGCCGTAATATATGGATGGCTTTCCCGGAAGTGTGAAAAGGGCCATATAACATGATCTGAGATTATCCTTATTCTCAAGCTTTGATGCTATACGATCCACATCATGATTCTCAAGGAAAAGGTAAAGATCCTTCGCAATATTCATGTTTCTGTTAAGATTATGAGCTATCTCAAAAAAATTGTGACTGTTAAAACCACTGTATATGGACTTATGGAGCTCATAGTTCGTTACAGAATGCAAGGTTTCAGCATTGACCCATCTGGGATACTCTCCATGAATAACTTCACCCATGAGCCAGAACTCGGGTTTCATCTGGGTCGTAAAATACCTTAGGGACTTTTGGAAGTTGATGTCCAGAACATCAGCACAGTCAAGTCTCAGACCGTCTATATCGAAGGTATCCACCCAGTACTGAACCACATCAATGAGATATTTCCTCATCTGTTCATTGTTAAAATTCAGCTCAGGCAGCTCCCATGCGTTTCTCCAGGCGGAATACGAAAAACTGTCTCCCAATGGAGATCTTTGGTCAAAGCTGATCCCCTTGTACCAGTCCTTATAGGGACTGTCCCAGAGCTTTTCCCGTATATCCTTAAAGGCAAAAAAATCTCTACCGGTATGGTTGAAGACCGTATCCACAACTACATGGATTCCGTAATTATGGGCTGTATCCACAAATTTACGGAAGTCATCATTGGAACCTATTCTCCTGTCCACCGTCTTATAATCGATGGTGTCATAACCGTGACTTCCGGATTCAAAGATAGGTCCGATGTAGACTGCATCACACCCAAGCACCTTAAGATAAGGAATAAATGCAGTAAGCTCATGAAAATGATGTCTGACTTCGCCGCCATCATTTTTCTTATCCGCTCCCACCATACCAAGGGGATACATGTGATAAAAAATTGCACTATCGTACCACGCCATAGACTCCTCCGCTTATTTTGTTTTTCTCCGGCTTACAAAACGCTCTATACCATCCAGAGCTCTCTTCAGATCCTGAATAGAATAAGCGTAAGAAATACGCATAAATCCTTCTCCGCAGTCACCGAAAGCAGTTCCCGGAACGATGGCTACCTTTTCCTCCTCAAGAAGCTTTGTGGCGAACTCCTCAGAACTCATGCCGAAATTTTTTATGGATGGGAATACATAAAATGCACCGTAGGGTTCAAAACACTCCATTCCCATTTCACGAAGACGTGCAACCAGATATCTGCGGCGCTCATCGTAGGCCTCTCTCATCTTTGCTATATCTTCGTCACCGTTCTTTAATGCTTCAACCGCAGCATACTGGGATGTTGTAGGTGCACACATGATGGCAAACTGGTGCAGCTTCAGTATCTGCTGCATGATAAGCTGCGGACCGCAGCAGTATCCGAGTCTCCATCCAGTCATGGCATAGGCCTTTGAGAAGCCATTTATATATATGGTCCTTTCACGCATGCCGGGAAACTCTATGATACTTGAAGATTTGCCCTTATAGCTGAGCTCACTGTAAATCTCATCAGTCAGTACATAAATATCATTCTCTTCAATAATAGAAACAAGCTTTTCCAGATCCTCCCTTTCCATGATGGCACCTGTAGGATTGTTCGGGAAGGGCAGCACAAGAAGCTTCGTTTTTGAGGTCAGCTTCTCCTTAAGCTTCTCAGGTGTGAGTCTGAACTCATCCTTCTCCTCCAGTTCAACAGGAACAGGAACACCGCCTGCCATAATGGCACAGGGTACATAGGATACGTAACTGGGCTGAGGTATAAGTACCTCATCTCCCGGATCAAGCATGACTCTCATGGCAAGATCTATAGCCTCAGAACCACCTACAGTAACCATAACCTCAGTTAAGGGATTGTAATCAACATCATAATTTCTCTTGATATATTTAGTGATCTCCTGTCTCAGTTCCTTAAGACCTGCATTTGAAGTATAGAAGGTTCTTCCTCTTTCCAGCGAATGAATGCCTTCTTCTCTTATGTGCCACGGAGTATCAAAATCAGGCTCACCTACGCCGAGTGAAATAGCATCCTTCATATCTGCAACTATATCAAAGAACTTTCGTATTCCGCTTGGCTGTATTCCCGTTATCTTACTGTTTAAAGGATTTTTCATGGTGATACCTTCATTCTCTCGTCAACTCTTGGCTGTTCAATGACGGTGCCATGATCCTTATACTTCTTCAGTACAAAATGTGTTGCAGTTGAAAGCACTGAATCCATGGGAGAAAGTTTACTGGATACAAAGGATGCAACCTCCTTCATGGTCTTTCCGCTGATAAGAACGGTAAAATCAAAGGAACCGGACATAAGGTATACCGCATCCACCTCATCATACTGATATATACGCTGTGCAATGGAATCAAATCCCAGCCCGCGCTGTGGTGTGACCTTTACCTCGATAAGAGCATCTACTCTTTCATCATTTGTTTTGTCCCAGTTTATAAGTGTGTGATATCCACAGATGATATGTTCCTTTTCCATAGACTCAATTTCAGCAGCTACCTTTATCTCATCCTCCCCAAGGATAGTTGCTATATCCTTAACAGTAAGACGAGAATTTTTCTCTATTATAGTTAAGATCTTCTCTCTCATATTGTCTCCTCACTTTCTGCACTGAGAAATCTATCCAATTCCTCATATGATTCCTTTGTTAAATAGGCTATCTCCGCACCATCGGTACGTATACGTTTTTTTTCTGCCGTGAATCTTCCAAACACAGAAGCCTTCACCGGTTCCGTTGTTCTGAGATGTCCCTCACTGTCGAAGCCTGCTCTCTGCCCTTTTGAAAAACCTTCATCCGCAATACTCTTTGAATGCTCAAGCTGAAGTCCGATAAAATCCTCGGAGAACTGTGTCCCCTTGTCCATCGCCATGAGCCAGCATTTCTCCGACCAGAGTCTGAACGGGGACAAATCAAAGATCTCGCAGATCTCAATAGTGAATTGGCTTACGGGGATACGATCATATCTGAATCTGCATCCCACACCATTTCCTTTTTTCTTTCCTGTTTCAGGGTCCAATGCCTCAGCCTCGCAAAAATCCCAGAGAGCCTTCAGTACTCCTCCCTTATTCACGGGAAATATTTTGGATACACCGTACTTTAGTCTGTATCCCGGCATAAGGCATTCAACAGGATCATCTGCCTGTCCCGCTCGCGCCTCTCTCGCCCCATTGAACCACTGCTGCATGGCCTCATCCTGTTCGGAAAGTTTTCTTAACTCCTCATCAAGATAAGCTTTCGAGAATCTTTCCCGGAACTTTTCAGGATACAATTCCAGAAGCTTTCCTACTGCATAGGTTCCTACTTCACCGACCATTACCAGATCCTGACCCGGAATGATTTTTTGTTCCATATTATATATTCCAATCTGTTTTTTTGATCATGAACAGGCAGAATCGCTTCGAATCAGCCTGTTGTTACAAAAAAAGCGGCTGTCCTCAATGGACTGCCGCTTCATTTTACTCTGTCTTCATCTAACAATATAAGGAAGAACCATAGTCAGCACCATTGCAAGTATAAGACCAATGACAATAACCGCTGATATAGTCTTCTTAGTTTTTGGACTCATCATCTCAATCTCCTTGAAATCCCTTCTGGTATTCAATGTCATAAACCGACAGAAATCTGTCAATATTTTCTATATAATACACTCTTTACCAGCTACTTACAAGTTTTTTATTGAAGTGATCAGCTAATGATGGTTCTGTTAAGCGGAATCCGGCCTATTTAAAAACGTCTATTTCTCCTGAATAGCTTTTATCGCAGCTATGACTGCAGCTCTCAGGCCTTTTTCCTCAAGAGCGGCAACTCCGCGAATGGTGGAGCCTCCCGGTGAACACACTTCGTCCTTCATTTCTCCGGGATGCCTGCCGCTTGAAAGCTGGAGTGCAGCATTTCCCTCTATCATGGCAGATACCATTTCATAAGCTGCTTTTCTTGGAATACCGTACATGACAGCTGCATCAGCCATTGCTTCGGTAAAAAGGTCCGCAAAAGCCGGTCCGCATCCGCATACAGTTCCGGAGGCTCCCATTAGCTTTGTATCAACAAATATTACTCTTCCTAAATATGAAAGAAGTTCTTGCGCCGTCTCAAGCTGTTCATCTGTCAGAGAATGTTTATTCTCGGCTACAAATATTCCCTTGTTTATGGAAACCGGAGTATTGGGGCAGGTACATAGAAGATGGGTTCCTTCTTTAAGTACTGCTTCATCGAAATATCTTTCAAAATCGTATCCCCAAGCTATGGATATGACCAGTTTTCCGGTATCCTCTGCCAATGTCTCTGCAAGAGGTGTTATAACTTCCTTTATTTTATTTGGCTTAACAGCAATAAAGACTATATCTGATACTGATGCAAGCTCCCTGTGATCTTCCAGGGGATTGATCCCGCCCATGCTTTTGCACTTTTCGCAGAGCTTATCATAATGTCCGGAGACAGCATACATATTCTCCGCTTTGAATCCGGAATTTATGAGTCCATGGGCGATGGCTCCTGCCATGTTTCCGAATCCGATATAGCCTATCTTTAATTCTTTTATGGTCTTCATAGCTTATGCCTTTCTGTCATAGGTTCTTTATCCATTTTATAATTTTGCATTGGTGATTTCTATTTCTTTTTGGTTATGATTAGCATTGCCGGAGAAAAATAAGATAAGGCAATTGATGCTTAACATTAAATGCTGCACATAGATTGCCATTTACTTAACTATGCCGTTGAAAACGCAATCCGTGCATAGCACAAAGTGCTACGCACGGATTATGTGGCATTGCCACATAATCAAAGAAAGCAGAGAATCGCCTTTGGCA
>OCTX012106191.1_pt1 | contig 10386 bp, 10 predicted proteins | sample 1539691 | NCBI WGS metagenome assembly OCTX01 (sample SAMN02144231, study PRJEB22623) | gut metagenome | biome: sheep rumen | host: Ovis aries | place: New Zealand | reverse complement strand
GCGAAACCTGTTACAAGCCCGTGTTGGTGGTCAACGTGTGCTCCGAGCGGACAAATGCGATAGGGAGAGAAGAGCTGGTAGAGCGCATCTCCTTTCCCGAAGAATGTTCGATATGCTTGAAATAAATCTTCCATATCATTTTGTAGTTTAAGTTTCTGAATTAAGAGTAGAGGATAATTGAACCGACAGGTTCAGATGGTGGGTGATGCAAGCGGGCAGTTCGTCTTGATAGTGCGTTACCATGATGAGCGTTTTGTTGGGTCGCTCACAAAACGCTTCGATGATGTCTTTCACCATTCTCCGATTGTAGTCGTCTAATCCGTGCAGAGGCTCGTCAAGTATCAGCAGTTCTGGGTCTTTTACGAAAGCCCGTGCCAAAAGCACCAGTCGTTGCTCACCGCTTGAGAGTTTCAGGAATGTATGGTCGGCCAAATGGCCGATACCGAAGATGTCCATCCACCAGCGGCATTGTTCATATTCACTCTCGTCTGGTTTTACGTATAGTCCCACCGAGTCTTTTAGACCGCTGGCTACAATACGTATGGCAGACATGTCGCGTTGGTAGGAGCGGTGCATCTCTGGCGACACGTAGCCTATGTGCTTTTTGATTTCCCAAATGCTCTCGCCACTCCCCCGAGGATGTCCAAAAAGTGTGAGGTCACAGGCATAGGCCTGAGGATTGTCAGCACATACCAAGCTAAGCAATGTTGACTTCCCCGAGCCGTTACAACCGCTCAAAGCCCATCGCTCTCCGTTCCTTACTGTCCAGTCGAGATTGTTAAGAATGGTGCGGTTTCCGTAGCGGATAGTCACCTGATTCATTTTCACAATCTCGTCAGTACTATAATTGTTTTCTTTTTCGTTCAAATGGAGAATAGCATTCCGACGGTCAGACGAAAGCACATGTGAAGGTGAAGCAGGTTTGTGTGTAAGATACTCATCGAGTGTCATCTTCGAGCCCACTTTCATGCGGTATACTTCCACCACATGTGTGATGAAATGTGGTATGTCGTCAGTCTTCGAAAACACCAATATCAGTTGTAATATATGCTCTTTGGAGAGCTGCTCAAGAAGAAGCCTCAGTTGTTCGCGGGTCGGAGCATCGAGCCCTATGAACGGGTTGTCAAGAATGAGTACGCTCGGTTGGGCAAACAAAGCTATAGCTAGTTTAAGCTTACGCAACTCTCCACTACTGAGCAAGATGATATATTTATCGAGCAGATAGTCCATGTTGAACAATCTGTAGATGCGTTGTTGCATTGCTCTCCGTTCCTTGGTGTCTTTCCCACTTAAAAGGAAATGCTCCTCCAACATGCTGTCGGCGGTTGGGGTCTGCTGGTCTATCTCCATTTGGTTCCAACGTTGCTGAAGAAAGTAGGTTCGGTCGTTGTCTCCTCCATAGGTGTCACGAAATGTAATGTATTTCAAGTGGTCGCTCACCAGCTTGCTCTCATCATCAGCGAAATCATAACTCACCATCTGGGGGAACAAAGGATGTCTGCCGGTCAGCATATCAACAAACATCGACTTGCCGCCGCCGTTCGGCCCCACAATGGCCAGCTGTTCGCCTTCGTTCAAAACGAAGTCAACGGGTTCAGCCATCCTCCATTGAGGCATTTTTGTGACACCTTTTTCTATTCTTATGATGGTTCTCATTGTTTTACTTTATTCGGATTCCGAGCTACAAAGTCTTTCCAACCACGATATGAGGCTTGCGACTCTGGTTTGCCCGATTGGAGAAAATGACAATATGCAGCTCCCAAGGCATCGGTGGCATCCATAAATTGCGGCATGTGTTCCTCATCTAAATTCAGCAATCTTTGTAGCATACCAGCCACCTGTTCTTTGCTTGCGCTTCCGTTGCCGGTAATCGCCATTTTGATTTTCAGGGGCGCATACTCATGAATGGGAATATCGTGGTGAATGGCGGCGGCAATGGCTACACCCTGAGCCCGTCCTAGTTTGAGCATCGACTGGACATTCTTCCCGAAGAAAGGTGCTTCGATGGCCATCTCGTCCGGCAGAAACTCGTTGATAATGCCCGTCACCCGCTCGAAAATCCTTCCCAGTCGCAGATAAGGGTCGCTTTCCTTACGCATGTCGATAACGCCCATGGCCATCATTTGGGCTTTGTTGCCCACTACCTTTATTAATCCATACCCCATGACATTGGTGCCTGGGTCGATGCCAAGTATGATTTTCTCTGTTACTGTCTTTTTCGTAGCCATTAGCTTACATGCTTCTCCCCATTCTCATATAAGGATTAAACTTCTTTTCATCGCCGATGGTCGATTGCGGACCATGGCCTGGCAATACCACCATATCGTCGGGCAACTTTGCCAACCGATGCAGACTATCGATGATTTGCTGAGTGCTACCACCCTCGAAATCGGTTCTGCCCACAGACATACGGAAGAGCGTATCTCCTGTAAAGACCACCTTCTCGGCATCGCATACGAAACATATACTGCCTCGAGAGTGCCCGGGAGTAGTCAGCACCCTTAGCTTATGAGTGCCGAACGTGATGGTCTCGTTGGCCGTAAGGTGTTTTCCAACTTCAGGAAAATCATAGTTAAGACGCATGCTGTACATCACCTCTGCCTGCCGTCCAAGAGCACGCATTAGGTTATCGTCCATTTCCGATGCTTCCGGCTTCAGTCCGAACTCGTCGTAGATAGTGTTATTTCCGAAGTTATGGTCTAAATGGCCGTGCGTCACTAACAGATGGACAGGATTCAGCTGGTTATCTCGAATATAGTTGACTATAGCCGCCCGCTCATTATCATAGTAGGCTCCGCAATCTATGACAACACAATCGCCGGTGTCGTCGCTCACAACATAGCAGTTTTCCTCGAGCATATTACATGCAAACCGTCGGATATTCATCATAGGGGTACGTAAATTAAGTGTTTTTCTTTAAACCATTCCTCGTCGAACCAATCGGAGAGATGGCTCACTTGGGCAATGTTCTTTACTGTGCTGATTTCTTCACGAACGTCACCGCCCTTCAGACAGAAAAGCCCGTTAGGCATAGCATTCTGTTGTCTTTTCTGAATGTTTTTCCGAATGATCTTCAGCAAATCGGGCAGGGGCATTACGGCCCGGCTTACCACAAAGTCGAACTTGCCCTTTTCTTCCTCGCCCCTCATGTGCACAGGTTGGCAATTCTTCAATCCGACGGCCTGAGCTACCTCCGTGGCCACGCGTATTTTCTTGCCTGTGCCGTCAATGAGCCTGAACTGACATTCTGGAAACATGATTGCCAGCGGAATACCAGGAAACCCACCTCCTGTCCCGAAGTCCAAAATCTGTGTGCCAGGTCTGAATTGAATGGCTTTGGCAATGGCCAATGAGTGCAGAACATGGTGCTCATACAGATTGTCTATATCCTTTCTCGAAATGACGTTAATCTTCGTGTTCCAGTCAGCATAGAGGTCGTAAAGAGCGGCGATTTGCTGCTGCTGAAGGTCGGTCAACTGTGGGAAATTTTTTAAAATGGTTCTCATATCTTCTTGTCGTTACTTCTCAATTTCTCTTCTTGGTTATCTTTTCATAATGCCGTTCAACTCTCCATAATCGAGAACCACACGAATCTCGCCCATGGAGTGGGGCGCTATCTCATCTTCTACATAGATGAAAGTCATATTCTTCTCACCCATGATGAAGTTGTCTGTGGCATAGACGTCAATACCGTCGAATACACCTTTGTCACGTAGCTCGTCTATTGTCTTCACCTTCATCTGTTTACAAAGCCTCTTTTCTATCAGCTCGTTCAGACGTAGCTCAAAGCCCTCAACAAACACCTCGCTCAGTTGCATTACCTTGCCGGTCTTCACATTTACGTTCTTGGCAATGGTCGTTGTAGTACCATGCGACCCACCAGCAAAGAGGTAGCTATTGGCTAAATAAACCATCATTCCGTCCTTTCCGCGTTCAACATGCGTGGTGAGTGTATATTCATTAATGTACGAAGCGGCATGCTCTGGGTCCTGATGATAGAAAGCACCAAACTCACGTTTGTAATCGTCTAAGTAGCGGATAATAAACGAGTCGGCCACCTGCTTCATAGTGAGTGGTTCGTGACCGATGGCAAAATAATCGGGTACTAAGATTCCTGCGTGAATCACCGAGTCATTCACCGCTTGTGCGTTAGTCCCCTTTACATAGACCAGAGTCATGTGTAGCCGGCAAAAGGGGGCATCGTTTCTGTTGGCAAGCATCATAGTGGTATCGACCGTCACACTATCCAGTTCCAATCCATCGAAGACAGCAACCGACGAGTCCGTACCTCCTTGGCAGGCACTCAGTATCAGGGCGATGGCCACTATGACAATCCATATTTTCTTCATATCGTATGCAAAAATAAAAAAAAATACTGATAAAGTGCCATTTTTTTTTAATACTTGCGTTTTTTTCGTAATTTTGCACCCTGAAAGACGAGTTATCTCGCATAGAAGGTAAAAAGAAGCTTTTTTGAGTTATGTTGCAAGCAGCACTTTTCGATTTAGACGGCGTCGTGTTCAACACCGAACCACAATATACTGAGTTCTGGGGGCGCACCTGCCGTACCTATCGTCCCGACCTTCCGGGTTTGGAGCACACCATTAAGGGCCAGACGCTGACCCAGATTTTCGACCAGTATTTTTCTGATGAAGCCGACCGAAGACTTATTGTTGACGAACTGAATTATTTTGAGCAGAACATGCGCTTCGACTATATAGATGGCTTTCTTGACTATCTCAGCCAGTTGCGTGCATCGGGGGTGAGTACTGCTGTTGTGACAAGCTCCAATCAGGCTAAGATGCAGAGTGTCTATCGGCAGCATCCCGAGTTTACTTTGCTTTTCGATGCAATACTCACCGCTGAGGACTTTGCTGAAAGTAAACCCCATCCCGACTGCTATCTTCGTGCTGCTGCTCGTTTTGGAGCGCCTGTTGACGCATGCGTAGTGTTTGAGGATAGCATCAACGGCCTGAAGTCAGGTAGGGCAGCACGCATGTGTGTGATTGGTCTTGCAACCACCTTACCTGCTGAAGTAATTACGCCCTTGGCCAACGATGTGATATCCGACTACACGACTCTCTCGGTAAAAAAAACAGAGCAGATAATGTCGCTTTCTCGGTAATTCTTTGTACCTTTGCGCCCGATTTTAAAGAAACGAATCAAAAATAGTTAAAATAATACTTAATCAATAGCAAATTCAATAGAAAATGGCTGGATATCTGGTAAGCGATACGCGTAAAGTTACAACGCTTCGCCTCATGGAAATGAAACGCAACGGGGAAAAAATCTCCATGCTCACATCTTACGATTATACGATGGCTGGCATTGTCGACAAGGCTGGTGTAGACACTATTCTTGTGGGCGACTCTGCCTCTAATGTGATGGAGGGTAATGCCACCACGTTGCCTATGACCGTCGATGAGATGATCATCTATGCCCGCTCGGTGGTACGTGGCGTGAAGCGTGCTCTTGTGGTTTGCGACATGCCTTTCGGCTCTTATCAGATTGGCCGCAAAGAGGGTGTCACCAATGCCGTTCGTATCATGAAAGAAACAGGTTGTGACGCCTTGAAACTTGAGGGTGGTGTTGAGATTATCGATACCGTCAGGGGTATTCTTGAGGCGGGAATTCCAGTTTGTGGTCACTTGGGACTTACGCCGCAAAGTATCAATAAGTTCGGTACTTACGCTGTCCGTGCTAAAGAAGAAGCAGAAGCACGTAAACTCGTATCTGACGCTCAGTTGCTGGCAGAGGCTGGTTGCTTTGCTATCGTTCTCGAGAAGGTTCCTGCCACCTTGGCCGCCGAGGTAACACGCCTCGTCTCTTGTCCCACTATTGGTATTGGTGCCGGTAGTGGAACCGATGGCCAGGTGCTTGTTATTGATGACATGCTGGGCATGACCCAGGGTTTCTCGCCCAAGTTCTTGCGCCGCTACGCCGACCTCAACGCCGTCATTACCGATGCAGTTGGCAACTATGTGACCGACGTGAAGAACGGAGCATTCCCCAACGAGAGCGAGAGTTATTAATATTATAGTTACTAATAGAATATATAGTTCTATAGTATTTATAGTTGCTATCAACCACTAATTAAATGGATACTCAGAACACGCCCGTACACGTTCGTCTTTGGCATCGTGGCTTCTGGCTGCTGGCCATAGCCAATCTATTGTTGTGCATGGCCGTCTATATGTTGCTACCTGTGCTTCCATCGTGGCTGGCGACCCAAGGATTCACTCCAAAGGGCGTAGCTGCCGTGATGAGTGTCTATGGTGCGGGCATGTTTCTGGCTGGTCCTTTCTGTGGTTATTGGGTCCAGCACTACCGCCGTAACCACGTTTGCCGTACTGCCATTCTCGTGATGGTGGCTTCGCTACTCCTCTTCTATGCCCTAGGCCGTCCATCGGTGGCAGCGCTGATGGGTGGCGATACTTTGCGTGCCTCTATTCTTGCCTTGCGCATTGTTATGGGTGCCGCTTTCGGCTTGTCGCAAATGGTGTTGTGTTCTACGCTCATCATCGATTCTTGCGAGTCGTTTCAGCGTACTGAGGCCAATTACGCCGTGGCTTGGTTCGGTAGGTTTGCCCTTTCGCTTGGGCCGTTGGCTGCTTTGGTGTGTCAGCGTTTTCTTGCTCCCGATTTGCTTTTTCTCCTTATTGCTGGTGTGGCCTTTGTTTCTGTGCTACTCATTCAAATGGTCGACTTCCCCTTCCGTGCTCCCGACGAGAACCAGCACATGGTGAGTTTCGACCGTTTCTTCCTTCCTCACGGCTGGTTGCTCTTCCTTCACCTGATGTGCATCACGATGGTGGCTGGCATGCTGCTTAGTGTGAGTCACAACATGGCGTTCTATGCTATGCTCATGGTTGGATTCTTTCTGGCCGTACTCTCCGAGAAGTTTGTCTTCGCCGATGCCGACTTGAAGAGCGAGGTAGTATGTGGTCTGTTGCTCATCATTGCCGCTCTTTTCATGATGCTCCGTATGCAGTCCGGCCTCACATCGCTCAGCCACTATGTTCCCCCCGTATTGTTTGGCCTGGGCATAGGCATCATAGGCAGTCGTTTCCTGCTATTCTTCATCAAGCTCAGCCGCCATTGCCAGCGCGGCACTTCTCAGAGCAGTTTCTTACTCGCCTGGGAGCTGGGTATCAGCATCGGGCTCTTCCTGGGATTTGCTTTCTTCCATCAAGGTGATGCCGCTCGTCATCTCTACCTTACAGCCATCGTCATTACGCTGGTCAACCTCCTTCTGTACCATTTTTTCATGCATCGCTGGTACATTACCCATAAAAACCGCTAAGCCACGCAAAGGTTTACGTTTTTTTAGCACATCTTACTGTTGTAACCTATCATTTATTTGTGTATCTTTGCACAAACATTTAGTAACTAAAAGCATAAAACAAATCTCATGTCAAATCTTAAGTCATTAAACAAGCAGACAGCTCCTAAGAGCTCAATGCCCGAGAGAATCATTCAGTTTGGTGAAGGTAACTTCCTCCGTGCGTTTGTCGATTGGATTATCTGGAACATGGACCAGAAGACCAATTTCAATGGCTCTGTAGTTGTCGTGCAGCCCATTGAGCGTGGTATGGTCGACTGGCTTAATGGTCAGGACTGTCTCTATCACGTCAATCTGCAGGGACGTCTCAATGGCGAGGCTGTTAATACCCTCGAGCGCATCGATGTCATCAGCCGTGCGCTGAACCCCTACACACAGAACTGGGCCTTCATGGCCTTGGCCGAGCAGCCCGAGATTCGCTTTGTCATCTCTAACACCACAGAGGCCGGTATTGCCTTCGACGACACATGTAAGTTCACCGACGCTCCTGCCAGCAGCTATCCCGGTAAGCTCGTGCAGTTGCTCTTCCATCGTTATAAGACCTTTAATGGCGATCCCACCAAGGGACTCATCATCATGCCTTGCGAGCTTATTTTCCTTAACGGACACCACCTTAAGGAGTGCATCTACAAGTATATTGAGCTTTGGAAAGAAGACCTTGGTGCCGACTATGAAGGATTCAAGGAGTGGTTTACAAAATACAACTACGTTTGTGCAACCCTCGTCGACCGTATCGTACCTGGATTCCCGCGCAAGGAGATTGCCGACATTCAGCAGAAAATCGGCTACAAAGATAACCTTGTCGTTCAGGCAGAAATCTTCCATCTTTGGGTAATCGAGAAAGCAGAGAATATGACTTGCGACGAGCTGCGCGCCGAGTTCCCAGCTGAGAAGGCTGGCCTCCACGTACTTATCGCCGAGAGCGAGAAGCCCTACCACGAGCGCAAGGTAACGCTGCTCAACGGCCCTCATACCGTACTCTCACCTGTCACCTATCTCTCAGGCGTGGATATCGTGCGCGATGCTTGCAACCACGAGGTGCTGGGTAAGTACATCCACAAGGTACAGTTCGAGGAACTCATGGAAACCCTCAACCTGCCGATGGATGAGTTGCGCCAGTTTGCCGGCGATGTGCTCGAGCGCTTCAACAACCCGTTCGTCGACCATCAGGTGACCAGCATCATGCTCAACTCATTCCCCAAGTTCTGCGCCCGCGACCTGCCCGGCGTGAAGACCTATCTCGAGCGCAAGGGCGAGCTGCCCGCAGGACTCGTTTTCGGTCTGGCTGCCATCATCACCTACTACAAGGGTGGAAAGCGTGCAGACGGAGCAGAAATTGTGCCTAACGACGACCCGAAGATTATGGACTTGTTGAAAGAGTTGTGGGCTACAGGCGACACTCAGAAGGTAACCGACGGAGTGCTCTCTGCCGAGTTCATCTGGGGCGAGGACCTGCACAGCGTAGCTGGTTTGGCAGAGCTGGTGAAGAAAGACCTCGACCTTATCCAAGAAAAGGGAATGCTCGAGGCCGTGAAGACCATTCTCTAAGTGTGTGGATATTTACAGGAAACTATTATGGGGCCACCTTCAAGTGACCCCATTTTTTATGTTTTCTTTGTCTATGGTAGAAAAGGATTATTATCTGGATGATAATATATCATCTATGGAAATCCTCGGCTAATACAGAGGGTAAGTCTGGAGACGTAGAGGGCAACTCTGACGTTCTGGAAGGCAACTCTAGCGACGTGGAGGGCAACTCTGGAGACGTAGAGATGAACTCTAGTATTCCAAAGGATAACCCTGTTGGAAGAAAGGAGAATCCTTAGATGTGGAAGGGCTACTGTTGCTTTCCACCATCTCTCGAGTCTTTACTTCTAGAACCCCTTTTGTGCTGTCGTTTCCCGCTTGAAGTTGTAGATTTCTGCGTAGGGGCTTTCGGAGTCGAGGCTTTTGGAGTAGTGTCTTTCGGGGTTGTGCCCTTTGTTTTGGCCTTTCCTCTCCGCTTTTGGTTACGTTTAGCCGGAAGGCGCCCACCTCTGCCTCTGACGGGCATAGGCTTGTATTCTGGTCCTTCGCCAACGCCTTCGGGCAAAGGCAACTTCTCGATGGTCCTTTCGAGGAATTTCTCTATCTGCATGAACATGCCTATCTCGCGGCCTCTCACTAGCGTGATGGCAGTTCCGGTTCGGTTGGCTCTAGCTGTTCGACCGATGCGATGGACGTAGTCTTCTGCGTCGTGGGGCACATCGTAGTTGATGACAGTCTCGATATCGTCAATATCAATACCGCGAGCCACGATGTCGGTAGCCACCAGCACGTCTATTTGTCCGCTCTTAAATCGATGCATCATCTCGTCACGCTGGCTTTGGTCGAGGTCGGAGTGCATCTCTCCGCAATTGACGTGCATGCGGAGCAAGTCGCGGGTAATGTCTTTCACTTTGCTCTTGTGACCGGAGAAGATAATGACGCGATGGAGTTCCTGCTTCTTGAAGAGGTCGCGCAGGATGGCCAACTTCTGGTTATCGTGACACACATAAGCCATCTGTCGGATATTGTCGGCGGGCTTGCTGACGGCAAGTTTCACCTCTACGGGGTTTTTCAGCAAAGTCTTGGCCAGCTGCTCTATTTTGGGCGGCATAGTGGCTGAGAACATGAGCGTCTGGCAAGTAGGCGGCAGATGACGGGCAATGGTCATGATATCCTCGCTGAATCCCATGTCGAGCATGCGGTCGGCCTCGTCGAGCACGAAGAAGCTCACATGACTAAAGTCGACGTTGCCCATATTGATGTGGCTAATCAGACGGCCGGGGGTGGCAATAATAACATCGGCACCCAGTTTCAAGCCTTTCATCTCTTGGTCGTACCGGTTGCCATCATTACCGCCGTAGACGGCCACGCTGCTCACGTTTTCAAGGTAATAGCCGAATCCTTGCATCGCTTTGTCGATTTGTTGGGCCAGCTCGCGTGTGGGCGACATGATAACGCAGTTGTTAGCGTCGGTGGGGTAGTAGCCATCGTCGAGCAGGCTCAGGATGGGCAGCAAG
>OCTX014517700.1_pt1 | contig 10387 bp, 5 predicted proteins | sample 1539691 | NCBI WGS metagenome assembly OCTX01 (sample SAMN02144231, study PRJEB22623) | gut metagenome | biome: sheep rumen | host: Ovis aries | place: New Zealand | reverse complement strand
GGCTCTGCCAACTTTACCATTAGCGGATTATTCAACAATCTCGAAGAAATAAAGATTGACCGTAGTGATTCCATTGACATGATGGTGCAAAAACGCATTATAAGCCAACGTGATGAATTTGACACCATCATGAATGGAAAGAAGAAAAACGTGGAATATCTCTCTCCTGAGAATCTGGTTTCTGCTATCATGACCAACTATGGTGATAAAGACATTGAGGAACTGCTAAATGTCGAGGCTAAGCTTCGTAAGATTAAGCATGAGAGAGCCATTCGTGAAAGGCAACAGAGCAAAAATGTTGTCTGTGAAGTTCATGACATAATCCCTTCTTTCCCATACCCGCAAGGTCCTCGCGAATACCAAAAGACAGCATTTGAGAACTGGAAGAACAACAAGCAAAAAGGTTTGTTTGCCATGGCTACTGGTACAGGTAAGACTATCACCTCTTTGAATTGCCTTTTCGAGATTTACCAGCGTAAAGGCTACTATAAGGCCATTATCCTCGTTCCAACTATTACTCTTGTCAATCAATGGGAGCAGGAATGTAGGAAATTTCGGTTTTCCAATATCACCAAGGTCTATTCTAAAAACCTGACATGGCGAGATGAAGTAGAACGTATTCTCTTCAACGAGAAATATAAGACAGATAAAGAGCCAGAGGTCTCATATATTATCATCTCCACCTATGCCTCATATGCTAGGGAGAAGGTTTTCAACGTCCTGAATGGCTTTGACAAGAAACGTTTACTGCTGATAGCCGACGAGTGCCACAATATGGGTTCCGGTTCGCTGGTCAAGCGACTGAAAGATATACCATATCTTAGGCGCATCGGCCTGTCTGCCACCCCAGAACGTCAGTTCGATGATGAGGGCAACGAGAAACTAAGGAAGTTCTTTGGTTCCGAGGAGAGCTATACCTATGAGTATAGTATGGAGGAAGCCATCAATAAGGGTGTGCTTTGTAAGTATATGTACTATCCCCACTTGGTTCAGCTTACCCAGGAAGAGATGGATGCATATGTGGAATTGTCAGATAGAATTGCCAAATACTTTAATTTCGACAAAGGACGCTTTGAGGATATTGACGAAAAATTGAAAATGCTTTTGTTGGCCCGCAAGCGGATTGTCCATAAGGCAGAGAGAAAACTCGATGCCTTTAGGGATATTATAGAAAAACGCTATCAAACGAAAGGAAATCTGAAATATACCCTAGTCTATGTTCCAGAAGGCAACATGCCTGACTATATTGGGAACAATGACGATTTTGACAGATCGGAAGACATCGGTGATGACAACGACGCAGAGCACCTTATTAACCAATATACCCAAGTGGTTACGGAAGTCGATGACCATGTAACGGTAAGAAAGTTTGTTTCAGGCCAGAAGGACAGAGAAGAAATCTTGTCTGACTTTGCAGACGGAAAGTTACAGGTACTCACATCTATGAAATGTCTTGATGAGGGTGTCGATGTACCACGCAGTGAGTTAGCCATTTTCTGTTCCAGTACAGGTAATCCCCGCCAATTCATTCAACGCCGTGGCCGTGTATTGAGAACACATCCTGACAAGAAGATGGCAGAACTGCATGACCTTGTAGTCGTGCCTGAACTTAACCCGAATAGTAACAGTTTCAGAATGGAGCAGTCTCTTCTCCGTGGCGAACTGATGCGAGTAAACAATTTTGCACTTCTCTCAGAGAACCCATCATATTCAGAAATGGAACTAAGAGATGTGATGAATCATTATGGTTTGAATCTATATAACAATGAACATTTATGAATAATAAGGAAAGAATGTTGCACATGGTTCTTGATGACCCCAAGTTACAGGAACTATACGATTATGACAAGTCAGAGTATGAGGACTTGTATCAAGCCCTTAACTCGGAGAATGTCATTGTGGCTGCTGTCGCAAGAATCATCAAATACCTTGATGGATCGACTGACGAGAGCGATCAGAAAAAAGTCTATATGACAGTGTTTAACTACATCAACGAGAACTATATCCTATGATTATACTAAAGATTGAAATAGAGAACTTTCGAAGCTATTATAAACAGAATATCTTCGAACTGACCAACGGACTCAATCTTATCATCGGATCTAATGGTGATGGTAAGACCACGTTCTACGAGGCACTTGAATGGTTGTTCCGTACTGACGGCACCAACAAGATGGACACCAAGTTCATTTCCAAGAAACGTATAGAGGAACTTTTTGCTAATGAGTCTGATGATGTGAGAGTTGCTATGACCTACGAGCATAAGGGAAAAACGAAAATTCTTGAAAAGATGTTCCACTTCACCAAGTCGTTCGATGGGGAAGTTGGTACCTCCAACTATTCTTTCTCTCTCATTGAAAATATTGGTGTAGAGCGTGTTGTGAAAGACGGTATTCGTTTCGACTACGACCTGCCTTCTGAGATTCGGAGATACACAATGTTCAAGGGAGAAAGCGACCTTGATGTGTTCCAGAACTCCAACGCATTGAAGATGCTCGTCGAAACCTTCAGTGACGTGAAAGATTTCGAAGCTTACTTCGCATTTATGGAGTATGCCACCAAGAAGGCAGACCAGGCTCGTGACAATGCCCAGAAGCTGGATAAAAAGAATACTGACAGGATTAAGCAGCTTAACAGAACGATTGAGTTCGAGGCAGGCGCCCTTTCCGATATTGAAAGAGAGATAAAAAACAAGGAAAACGAGGCGGTAAACTTCGACAGTCTCTTGAAAAGCATTGAACAAAGCAAAGAGGCATCAAAACTGCTCATTGCTGTTAATCGCAGGATAGAGACTCTATCACAGAAACGTTCTCAGATGCAGGCTCGCATTGATGAGAACTATACCATCAACCTCCTTGATGATATGTGGATTCTAATGGGGTTTGCCGATATTGCTGAAGAGTATTCCAACAAAGTCAGTGAGGTAGATAAGAAACGAAGGAAGTTGGAGCAAAATTATCTCTTCACGGCAGGACAAGAAAAAGCCATTAAGAAGATGCAGACGGACTTTGTTCCGCTACCAGTCCACATTCCCGGTCAGAAGGTCATGCAGGAAATGTTGGATGAGGAAGTATGTAAAATCTGTGGCCGTCCTGCCAAGAAGCACTCTGAGGCATGGGAGTTTATGCTTCATCGCCTTGAAGAATACATGGAATCCTTAAAGGTTCCAGAAGACGAAGAGATTGCACCATTCTATATGAACAATTATATTGTCGAACTCCAGAAGCGTGACACGACTCTCAATGACAATCTTTCGGAAATTACCAGACTCCGTCATAAGATTCAAGAAGCTATCGCTTTCAACAATCGAATGCATGATGAGGTTAAGAAGATTGATGCGAACCTGAATGTGGAGTTTGAGCAGAAAAAGCGCATACTCGCCCAGACAGACGGCCTTACTGAAGAGCAACTGCTTGCCAACTATGAGAATATCTCCAACTGGGTTGAGCAGAAAAACAAGGCCGAAAATAGGATTGACTTCCTGAAAAGGCAGAGGGCACAGCACCGTGCTGCCCTTGACGAAGCGCAAGACGCTCTCAGCAAACTAGCCGAAGGCACTTCTGCAGCTATCTACGCTAAGACAGCACAGATTATTCGGCAGATTTCAGATGCCTTTAAGTCTGCCAAAGAAACCAACAAAAAACGTTTGCTCCATGCCATCGAGGATGAGTCAAACGAGTTTTTGGAGAAGCTTAACTCCAATGACTTTAAGGGTACTATTCGGATTATAGAGAAAGCCAACGGTCAGGGCGAAGCCGTGCTGATGAATAACGACAATACGAGAATCTTTACACCTAACACAGCACTTCGCACCACCTACCTGATGTCTGTACTCTTCGCTATCGGTAAATTATCGAGTGAGAAAGACAAGACGGAGTTTCCGCTGTTGTTTGATGCACCAACTTCTTCCTTTACCGATGTCAAGGAAAGCGAGTTCTTCAATGTGATAAGTAAACTGAAAAAACAGGTTATCATCGTCACGAAGAGTTTCCTGAAGGAAAAGAATGGTGAGGCCGTCCTTGACCAGGCCAAGGTTGAGGAGGTGAATGGTAGTGTCTTCCGCATTGAGAAGAAAAAGCCGTTCGATGACAAGAAACTCGGTACTATCCAAACTGTAATTTCAAAAATCAAGTAAGTATGTCAGAACTGAACAATATAGAAGAACTCGTCGGCAAGGACGAGAAGCTGATAGACATCTGGGGACGTAGAAATCCCCGATTTGAGAAGAAGTACGAGCAAAGCGTATTAAGAGTCATCTCAGACTATGGTGTAGGTGCTTCCGAGAATACCGGTGCGAAGGGCAAAGTTCTCGGTGCAGGCTATGAGCCCTATATCATGGCGTTCTTCATTGGCCTGTACTCTAATAAGAAGTTACAGCTCTCTGAGTCTAGCGAAGACCTGAAAGTCTTGGGCCAACCCATTGACAAATGGGGAAATCTAGACTCAAAGAAATTCAGACATGCCTATTCCGGTCTCCGTTCTTACATCTTCATCGCTTTAGTTGCAAAGACTGACATAGACTGGATTGCCCTTGACAAGGGTGATATAAAGGTCAGCACTGTCGTGACGAGTCTGATTGAGACCATGGAAGAATATGCCAATTACGGATTCTCCGTGATGGAAGAGAAGCTGAAAGCAGATCCAAGCTATTTTTTCTCCCACAGGTCGTTCCTTGACATCTTCCTGCAACTTACAAATAAGCAATCTGAGATTTTCACAGAAAACGAAGAACCAGAAGAATTGTAACACCATTATATATGGACTACATAGAAGCCGTCAAAAATCTAAAAACGAATAATAAATGGGGAAGAAAATCTCCCCATAAGGCTGTTCTTATGTTAACAGTTATCGAGCTGTATGAAAAGAACATTTTGATGGAAAATGAGATTCGTTATGATGAGACTTTGAAGTCGACTTTTTTGAAAATTTGGAACTTGGTATTACCAAATGAACCTCTCTTCCATCCTGAAGCCTATTTGCCATTTTGGTATTTACAGAGTGATAACTTCTGGCATATCGTCCCCATCAGAGGAAAGGAAGATATTCTTTCCTTAATGCGCGATACTAATATCAAGCCTTCAGAGGCAAAACTTATCGATTCCGTAAAATATGCGGAACTCGATGAAGATTTGTATTTTCTGATGACTTTACCATCTGGACGTTCTTCTCTAAAAAGAGCTTTGCTGGAAACCTATACGACTCTTACTAATAAACAGATTGAAAGATTGGCAGAAAGTAAAGATAATGCGATTGACTACTCAGTTACAGCTCTCTCTGAATATGAAAAGATTCTATCAAAGAATACAGTAGAGAAGAGGATGGAATCAACAAGAGTAGATGATGAACTTGTAAGCCAATTCCAATGTCTGAATGAAGATGTTCAGTTAGCACTAAACATAGTATATTTCACTTTCCTGAAGAAGCATCGTAACGAGAGAGAGATGTTCAAGGAGGTGTGCCCTACTGTATATGATTTGCTCGACAAGATAGTCAATCACCCTATTAAGCAGGGTGATATAGCCCCATCGTTTGCATTCATTTATGACAATTTCCTTTCAGACCTGAAAGTGGCTCTATTGAGTGAGGACGGCTCTGTTGAACTTGTTGACAAGATAGGAGAAGCAATTGAAATCTTGCGTGGTAATAATTCTAAGGAACATGAAGAAGGCCAGTCTATATTTCCTGCTGAGTCAGACAAAGAAGATACTTCTGCTGGAGTTATAGGTTCGTCTTTTGACGATTTGAAAGTTGAGCATGTTTATTTAGATGAACGTGGAAAAGTCATCGAGTCCACAACGGAGATTGCTCCTGAGCAAGATAATACAACTGAAAGCAGAAGGGGTAAGACTTGGACGGAAGATGAAGAAAACTTAATAAAACGGTATTACCAACAAGGTAAAGATTTCATCACAATAGCGTCTCTCATTGGCCGAACAGAGGTTGCTATTAAATCTCGACTTGCAAAGCTTGGTCTCATCGATTATACCTATGGGCAAGAGAATGACGTTCCAGCTCATACTGTCCAAGGGGCAAAGAGTCAAACTGACGAAAGCGATTTTGTCATCGCGAATTTATCTGACAGAGCCTCTATCCTGGACAAAGATGGTAAGCCTGTGTTTATAACAGATGGCAAGTTTAAATATTTGCGCAACAAACTGTATCGACTGAATCTTAAACGTGAATGTTTCACTCTGAAGGGTATGCTTTTTAATGGCTCTGTATGGATGAAAGGGACTAAGAAAATTGTTGCATATCCTCAGTCTGAATTATACCGGAAGATTATAGATATCACCGATTATTGTGAAGAGGTGGAGGATATTGTGGATAGTCCTGATTTCGTGGATTGCAAATTAAAAGTCAGAGGTATTTGGTACACCTATAATGGCAATTCCATCACAGACTCTTCAACGAAGGACGTTGTGACGGACAATCGTGCTAAGCCGGGCCGAGAATTATCTGAAATTAAAAATAGTCCACTTTATGCTGTGAGAAGGCAAGCAGTTCTGCGTGCGATGGAACATTTCAGAGTGCCAGCCAATATTAGAGATATAGCCAGAACCATTAGCAGAACGGCTTGGAGGTCGGTAATCAAAGAAGATGAAGTAGAAGAAATAGTCAAAACGATACCTGATATAGAATGTATCGATGGGAAATACATTTTGCGACGCAAGTTCTAAATGCAGAAAGGAGTAATGAGATACCAGAGGAAGAGCAGATGATGGCAGCGGAAGAAGTTATCTCAAAAACATGCGCTTGTTCTATGAGGCATGGAATGTCATAGAACCTAAATCGCCAATCGCAATTGGCGATTTAGCAAAGGTGTTGCCTCCGAAGGAAGAACTACAACGTATATTTGAAGAAAGCAGCAATACAGGTGACTATAGAGCGGACGAAGTTTGAGCAGATGGTAAATGTCGGTGGTGTCACCAAAGAAGTCACCAGTAATGTCACTAGTTTGTCACCAGTCCAACTTACTGATAGACAAAAGGAAATCAGCAAAATGATGCTAAATAATCCGCGTATTTCCGTTAAAGAAATGTCACTAGTTTTGTCACTAGCGGAAAGGACTATCCGCCGTGACCTAAGCGTTTTGCAAACCAAAGGCTTTATCCGTCACGATGGGCCAGACAAGGGGGGGGACGCTGGGTTGTTATAAAGGGATAATTGAGCGTTTCATCAGAAAGCTTACTCGTATTACTGATATTACTGAATAATATACCGAAAAATGGTTTGCGAACAAAAATAATGGGATTTGCGAACAAAATGAGAGAATCTATTATTGCAGAAAGATTATATTGGTGTTCGCGAAATGCAATTTTGTTCGCAAATTGTTCGCAAAACAAAGAAAAAGGAGCTACGTTTTCGATGTAACTCCTTGATTTTCAGTGTGGACCAGACAGGGCTTGAACCTGTGACCTCCAGATTATGAGTCTGTTGCTCTAACCAACTGAGCTACAAGTCCGGTGATTACTGCACAAAGGCTGTAATGCGGGTGCAAAGGTACATTGTTTTCGTGAAATATGCAAATAAAACGGGGTTTTTCTTGTTTTTTGTTGCTTCAACTGGTGTTTTTTATTTAGACAATCAGTGATTATTATTGCCTTAAACAGTAATTTTTCTTCGTCAGACAGTGTTCTTTTTATATGGCGATGAAAAACGGTTAGGAAGTGGTTGTTATAAACGAAAAAGCAAAAAAACATGACAAATTTCTTTGGAATCAGTTTTTATTTGTAACTTTACACCCGAAAGAAATGTTTTACCTAAACATCAATTACTGACATGACCTGTTTTCCTAATAATTTGAAGCATGCGAAGACATCACTTGCAGTGGTGGCACTCACCATTACAGCCGCCATTGCAGGATGCTCTGCACCGCAGTCCGCTAACGTGATATCACAATCCACGCTGATGCAGTGGGAAGACTCTATCAACAGCATCATCGGCAAGATGACGCTTGAGGAGAAAGTGGAGATGCTTCACGGCAAGAACATGTTCTCGTCGGCGGGCGTGCCGAGGCTGGGAATAGCCGACATCGAGTATGCCGACGGACCGTTCGGCATCCGCGAGGAGATGGAGCCGCACGGATGGAACTCGGCGGGACTGACCACCGACTCTGCCACCTATTTCCCCACGGGCTCGGCACTCGCTGCAACGTGGAGCCAGGAAATGGCATACGACTACGGCAAGGCTATGGGCATCGAGGCACGTCTGCGCGGCAAGGACATGATGCTGGGTCCTGCAATCAACATACAACGCATTCCCACAGGCGGTCGTACATACGAATATCTTAGCGAAGACCCTGTGCTGAGCGCCGCTCTTGCGGTGGGATACACCCGCGGCATGCAGGAACAGGGCGAGGCGGTGTGCCTGAAGCACTATGCCGTGAACAACCAGGAGAACTTCCGCGGGCATGTTGACGCACGGGTGTCGCCGCGAGCATTGCGCGAGATTTACCTGCTGCCCTTCCAGCGTGCCGTTGAGGATGGCGGAGCATTCGGTGTGATGGCTGCCTACAACAAAGTGAACGGCCGATGGTGTTCGGAGAACTACGAACTGGAAAACACCATCCTGCGCCAGCAATGGGGATTCAAGGGCATCGTGATTTCCGACTGGGGAGGCACCCACAGCACCGTAGATGCTCTCACGGCAGGCCTCAACGTGGAAATGCCCGGCAAGACCTATCTTGGCGAGGCACTGCTCGACTCGGTGAAGAGCGGAGCAGTGAGCGACTCGGTGATTAACGAACGCGTACGCGAACTGCTGCGCGTGCGCATGGCCATAAAGCCTGTGCCCGCCTCGGAGGCTAACAAGCAGATGACATCGCAGCCGCAACAGCAACATACCGCCTACGAAGTGGCGAAACGCTCGATAGTGATGCTGAAGAACAACAGCCTGCTGCCTATTGACCACACATGCGTGAAACGCATCGCCGTCATCGGTGCCATGGCTACAGAGAAGACGGCACAGGGCGGTGTGGGCGCAGGAGTGAAGGCTCTCTACGAGGTCACTCCGCTTGAGGGCATACGCAAGGCTTTCGAGGGCAAGGCAGAAGTGGTATATGCCGAGGGTTACAAGCGATTCGAGCGCGAGATGCGCTTCAAGCACCAGTCACCGTGGCAGGAGCCCGACGATGCTCTTGCCGGCGAGGCGGTGAAGGTGGCAACATCTGCCGACCTTGTTGTTTTCTTCGCCGGAACAGGCCGCGAGGTGGAGACCGAAGGCTCCGACCGCGAGTCTATCATACTGCCCATGGGACAGGAGAAGGTCATAGAGCGTGTGGCTGCCGCCAATCCTAATATTGTCACGGTGATTGTCTCTGGCGGTCCTGTTGACATGCGCAAGGTGGAGCCGTTGTCTAAGTCGCTGCTCATGTCGTGGTTCAATGGCTCCGAGGGAGGCAATGCCCTTGCCGACATTCTCGCTGGCAAGGTGTCGCCGTCGGGCAAGTTGCCGTTCTCCATCCCTATGACACTGGAGGACAATCCAGCCTATTCGCTGGGCGTTTATCCTCAGAACACCGACGGCAACGGCGGCGATGTGTTCGTAAACCTCGTCAACCGTCAGAAGGGCGACGGCGCCCAGGCAGGACCGGTTGCCGATTACAAGGAGGACCTGCTGGTGGGCTACCGCTGGTATGAGACGAAGAACGTGGCAGTGAAATATCCTTTCGGGCACGGACTGTCCTACTCTGCCTTCGAGTATTCCGCCCTGTCGGTGAAGCATGAGGACAATGGCGACGTGCGCGTGACATTCAGTGTGAAGAACACCGGCAATCACGATGCCGAGGAGGTGGCACAGGTCTATGTGTCACGCCCCGACTCTAAGATATTGCGCCCTAAGAAAGAACTGAAAGCATTCTGCCGTATAGCAGTGGCGGCGGGCAAGAGCGAGAAGGTGGATGTCACCATCGACCACCGCGACCTGCAGCACTGGGATGCCACAAGCAATGACTGGCAACTGGAGAAGGGCGCCGCCCTAATCTCCGTGGGCACTTCCTCAGCGGACATTCGTCTGAATGGCGACATCAGCCTGTAGCAAGAGCACGATGAAAGGCAACAAACGGGCGGCGCGCTTCAGCAAGGCGTTCCGCGAATCGCTCACACGGTATAACAAAGACATCACCGAGCAGGCCGCCGAGACTCCTTACGGCGTGCCATACCGCCCGGCAATATGGGGCGCGAGATGGGACATACAGTCGTTTGGCTTCCGCCACTATTTCCTCGCCTCTGCTTATCCTGACATCGTCGATGCAGCACCAGTGATGAATGCCCTGAACTTCGTGCTGGGATGTCACCCTGGCAGCAATCAGGCATCGTTTGCCTCAGGAGTGGGAACACGCTCTGCCACAGTGGCATACGGAGCCAACCGCGCCGACTGGTCATACATC
>OCTX012259047.1_pt1 | contig 10387 bp, 8 predicted proteins | sample 1539691 | NCBI WGS metagenome assembly OCTX01 (sample SAMN02144231, study PRJEB22623) | gut metagenome | biome: sheep rumen | host: Ovis aries | place: New Zealand | reverse complement strand
CTGACCCTATGTTTTCAAGATACTGAAAAACACACTCCGCTTCGATGCCTGTTTACATGGTTATCGATGCCTGTTTACACAGTTGCTGATGCCTGTTATACCCCCATAACAGGCATTCCTTACTGTCGTGCAAGGCATCTCCAACACTCGTGCAAGGCATCGGAACGAGTGTTAGGAGGCATCGTTATAAACGTACCCCCTGTTTTGCTATGTCGGGATGACAGTCTCACCCCTGGAAAGAGGTTTGACGACATTTGGACAGGCTTGCTGGGCTTTGCCTCAGGTGCCACCTCTGTCGCTATCCCGAACTGGCGCATTACAGGTAAAGAATAATTGTGAACGCCGATATCCAACCAATGATACAGACATGAATGAAGTGGTCTTGCAGCAGCACCTTTGTTGGATTCCCGCTTTTTCGGTCAACCAAGGTGATCTGCATATAGCGCATGATCCCTGCCAATACAAAAACCGATGTGACATACAGATAGTGGCTGCCCATGCGCTCTACCACTTCGTCGGACACAGTATAGAGAATGTAGCATACGATGGTGACGCTGCCCAGAACGCCAATGGACTGGTTGAGGAAATCCATGTTGTAGCACTCAACGTTCTTTCGTGCCTTTACGCCCGTTGTCTCGTATATCGCTGCATCGTCGCGACGTTTTGCCACGGCCAGGAAGAGTGTAAGCAGAAACGTGGTGAGTACAATCCAGTGTGACAATATGATGCCCGTAGCCATTCCACCGGCGGCAACACGCAATACGAAACCTATGGCTATCATGAAGACATCAAGAAGGGCAATCTGTTTAAGTTTTATGCAGTAGGCAACGTTCATGACAACATACACCAGCAATGTACCTATCAGTCCTATCCGTATATGACCACTATAGATGCACGTCCAAGCAACCAGCATAATAGCCAGTATCCATACGATGCTCATCGTAACATAGGCTGTCTGCTTACTGACAGCACCACTGGCTACTGGCCGCATACACTTTACAGGGTGCTGTCGGTCGGCATCAGCGTCGTGAATATCATTGAAGCAGTAGATGCCGCTGGCCGCAAGACAAAAAGCAATGAAAGCCACTAGGCATGGCCATACATAGTGCCAGTCAGTAACGTGGCGGTCGAAGAACAAGGGTGTGAATACGAATATGTTCTTCACCAATTGGTGGGGGCGTATCAGAGTGATAATCTGTCTATTCATGTTTCGTCTGTACTTGATAGAGTGTTAATGACGGATGATCGCATTGATCTATGGCTGTAAGCACAACTGTCGTATCTGCTTTCAACTTGTTCACATAATTGGTGATGCGCTGGTCAAACTCGTCGCTGTATGGTGCCTCGATGATGTAGTCCACATGACCAACAAACTTTGTCGGGAAGATACCAACGAAATAGCATGTGTCGCAAACGGGCTTCATTTCATAGAACGTCGAGAATGGGCAGACCATGTTATCGGACGATTTGAAGTGCTGCCGCTGAACAAAGGAGCGTATGGTTTTATAGTTCCACTGATGATCGGGCAACATCGACCTGATGCCAAAGACAGTCAGCAGCACTGCTACGCCACCGAATACGTTACGCCACAAACGGTGTCTGGCTGCTATAGACGTAACAGCAACAAGCAGAGGGAGGAAAGCCATCCAACGATAATAGGGAGGAAAACGACCGGCAGCCATCATGACGAATGGCACGTAGAGTGCACATAGTAACATAATGAAACCCTTATCGCTCAGGAGGTCTCGCAAGTTATTCCTGTAAATTATGCCGTATGCTACCAGCGCGACAATTGCAAGTATTGTGAAACTACGGTATCCTGCAATAGAACTGAGCCATTCGACAATGCCTGAATCTGTGCTTAATTCAAGCAGTTTCTGAGTGTAGGGCACCGAATTAAAGCCAAACACTTCACCCGCCCAGGGCAGCACTGCCAAAACAATACTTGACAGCGTGGCAGAATACTGGACGATGCTACAGACAAAAGCCACCAGCCGACCGTGAGCCAGCATGAATAGTGCCACCAAGATTAGCCCTAGTACTATGCCCGTCAGTAGGAGGACGAGCAGACGAATACTTTCCCCGCGTCGCCCCTTTGCAACTATGAAGAAAAACAGCCAGAGGGCTAAAAGATAGACCGCAGATTGTACACCTGAACACAAGAGCAGAGCTGAGGACACAATGACTGCAATACGGGTAGTCGTTGACTTTGCCGACAGATATGTATCAATTACCAAGACTGTGAGGACGGAAACCAAGGCACAAAGTATGTCAGGTCGTCCATTGCGATACATCCATGCCATTTCGCTTGTGCCCCACAACATCACCGTGAACAGGGCAACCGTCCATGCTGTCTGTAGCAGTCCATGACGCTTCATAAGCCGTATGCAGATACCTCCAAGCGTGAAAGTAAAGAACAGATTCATGCATCTGACTGTCATCAAACCACCGCCAAAGAGCCATATCCATGAGGTCGCTACCATCTGGTAAAGCGGTGGATAGGTCGAAAACGGGTATTGTCCTACTACACGATACCATGCTGTTGTTTCCCACGAACCATGAACAGCAGCATTATAAGAAGTGTCGAGCATCATCACCTCATCAATCCAGGGTGGAAGATTACATAGAGTAACGAGATTGACAATAATAAACACCCACGACAATAGTACGTAGGTATATATGCAGACTCTTCTTGTCATATATGACGTCGCATATACATCCAATTGTTTCATACTTGTTGTCAGAAGTCGTTTACGACGCGTTGTTGCATATCGTCACTTTCATAATGCCGCTCGTTATGGCGCAGGCGGGCGCCCCAGTTGTAGGTGAGTGAGAGGCGCAGTTGGCGATAGTTGAACTTGTTGTCGAAGTCCATCGCCGTCGTTCCGAGGTATTCCGTTCCCTTGACGCGAGAGGCAAACAGGTTCCGGCAGGTGAGGCCTATGGTCAGGCGGTCACGCCAGAAACGGTGTTGCAGTCCGACGTCGACCATGTAGCGGGCATCAAGAGACCTGGTGACATCTTTCTCAGGGGAACTGTAGGTGGCGTTGAGGCTGGCTGTCCACCTGCGGTCACGGTCGAAGAAAAAGGTGGTTTGCAGCATCCCCACGTATGAGAAGTTTTCGACCTCAGGATGTATGTACTGTCGCACAAACCCCAAAGTGGTCGCTTTCTTCGGCCTGATGGTCTTCGAATACCCGACGCTCTGCATCAGCGTGGCCGTCATCCAGCGCAGACGGTCGAAATAGTAGAAGGTGTTGATGCCCAGACTGTGCTCATCGGTGATGTTGTCCCATGAGTTGTAGGTCACTTGCTTATCTAAGTAATAGACGGCATCCACCCTGTCTGGCTCGTAGGCATAGTAGAGGTCGAGGCTCAACACGCCGTTGTAGGTGTAGCCTATCATCGCCTTGTAGAGATATGAGGGCTTCAGGTCCTGATTGCCGGAAGAGGCGTGGTTGACGTCTCTCCATACCCGGTTGGGATTGAGGTTGATGATGTTCGGACGGGTGATGCGGCTGCTGAGGCTCCCGTTGAAGGCGTGGCGGTGGCCGGGACTGTATCCGATACGGAGCGAGGGGAACAGTCTGCCGTAGTCTGTGCGGTTGTTATACGGCGTGGGCAGGCTCTCGCCCTTAATCCACGTGTGCTCATAGCGCCCTCCGAGGTTCACGGACCACGCGCTGCCAAGCGTCCGGTCGTATTCCAGATAGCCCGACAGTACATGCTCGTCGTAGGCGGCAGAGGCTTTGTCGGACGACAGACTTGATCTTGAATAGTCCAGGTCGAGATGGCTGCGGGTGTAGGTGTACTGGCCGCCAAGACGGAAGCCTGCATAACTGACATCGGCCTTGGCGGAGTAGTTGTCGATGTCTTGTACGATATGGTTGCGGTAGTCGAAGTCGGCCGTGTCTGCTCTTACGACGTCTGCAAGGTCGTCGCCGATATATACGACGTTGCTGACGGAGCGGCGGGCATCGTCCATCCGCATCCGATAGTAGTCGAGGTTGAAGTCTGCCCTAAGCCCTGTATCCTTGCTCCCGGCGCTGGCATTGACATTCATGGCCCACGTCTTCGTCTGCTCCTGCCGGCGGGTCTGCGTGTCGAAACTGCCGACGGACTGGATGACCTTGGGGTGGAAGTCGTAGAGACCGTCTACTGCCAGGCGGCGCTCTCCGTTGGCATGCATGACGAAAGCGCCGAGGCTGAGTTTGTCGGAGGCACGATAGTCGGCCTGCCAGCGCAGGGTGTAGTTGTCTTTCGAGATCCGCCCGTCGTCGGCGCCATATCTAAGCATATCGGGGAAACGGATGTTGTTGGTTTCCTGATAGAGGGTACGGTCCCAGTTGCCTGCCAGATTCACGGCGGTGCTCACCCTGCCGCGGTTGTAGGCGATGCCGGCAGTGGCCTCGTCGCCATGCGCCTCGTACTGTGTCCGTCCGTATCCTGCGGAGCCGCCGATATAGTCGTTGCCTTTCTTCTTCAGCACGATGTTGATAACGCCGGCATTGCCCTCGGCGGCATAACTGGCCCCCGGGCTCTGCACGATCTCAATCCGCTCCACGTCGGAGGCGGCATAGGACCTGAGCACCTGCAGCATCTCCTTCGTGCCGAGGCGCTGCGCCCTGCCGTCGATCTGGAAGGCGACACCGGCGGTGCCGAACAGACTGACGTGCTCATCGTCGACGAGCACCCCGGGCGCTACCCGCAGCAGGTCGGCGGCACTGACGGCTCCCACCACATGGCGGGTGTCGAAGATGATGGTGCCGGCCTCGCGACGGACGACCGGGACCTGTCCGCTGACCATGATGCCGTGGAGGCTGTATTCCTCGGGCTGCATCCTGACGGTGCCGACGGCTCCTGTCTCGCAGGAGCGGCAGACGGTCTTGAAGCCCACGAACGAGCACCGCAGCACCACGCGGCTGGCATCCGTCGGGATGACGAAGTGGCCTGACTCATTGCTAAGTCCGCTGCCGATAAGGGAGGAGTCGGCCGGACTGAGGAGGGCGATGCTGGCATAGGCCAGCGGACGGCCGCTTGCGTCGACGACCCGCCCTGTCAGGCGGCGGCCCGCCTTGTGGGTACACTCCACGAAGTACTTGTCATGGTCTCTGACGATACGCACTGGCCAGAAGCCTACGACTTTCATCAGGGCCTCGTCGAGACTCAGGCGCTTGAAGTCGCAGGTGACGGTAAAGTCTTCCAGGTCGTTATATGTAAAGGCTATCTGGTGGCGGGTGGTGGCGGCATTGAGGTCTTCGAGCACACGGCTGAGCGACTCTCCCTGATAGCTGCGGGTAATCTTCTGGCCGCAGGCCGTCGCGACCGCGGCACAGACCAGGAGCAGGATATACAGTCTTTTCATCTTGTTCATGGAGGCAGGTCAGGGCTTTACCGTCAGTCTGTCGCCCTCAACGGCGAGGTTCACGTGGTCGAAGTGGTTCAGGTCGTCAACGATGTCGGCGATATCGTCCCGGCGGTCCCAGTGATAGTAGAGGCGCAACTCATGGGCATGCCCGCCCTGTATGTCAGGTACCTTATTATAATAAGTAGCAATCTCTGTAATCATCTCGTCGAAGGGCACGTTCTTGAAGATGCGGAACTGGGGGATGGTGTCGGCAGGCGCCGCAGGGGCGGGTTGCGCGGTTCTGTCTTCTTGCAGCATCGTGGAACTGTCGTCGCGGTGCACATTCTCCTCAGAGCGATGGCTTACAATGCTGATAGTGGCAAAGGCAATGCCAGACAGCATCAGTATGCCGATAAACATGGCGGCGATCTTGTAGACGGCGGGGATGCCGGGACGGGGCTTGGCCAGCCGCTGCCATTCGGCGTCAATCAGTTCGTCGGTGACTTCTTCGTCGGCACGGGCGGCATCGAGGGCGCTCCGTGTCTTGGACATCAGCCTGTAGAGGTCGCGGCACGCGTCGTCGGCAAGTATCTCCTGCCACTCGTCGGCCGTATATCGCCGGGGCTGCTCCAGCATCTGGAATAATCGTTCGGTCTTGTTCATACGCTCATTGATCTTGAATGTGTTGACGTAGTTGACTGAGTGCACGGCGCAGATGCTTATAGACGGTGGTCTCGCTGACGCCCATGCGGCGGGCAATCTCCTTGAAGGTGATGCCGTCGCGGAAGTGCTGCAGGATGATGTCGCGGCAGACGGGCGGCGCCAACTGGTCGATTCCCTTATTGAGGGCATCCAGTTCCTCGTCGGGCATGACCGCCGGCCCGACGCTGGTGTCGAGGTCGAGCAGGTAGAGGTGCTGCACCCGTTCCTGTATCTGTCGGCTGCGGATCACGTTCAGACAGCGGTTCCGTACACTTGTAAGCAGAAAAGACTCGGCTGTCTCTTCACGGAGGTCGGCATGACCGTCGAGCAGGCGGGCGAAGATGTCGTGCACGACATCCTTGCTCACAGCATCGTCGTGCAGGAGTATGGTGGCCAGCCGATACATCTGACGGTAGTGCTGCCTGAAGAGCTGCTCGAGTCTTGCCTGGTCTGTCATATACTCTTAATACACATGAAAAGCGATTTACTAAACCCTTAGCGACGGCAAAGTTAACTAAAAATCGGCAAATGATTGCTTATTTCATAATAATTGCGTAAATCTGAGTTTCGCTCTAAGACAGGCTGCATCTCGGAAATATCCAAAAAAATTTGGTATTTCGCCCGATTTACACTATCTTTGCAGCCAGATAGAACCAATTATTACGAACCGAAATGAAAGCAAAGACTCTTATCGTGAGCATGGGCGCGGCGCTGTGCGCCCTGATGATGTCGTGCGGCCAGCAGGCCCCGACGGTGAAGAACGGCCTGATGACTCCCGGCAATCCCTATCTGCCGCTGTGGGAGCATATCCCCGACGGCGAGCCCTACGTGTTTGACGATCCCGACCAACCGGGGCGCCAGCGCGTGTATATCTACGGCTCGCACGACAGCCGCATCACCGACTACTGCGGACGTGAGCTCGTGGTGTGGTCGGCACCGACGGACAGTCTGCACCAGTGGCGCTACGACGGCGTGATACTGCGCGTGGACCGCAATGCCAACGACGAGCTGCTCGACTCGGCAGGACTGGCCGACGTACTCTTTGCCCCCGACGTGACGATGGTGGAGGACTCGACGGGACAGAAGACATACTACCTGTATCCCAACGACCAGCACGGCGGGCGCAACGGACTGGTGGCCAAGAGTAACCGCCCCGACGGACCCTTCACCGTGTGTAACTGGAGCGAGAAGGATCCCAATGTGACCGAGGGAGTGCTGGCCTTCGACCCCGCTGTGATGGTCGACGACGACGGACGTGTGTATGGCTACTGGGGCTTCGGCCACTCGATGGCCGCCGAGCTCGATCCTAAGACGATGGCCACCGTCAAGCCGGGCACGAAGGTGGTCGACGGCATGATTCCCGGATATCAGGAACAGCCTGGCAACGAGTTCCGTTTCTTCGAGGCTTCCAGCATCCGGAAGATTAAAGATAAGTATGTGTTTATCTATAGTCGTTGGACGGCCGACGGCAAGTATGGGCTGCCAGAGTCGAACTATACGCTGGCCTATGCCTACGGCGACCATCCGCTGGGGCCCTGGACCTACGGCGGAACCATCATCGATGGCCGTGGACGGGAGATCGGCGAGCAGGGCGACACCATCGCCTCGGCAACAGTGAACGGCAATACCCACGGTTCGATCTGTGAGATTGGCGGACAGTGGTACGTGTTCTATCACCGCCAGTGCGGACTCGACGAGTTCTCGCGGCAGGCCATGGTGGCCCCCATCACCGTAAAGGTAGAGGAAGGTGCTGGCGGCAAGGTGGAGATCTCTGAGGGTGAATACACCTCTGAAGGTTTCGCCCTGAAAGGACTCGACCCCCTGGAGCGCCACTCGGCAGGCATCGCCTGCTGGTACACAGGGCCGAAGCCGGCTGAGCACAACTGGCCGAAGAAGATCTTCTACGGCAGCTACGTGGCTACCTCGTATGGCACGACGGACCGCGCCATCTCGAAGGAGGCCCTGGAGTCGCAGGAGAAGTACGGCGCACCTTATGACCTGCAGTACAACACGAACTACGTGGTGAACAATACGGCCGGCAGCATCGTGGGATATAAGTATTTCAACTTCACCGAGACGAACGGTGAGGACGACCTGCAGCTGCTGCTGCGGCTGACACCGGAGGGCGTCGACGGCACCATCACCGTGATGGCCGACCGCCCGTGGGAGTCGCAAGGGGGCGTCAAGGTGGGCTCGTTCGACCTGAAGGCCGACATGCCCAAGACGTCGACCGAGGTGGCCATCGACGTGCCCGTCCTGGCGGAGATGACTGGCAAGCACGCCCTCTTCTTCGTCTTCTCATCGGAGACGAAAGAGAAATCAATCTGTACACTGGAAGACTTCGCCTTCAGTTATTAAAATCAGAGGCAATATAAGATTTATCGGTATCGAGGGGTTGGGAAACTGGCCCCTCGATTGTCTTATTAGTAAAAAGGTCATAAATGCCTAAGAGAGACGAACAGATAGAAGCGCTCTACAGCCACCATTACGACGACCTGCTGTGCAGGGCCTGCATCCTGCTCCACGATGAGGAGGACGCCCGCGATGCCGTCGGCGACGTGATAGCGAGGCTGATGGCGGCAGACATTCTTCCTGACGCGGAAAAACTGTTGGCCTACGTGCGGAGTAGTGTGCGCTTTGAGTGTCTGAACCGACTGAAACGGATGAAACTGCAGGAACGCATGCGACGGGCCTTGCCCCTCGACGACGAAGCTATCGAGGCCCATAGCGAGGAAGAGGAGCAATACCGGGAATACCAGCAGTTCATCCAGACAGAGTTGACACCCCAGACGCGCCGCGTGTTCCAGATGCACTATCAAGAGCAGCTGAAGTACCGTGAGATTGCCGAGCAGGTAGGTATCAGTGAGGCCGCCGTCTATAAGCATCTCTCACAGGCTATTACTAAACTCAAGAACCGATTTAAGTCATGAACGAAGACAAGATGAAACGCCTCTTGGAGATGCAGGAGCATCCCGAGCGCTATAGCGAGGAAGAGATTCGGCAGTTGATGGCCGACGAGGAGTGCCGCCAGCTGTACGAGCAGATGGTCAAGGCAACAGACAGCATGTTTGCCGAGAATCACAAAAGCCACGCCCTACCCAAACGCCCGACGGCGCTCTACAAGATTGCCGCCGTGTTCATCGGCCTGCTGATGCTCTCGGGCATTGCCTATGCTGCCGTCCGTATCGTCAGCAACATGGAGTCAAAATCCAAAGTGGAGATTGCAGACCGCAAGCCCGACGTGAAGAAGGTGAGAAAGTCCTTCGGCACGGAGGCTGCACCTACGAAGCAGGAGCCAGTCAAATATAATAATGTGGAGCTACAGCAGATTATGCAGTACATTGCCGACGGCTACGGTGTGAAGGTGGAGTTCAAGAATGAAGCCGCCCGCACCTTGCGCTTCTATCTGCAATGGGAGGCTGACGACACACTGCAAGAGATTATTGACCAAATCAACCACTTCGAGAAGGTCCACCTGACCCTCACGGACGAAATCATCACCATCGAATAGACCATGAGACACATCACTATGCTATTATTGTGCCTCGTCGCCATGAGCACGAAGGCACAACGACTCTCGCACGACTTCCAAGGCTCCTCACTCAGCGAAGCTCTTATCTGGATAGACAACGCCCAGGACAACTATAAACTCAACTTCATCTTCGACGAACTGGAGGACTTCACCGTCACCACACAGCTGAAGAACGTCTCCGTGCGCGATGCCGTCCGTCAGGTATGCGGTTTCTATCCCATGCACCTCACCTTCGACGAACAAGACATCTACATCGAATGCATACAGAAGGCTGACACCAAGCTCTCTGGGCGCATCACCAACGAAAATGGCCAGCCCATTGCCTACGCCAGCGTCTCGCTATTCTCTCTCGGCGACTTTGTTGGAGGGGATTCGAAATCCCTGACATTCCTGACGGGCGGCGTGAGCAATGAGGCTGGCGACTTCGTGATTCCCTGCAAGGCGCAGAAGGTCATCGCCCGCATCACCTGCATCGGCTACAAGACCATCGAAGCAACCTACAGCATGGGGCATATCGGCGAGATACGTATGCAGCCAGACAAATATGCCCTGCAAGGTGTCGAGGTGAAGGGCAGTAAGCGGTTCGTCTATGCCACAGACCGCGGGCTGATGACTAACGTAGAGGGTACGCCCTTAGCGCAGTTCGGTTCCGTCTCTGAAATGCTCAGCCACCTACCACTCATGATGAGTAACGGCGAGGTAGCAGGTCACGGCAAGCCGGAAATCTATATCAACAACAAGAAGGTGCGCAATGAGGATGAATTGAATCGTCTGCGTGCTGACGAAATACGCTCTGCCGAGATTAT
>OCTX012281861.1_pt1 | contig 10389 bp, 9 predicted proteins | sample 1539691 | NCBI WGS metagenome assembly OCTX01 (sample SAMN02144231, study PRJEB22623) | gut metagenome | biome: sheep rumen | host: Ovis aries | place: New Zealand | reverse complement strand
ACATAATTCTATATGAAAAAATGTGGCAAGTCAAGCCTGTAAAATGTCATAACATTAACGCTTTAAACTGTTGCTGTGTAATATCAGGAATGCCTCTGCGTTCTTGCCGCGCCGCGCAAAAACAAAGCACTTTCGCCATTGCGCGGCTGCGACCGCAGCAGGCTTTATATCCGTGCTACCCCCGTATCTCTCGCCGCCTGCGCGACAGCCTTTGCGACAGCAGGACCTACGCGCGGGTCGAAAGCCTTCGGGATGATATAATCGGCAGACAGCTCATCATCGGAAATGAGGTCCGCAAGAGCTTTTGCGGCCGCCATCTTCATCTCCTCATTGATGTCGCTCGCCCTCACATCGAATGTTCCGCGGAAGATACCCGGGAATGCCAGCACGTTGTTGATCTGATTCGGGTAGTCGGAACGGCCTGTGGATATGACTGCCGCGCCTGCTGCCTTCGCGTCTTCCGGGAAAATTTCCGGCGTCGGGTTGGCGCACGCAAATATAATGGCATCTCTGTTCATGGATCTCACCATATCCTGAGTCACAAGACCCGGGGCAGATACACCGATAAAGATATCGGCACCTACGAGCGCGTCCGCCAGGGAACCTGTCTCACCCTGAAGATTCGTGATCTCAGCCATCTCCTTCTTGATCCAGTTCATGCCTTCCTCACGGCCTTTATAAATCACACCGCGCCGGTCAGTCATGACGACATTCTTAAATCCCGCGGAAAGCAAAAGCTTTGTGATGGAAATGGCGGCAGCACCCGCGCCGGATGTCACGATTTTGACATCTTCCTTTTTCTTTCCGACGACCTTAAGTGCATTCATAAGCCCCGCCAGCGTGATAACTGCCGTTCCGTGCTGATCGTCGTGGAAAATCGGGATGTCACATTTTTCTTTCAGCTTCCGCTCGATCTCAAAGCATCTGGGGGCGGATATATCCTCGAGATTAATGCCGCCGAAAGATCCGGAGATGAGGTAAACCGTGTTGACGATCGTATCCACGTCCTTGGACTTGATGCAGAGCGGGAATGCGTCGACATCGCCGAAGGACTTGAACAGAACGCATTTGCCCTCCATGACCGGCATGCCGGCCTCCGGGCCGATATCGCCAAGACCGAGGACAGCAGTGCCGTCGGTGATGACCGCGCACATGTTCCAGCGGCGTGTCAGGTCATAGCTCTTATTGACATCCTTCTGGATCTCCAGACACGGCTGGGCAACGCCCGGAGTATACGCAAGCGACAGATCCGTCTCGCTTTTGCACGGAACTGTGGCGATAACTTCGATTTTTCCCCTTTTCTGCTCATGCAGTTTGAGTGACTCTTCAGCGTAATTCATGTAATTCTCCTTTAATCTTAGTGGAATAATTGCTAATCGTGTTTCATAGGATATGCTGATATATCTTCTTTCAGACAGCACACATTATAAGATGAAATACCGATCGTGTCCAGCAAACACGTGTTCACCCGTATCGGGCTTTTTCATAGGCATCGTGAAGCTCACTAAGTTCCTTCCTGTCGATCTTCGCCTCGATTTCCATCGGCGTCATGCTGTCCGCTATTTTCTTCTGCCCGCCGGAGTCGCGCACAAGTTTTATATATCTTCTGCGTACCCTGTCCTCACGACCGAAGCCGGGCTTTGCGTTTCTCGGTCTTAGCTCCGTCTCCTCATGATCTTCCCTCGTCTCAAGCATGATCCTTTTATCCCCGTTCTCCGGAATTGCGGATCTGAACTCATAGTACAGATCCCTTACGAATCTGTAAATCAGATATATCATTATACCGGCAGCCACCGCGTAGGCAGCGAATTCAAATATATGCCAGAGCAGCATCAGGATCGGATGTTCCTCCATTATCTGCTCAAAGCTCGTCATTCCACCCGCCATACCCCCGGCAAGAGCATTGTCGGCATTCGGAAAAAGATGGCTGAACAGCCATACGAGCCCGATGAATATAGCTGCCATGACAAGAACAAACCCCTGCCCGATCAGATAAATGAGCTTCGCTCCGTCGAAAACAAGCCCGAGAATGACAGCGACCAGGAGCGAAGCCAGGACAAATGTGACCGCGAGAAATGTATTCATCCGCCGCATCTTCTCGTAGGGCACCCTGACATATCTCGAGGAAGTGATGAACACGTTGTCAAGACTCTCAAAGTTTCTTCGCAACATGAAGAGAATAAGAAAAGCGGTCTCCGAGAGGACAGCGAGTAGGATCACATTCTCTCTGCCCGTCGTAAAGCCGGCTATAAAAATTGCAAAGGGATAAATCACATGTCCGATGCCGGGGTAAATCATTCGTCTTCCCGAAATGTAGTCATAAAGAGCAACTGCCGAGATCCATGAAGCAGAAATGAGGTGGACATAGAACATGTAGGGTGCACCGAAGGTGACCAGAAGTATTCCGGCAAAATGGACAAGGCAGAATACGACAAACGACCTGAACCTTCTTCGAAGGAGCATGGCAAGCACCAGATAGATCAGCATCTCGCACGCGCTTATGCAGATGAGCAGAGGGGGCAGATCGAACATCATCCCGAACGCGGCATCAAAGGACACGACAAGCAGGCAGTTCGAAATGGTCCGAACCGCAAAAAGTCCTGTCGTTTCCGCCTTAAAGCGCTTTGATTCATCCATAACTTTCCGCTCCGCTATATCTCAATGACCTGAAATGTAATTTCCGCGGGGACCGCTTTCTTCTCCGTACCCTTATCAAGGGGGCACAGCCAGTACAGACCGTCTTTCCTCCGGGCAAGCTCCAGAGCTCCGCGGATCACCTCGTCACTCCTGTCCGAGCAGATCATGAGCGTGCTGACATTTTCCCTGCCGGCCATGCGCACCCCGGCTCTCAGTATATCCGCAAATGCCCGCCCCTCGAGCTCCAGATCCAGCCTCGCAAGGCTCATGCCCACCGACCTTATATGGTCAGTCGAACTGCCGGCATGGATGGAAAGTTCACGGCCTGTGATGGCATCCCTGCCATTTGATACAATACTGACAGGAACTTTATGGTCAATACAGCTGCCCGCGATCGTGTACGCGATCCGGATCGCGTACTCAAGGAGACGCTCAGGATTTCTCGCGCCGGGATGCGCAAGATTCAGCAGGATCTCGACCTCCGAGCCGTAGGTGAAATCGCGAAGATTCACCATAAAATCACCTGTACGGGCAGATGCCTTCCAGTTGATCGCAGACATGGGATCCGTCGGAGCGTACTCGCGTATTCCCCTGAAGGAGAAAACATCTTCATACATTCTGCGCCTGGCGAGCACCTCTCCGAGAAGCTTCTCGCTGATCCCCTGAAAATAGTCAAAGCTGAGCATTCTGGGAAACACGACAAGGTCTGTGTCCTGCACAAGGTGCATATAGCCCCGCTTTCCGGAAAAAAGCTCCGGCACTTCGATGTCAGAGGAATCGATGCGGTAATAACCGCGCTTTTCCGCAGTGAGGCGATGCTCTCTCATGACCTTCTCACGGGGACCGAGGCTGAAATATTCTATGACATTTGTCCGGTCGGTCACAGACGCATTCTCGTTGCCGTGCATCCGTATGTTCCGGTTCAGTTTATACTCCATGATGAGGACAGGGATGGGTATCCGCTTCGCATTGGCAACTTCCTCGACGAGCGTGAGCTCATCGCCCTCTGTGACCGTCCTCTTTGTAAAATAGACCGACGCTGACAGCTTTTTGTCCCAGACAGCCATGTATAAGGTATGAATTGCGACATACAGGATCAGTATGCCGACTGGTATCCATATGATCAGCATACTTACCTTCCGAAATCTTCCGTCGGCACCGGGACCCGGTCCAGAACTTCCCGGATGAGATTCTCCTGTTCCTCGAAATAGCCGTAATTCTGAGTAAGCACCAGCCTGTGGGCAAGTACCGGGACCGCCACGAATTTGATATCCTCGGGCACGACATAGTCCCGCTCATTCAGCCACGCGGCGCTCTGGGCCGCATGCATGAGGGCAATCGAACCGCGCGGGCTGATGCCGGCCGCTATATCATTTCTCCCCCTTGTCGCGAGGGCAATGTCCGCGATGTAGCCGAGGAGATCCGGTCTGACGTCAATGAGCGCGGCCTCTCTTCTCGCGTCGGCTATATCCTCTGCCGATGCTGAGCGCGCTACGCTCTCCCTGGGATCTTTGTGCATGAAGCTGTAGAGGATCCTCACCTCATCGGCCCGCTTCGGTGTTCCCAGCGATACGCGCATGAGAAAGCGGTCGAGCTGAGCTTCGGGCAGAGGAAATGTTCCGCCCGTCTCGATCGGATTCTGGGTAGCGATGACAATAAAGGGTTCCTCAAGCTTCCTCGTCGTGCCGTCAACTGTGACCTGCCTCTCCTCCATACACTCAAGCAGACCTGACTGGGTCCTCGGAGTCGCACGGTTTATCTCGTCCGCAAGAAGAATATTGGTGAAGATCGGGCCTCTCCTGAACTCGAATTCACCGCTCTGTTTGTTCCAGACGGAAAGACCCGTGACATCGGAGGGAAGGAGGTCCGGCGTGAACTGAATGCGTCCGAACCCGGTGTCAAACGATCTTGCCAGCAGCCTTGCGAGCGTCGTCTTCCCCGTGCCGGGCATGTCCTCAAGCAGCACATGGCCACCGGTGATGAGCGCAATGATGACCAAGGTCGTCGCGTCAGGGTTTCCGATCAGCACTTCATTTATGTTATCTCTCACTCTTAAGAGATTTTCTCTGGCCTTGCTCATAAGCATTCTCCAATCCATTCATAATCTCCGGCCCGCGTATTCCGCCTCGGCGGTTCCCCGAAGCGCCGCGTGTTCGTAAAGGCCGGTCATACTCATTATAAATCGTAGCCCTGATTTTTGCCACTCAAATACAGGTATTTACCTGCGTATAAACATTGCACGATTTGCACAAATATTATATAATATTTGCAAATAAATTTGGACTTTTCTGTTAAATACATTGAGAAAGGAGAACGTATGTTAGAATATAATAAGCTTGAATCCAAACACTACAGAAATGTGATTCTCCGTGTTGTTCCGGGACATTTTGTCACTCCGAACTCTCACACGAATTATCTGATGGATATGACAGCGATTATGCGCAGACAGGCCGAAGCCCAGGCAGTCGCGTCCGCAATGTGCGATTTCTTCGGCAGCTCCACTTCCGTCGACACCATCTGCTGCCTCGAGGGAATGGAAGTTGTAGGAGCGTATCTTGCAAATGAACTCACGCGCGCCGGCAACATCTCCAAAAACGCGCATAAGACACTCTACATTATATCCCCCGAGTACGGCATTAACGGGCAGATGATCTTCCGTGAAAACATGAATATGATGCTCAACAACAAAAATGTTCTCCTGATTCTTGCGACCGCCACCACCGGAAAGACAATAGCCAACGCGGCTGAGACTCTGAACTACTATGGAGCCAAAGTCGTTGGCATCTCCGCAATTTTCTCGGCCTGCACTGCGATCGATGGGTTCCCGATCCACTCGATCTTCGATCAGAGCGATCTGCCGGCATATCGCTCATGGAAATCACACGACTGCAAGCTCTGCAAGCAGGGCATGAAGGTGACTGCGATCTGCAACGGTTTCGGCTACTCAATGCTGAGGTGACCGCCTGCAGAACCAATAAGGGCTTTCACCCTGCACGCTGTAAATTCCGCGGCTGATATCAATAGCAAAAGGGGCTGTCAGCAGCCCCTTTTTTCATGTTCATTTTCATTTCTACAGAGCCCGATTAACCTTGCCGATCGTCATATAAGTCCCAGCGCCTCGCACGCATTCCAGATCCCGTCATCAAACATATTCGTCGTGACATAATCGGCTGCCTGCTTGGCGGCATCTGTCCCGTTGCCCATCGCAACCCCGACACCGGCGGTCTCTAGCATGTCCAGGTCATTGACACTGTCGCCGAACGCAATCGTATCCGAGAGCGGAATTCCGAACAGTTCACAGACCTTTCGTATCCCGCTGCCCTTGGAAAAGCCGAGCGGAACACTCTCAACCACCTTCTCATTGTGAATGAGATTCTGAAAGTTGCGCTCCAGATACTTATATCCGGACTCGATATCCGCGCCGGCAGTATCGCAGCTCAGCTTGGATGCCTCCCACAGTCCGGCATTCTCCCGGATCGGAAGCCGCCGCTCGCCGAGCTGACGGTTTATAGCCTGCCCGTAGGCGTCATTTGCAAAATCTTCCATGTCAAAATAAAGATAATCACGGCCTTCAAGGATCGGCCGAAAGCCCAGAGGCCGTATCACATCGAGCACTTCACGCAGCAGTTCATTGTCAAGGCGGTGATAAAAAATCACATCCTCATCGCGATACATGACGTCCGTGACCCCTCGCTCTTTTCTGAGTCCGCAGGTCCCGTCCTCATGTTTTATCGCCCCGGCACATTCGATCATGGTCCCGCAGCCGGACACAACGCCGTCGAACCCGAGGGCGAAAAGATCCGGGGATGTGACAAATCCTCTCGACCGGCCGGTATTTATAAATGCCAGATGCCCGTTCTCCCGGAGGGCTCTGATCGCCCGGCCTGTGCTCTCCGGAATCTCGTTGTGGAAATTCCAGAGGGTTCCGTCGATGTCAAAAAATGCTATTTTCGTATTGCCCATACCCATTTTCCTCTTTATCTGACGTCTGATCCGCCTCGCCCGCGATTTCCGGCGCGCCCACGAGCTCCTTCATGTCCGCGATTTCCCCGACATCCGCGTTCTCCGCCTCACCCGCCGGAATCCTCGTCTTCGGAGTCCCTTCCTTTCGGTGCGACTCTTCATAAATCGAGACTGTCGTATAATACATATAATAAATCGTCCGCCAGTTTCGGATGGAAGATCTTCCTCCATATCTCTTTCTCATGGCGACCGGGACTTCTTTGATTCTGAAGCCCTCCCAGATCAAATCGGCGAGGGAAGCCGGTTCCGGATACGGATTGCGGTAGTGACTGGCAAAATGCTTGACGACGTCGGCGCTGGCTGCCCGAAAGCCACTCGTCGGATCCTGGATCGCCCGGTAGCAGAACAGATAAAGGAGCAGCGATATGAACCGGCCGCCCAATCTGCGCAGGCCGCCGTTCGTATAATACTTGCCTCCCCTGATATAGCGTGAGCCGATGACAAGATCGGCCTCACCGTCCACGATCGGCTCGATCATGTCCATGATGAACCTTGCATCGTGCTGACCGTCCCCGTCATACTGTATCGCAATGTCATAGCCGTGCAGGGCAGCGTACCGATAGCCGGTCTGAACGGCCCTGCCTATTCCGCGATTGCGAGGGTGGGTGATGTGGGGAATATCGTTATCCACAAGGATCCTCTCCGTGCGATCCTTTGAGCCGTCGTTTATGACTATGTACTCCAGCTGCAGACTGTTCTGACGATTGAAATGGCGAACGGTCTCAATGGTGTAGAGGATGGAGGCCTCTTCATTGTAAGCAGGTATGATCAGCAGAACTTTCATCAGCCTTGTTTCCTCTCAATAATGTAGAACGATTTTTCCCTGATACTCCTCGCCCTGAATCTTTCTATTGTCTCAATCGGAAAATCTTTCCCGTCATTCATTCCGTTCGGATTGTGGATCAGGACCCTGCCTTCCTCCGTGATGCCCGAGAGCACCAGATAATGCGGAATGGTTGAAAACACCCCACCTGATTTCTTTGTATAGTAGATCACAGGACTTCCGCTCCGCAGCGCGTGCATGGCTACGCTCAGATCGTTCGTGGGGGTGCAGGAAAGACCGTACGCGTCCGACGCTTTAACAAAAAATACGCCCCGCGTTCCTCTTCCGGAAAGCCCGGCAAATCGTCGACCGGCCCATTTCACAAGTTCCGGAGGTTCTACATTCCGCTCCAGCAGATACGAGGCGGCCATCGCAAATGCCACAATTCCACACCCGTCTGACCGTATCGTATGCCTGTGATACGGAAGATCCGCAAATGGGCCGGTCCGCTGGTAATAATATGGCATCTTCTCATGCATATCGGTAATCATAGCTGATCCTCCGGATGTTGACAGCTGCTGCATGTATCACAGCAGGGCCTTAAAGAATTTGAGCAGGACTCCGTCCCCGATCGAATGTCTGACCAGAGCCCCTTCCGCAAAATAATCCGCTCTGAAATGCCAGGCAACACAGGCAAGTATCTCCTCCCTTGTAAGACCCTGAATCCAGGCCACGTCCGGGTTGGATATCATTCTGACGTCGAGCGCCGAATTATCAATTATCTCATAGTAATCAGCCGGCGTAAGTCCGGCTTTCCGGGCTCCGGGCACGAATTCATCGTAGATGAAGCTGCCAAGGCCCGCATGTTCATCGCCCGGCCTGTTCTTCTGATAACCGGCCGCCCACGCATGGAGCCCCTCATCGCGGGTGAACATTTCAAGGAGTGTCATGAATTTGGCGCAGAACACATGGATGCGGTCATAGCGGGCATTCGCGTACAGCCGGCGGGAAATGTCATACACATCCTGCTTCAGATCGAAAAAGCCCAGCACCGGGACAGCCGCACCCTCTTTCGCGCGGATCTTCTTCTCCCATTCAGCCAGCGATGTGCCGGCGTCCATGAAGCTCTGGCGCGTGAAGTTATTTGCAAATGTATCCACGTAGGCCATCACGCTCCTGCCGTATGACGGATGATTGGCAAGGGCTGCCGCCGACATATTCCACTCGTCGTTGGCCTCCGCGTTCATCGCGTCCTCAAAACAGAGATTCTCCTCCCCGACTGCCATCTCAAGCTGCCGTATCTCATCCCGTACTTCCATTAAGATATTGCCGAGGTCGTTTTTACCGTTCCAGTTCTCCGGACTCTTCCACCGCATATCGCGCAGGCTGATCCCGACACCCCAGTTCTTATCCAGATGCGAGCACTCGGCCAGCAGCGCATTGCCGGTCGCAAGGAGTTCCTGCCTCAGTTCCGGGTGCTGCATGAATTTTGCAAATACAGCCCGCCTGACCACGATCCTGCAGATCCAGTGCCACTTATTCTTTATCCGCGTATACTCCGGAAAAGCATTGTCCCCGGCAATATTCTCCATGACAGCCGGGTCATCTGAATTCATGATTTCTTTCGCCAGATCGTATCGCCCTGCCAGCATGACTTTGTGATACATCACATACTGTTCCACGCTGGAAAAGCGAAGTCCGGCATATCTGAACTCCGCGGGGTACCAGTTGCTCATGCAGCCGTGTTCCTCCGTCGGGAGATGAAAACCTATTACTGTTGTGTCCGCCATGTGCTACTCCGATTATCAAATAAGTATGATCTCGTCCGCAAGTTTCAGTATATCGTCTCTGAGCTCAAGATGCTCTTTCCACTCTTCACCGATCCCGTCATATCCGACGACGGCACCGAGAATATTCCCACAAATCGCGCCGGTCGAGTCGCTGTCACCGCCGTGATTTACAGACGTGATGAGCGCCCGGTTGAAGTCGTTTTCGTATTTCAGGGCACAGAAAACCGCTATGGCAAGCGCTTCCTCGCCTACCCATCCTGCGCCGAGCTTATGGATTGCCTCGATATCCGTCACAACACTGCTGTAGGAGAGCCGCACCGCATCCTGAATAATGCTGACCATGCGGTCAACATGCGCATCCGCGCGGAACAGCCGATGGATCGTATCGCATCCCTCAAGAACAATCTCCTTGAGGGTCATTGTTTGCTCCGGATACACAATTCTTCGAATTATATGTACCAGAAGAGCCGCCGGCATATACCCGAGCGAATGTCCGTGGGTGATGGCAGCGATCTCGGCGCCCTCCATATCGATCTTCTCGATCGGCTCGCCGTAAGGCATGAGGGCGACCGGAGCGACTCTCATGACACCGCCGCAGCCCTTGCTCTCATTTCGCGGAGACGCTATGTAGTCAGGCACAACAGAGTCTTCGTTGCCGATCAGCGCGCTGAGGCACGTATTACCTGGCGCTCTCAGGTGGTACATATCCGGATTCCGGAGCAGCCAGGTAACGTTACCGTACATTTCCGACGGATCCATCCACATGACCTGTCTGTATGATTTTCTCTGGGTCAGGAGCCAGTCCTGATACGCTTTTGCCACATAAGCCCTCGGCTCATCCGGGGATTCGTCGCGGACCGATGCCACCAGCCCATTGGCTGTGAACATCGTCATCTGAGTGTCGTCCGATATTAGAGCCAATCCTTTTCGCGGGTCAAGTTCATAGCTCGTAATACCTTCCGCACCGTAGTGCGCGAAGATCTCTCTTTCCGGCGTGAACTCAATGGCGTAGCCGAGCGCGTCACCGCACGCTCCGCCGATGAGCGAGCCGCGGATCCTGTCCGCAGCATTGTTTTTTTGCAGCAGCTTTCTGTCAAGTTCGAACATAGCGGTCCTCCCCTCCTTCATCTTTTCAGCATTCTTCATTATAGCATAAATGAGTCTATTGTGGCAGGG
>OCTX011573533.1_pt1 | contig 10389 bp, 5 predicted proteins | sample 1539691 | NCBI WGS metagenome assembly OCTX01 (sample SAMN02144231, study PRJEB22623) | gut metagenome | biome: sheep rumen | host: Ovis aries | place: New Zealand | reverse complement strand
ATAGTCCTTCAAGTGGTTCTCGCCAGCGTTCAAGGTAATCGTGATGTCGTTGAGGCTGAGTGCGTTGCCACTATTATATATATTCAGGCCGTCTTTGGGGTCGGGGGTCTCACCTGCACCGGCAGCCGGGGCTACAGTCGCGCCGTTGCCGGCAGTGACGCTCAGCAAGTCGGCGGTCTGTCCGTTCACATGCGAGTCGTAGGCAACGGAGGTGTTGCCCTCTTTCACATAGACGCGGGCATATTTAATGGCACCAAGGGTACCAAAAACGGTGGCACCTGTGTTGTTCGTGCTCAGTTCAGCCAGAGAGAAACTCTCCCAACTGGGATGTGTGGTGTTATCAGCCACTTCCTTCGTGCCAGTACCTTTCGAAGAAGGACTCGTGCTGTTGATGAATTGACTTGTGGAACCTGACGAATAAAGAGTAATTTTAGTAATTATCTGCCCATTATTGGTTCGACACTGTAACCCTTGCTGCGAAAGAATTTCAAGATAGTTTGTTACCAAGTTAGAAAAGTCAAACTGATAACCAGGTATGCTACTATCATAAATAGCTTGACCATTTAAAATGTTAGCACCCCAAGAACCACCAAAAAAAGCAATACCATTCGAACCCTCCGTATAAACACGAAAAGCAGTTGAATTGGCAAAATCAGTAAGATGAATACTGATGTCTTCTTTAGAAATATCAATCTGAGCACTATTTCCTTTTCCTTCAGCTAATAACACCTCATCAGCCACGGCTCTGCTCCCCCACCCCATGAGGAGTGCGAGTAGGAGGAGGGCCCGGCAGGCGAGGCCTGTCGTGGCTATTGTGGTTTTAGCGTGCTTGTGCTTTTGCCGCCCTGCCACCGGGGCGGCGGTTGCGGTGCTTTGCACTTCGCTGTTGTTTATCTTAAAAATCTGTTTCATGACTTATATATTTTTCTATCGTTAATTCTCTATCTTACTGAGCAGGTGATTGTACTTCCAGACCTTGTAAGGATTCCTTACATACTGCGAGGGGTATTCCCGGATTTTTGCAAGCAGCACTTGCGAAATCATCCAAAATCCGCGGGTTCGAGAGGGTTAGGTTTCCGCTATGTACATAACGAGCAAAGCCCGGCAGTGGAGACTGTCGGGCAATGAGAGGGGTAAGTATTTCCTGAAACAGTCCCGGAGGGAACTGTTAAAGTAAGTGTTTTCATATCTATATACCTATTTCGTTTTCTATTATTCTTCTATTATATATGGACGCACTGCACTGTCGGCACTGCCCAGCGGCAAGTCCGGCCAAACGGTAGAGCGGTAGTTTTTTATTGAGGGTTGCGCCGTGACTGCCTATCCCCACAACGAGCAGGAAATAACGACATGCCAACGTCCGAGGATGTCAGCATCCTGCAAGACATAGCCCTTTTCGACGAGCGACTTGACGGTTTTCTGCACCGCTACGCGGCTGATGCCTACCCGCTCAGATAGCTGTGTGACGGTGACGTCGGGATTGTCGTGCATAGTCTGTAGGATGATACCGACGGATGGGCTGTTGAAGGTGATGCGCTCACCGTCGAACCACCAGGTGGTCTGGTCGCGTGCCGTCAGGAAGTCGATGGTAAACTTAATCTCGCTTGTCACCAGACGGGTGAAATAGCTGTGGAAAGGCTTTATCTGCTCAAGTGTGGCATGAGCGCCATCTGAAGGCACAGGGCCTACGCGGAGGTCGGCCTGATGGAGGGCTTCGAGATATTTCTTCTTTTTGCGTGACCGGACCACGACCATGGGATAGCCATGACGCGAGAGAATGTAGTTCACCAGAAGACGGGCAATTCGACCATTGCCATCCTCGAAGGGATGAATACGGATGTAGCGGTAGTGGAACAGCGTTGCCAGGTCTACAGGGTGCATGGCGCTTTCAAACACCATGTCATTGTACCAGTTGACAAGATCGGTCATCAGTGCTGGGGTCTCCTCGGGCGAAGCATACTCAAATCGGTCGCCATATCTGGTAATGACAGAGTTTGGCCGCGTCTTGTACTGTCCGGCATGGATGGTGAAAGAAGTGTAGGCACCTCCTGGAAGAGTGCGATGCTCCTCATAGTCTTGTCGCAGCAATGTCTTGTGCAGCTGGCGGATGAAGGTTCCTGTAAGGGGATAGTCACCGACACTGGCTTCTTGTTTCATCATCAGCAGACCGACGTTACTGGCTTTCATCTCTTCCAAATCGCGCATCCTGGCTGACTGCACAACCTGGTCGAACATGAGAAGAAGTTCAGTCTGTCCGTAAGTGAGTGTGTTACCTTCGATATGATTTGAATTGTAGTTAAAATCAACAGTGAAACGCTGGCTGAGCCGCATCTGATCACGCTCACTGAGCGGCTGCATGGCTTGCCACTGCGATAGTACTTGCTGTAATTGACTGTTCATGGCTTCATATATTATGGTTTTGCGCTGCAAAATTAATATTTCTTTTCAAATCGGCCAAGGAAAAAGCCAAAAAAGGTTTACAGTGATAACCTTTTTGGGGTTACAGCAATATGTTGTACCACCAAATTTGGTGGCCTTGTACCACTTTTCTTAATGTTAAGGTCGTTACAGAATGTCAAAGAACGATGGTTGATCTATGTATGATTAGAGGACCGTTCTAATCTTTAAAAAAAGTACTCCGGCTCTTCATTTTGCCTAAGCCGGAGTGCAGGGGTAATCATTCGTGGCAGTGCAGACGACAGGTGGGCCGAGCTGCAGCATAGCGACGCGCCAAACCAAAGTCCTGCTTCAGGTGCATGTAGTAGCGGTAGACGAGCTGGCGGGCGACACTCTCACCCTGGACGTAGACGTTGACGCGGAACTCGTGGTAGACGGTCTTGTCGGCGTTATCGTCCTGGGGGGCTATCTGTCCGAAGATGAAGGGGCGATACTGGTCCGTCGTCTTGGGCTTCCACTTCGTCTCGGTGTCGAGCATGGGGAAGTCGCCCTGAGAGTAGGTCTTGCCGCCGGCGGTGTGTGTCACCTCTCCGTCGAAGTTCGTGCCGTAGACGGGGAGAGCTGTGGGCCAGACATTGTTGGCGGGCAGGCCAGTGGTGCCTGGAGCACCGTAGAACTTCGTGGTACCGCTGTTGAGGGCTATCGTCAGTGCAGCATCTTTTGCCAGAGTCGCGCCTGTTCCTGTTGTGGTGAAGGATGAGAAGGCGGTTGTCCAGTCGGCGGGGGCGGCAGTGGCTCCGGCCTTGTCGAGCGTCCAGACGGTGCTGGTGAAGTCGCCCAGGGTGGCCGAGAAGGCGATGTCCTTACCCTCCCAAGGGAAAGCATCGGTGCCCTCGGTTCCTATCCATGCTTTGCCACGGTAGACGTGGGGCACAAGATGGAAGTGGCCGTAGTCGTGGAAGAGGATTTCGTGGAGGTTGGTAGTCGCGTCGACGGTCTTCACGCTGGCGGGATAGACACCGATAGCGGGGAAGTCGTAGGGAACGAGCTCCAGACGGTAGTTGTCGAGCACGATGGGTATGACGCGGTAGTCGTTGCGGGCGATGTAGGTCCAGTCGTCGGAACGCTTCGTGTCGGTGACGGGCGTGGTGGTCGGATCCTCATTGTGACCGGGAGCGGCGGGGTCTTTCGTCACCGTCATGCCGGAATTATCGCCAGTGCTGACGAGCGAGTAGCGGTAGTCGCCGTTGCTCAGCTCCACGGTGAGGCGGAAGCGGTCGGTGGCGGGAGTGGCCAGCTGGCTCTCGTTGACGTAGAAGACAAACTTATTCGTGTAAGTGCTGGCGTTGGCGTTGCCGGGCAGCTTGCTCACATCGTAGGTGTCGGTGGAGGCGACGGTCAGAGCCGTTGTCGGGGTGTACTTTACCTCTTCGCGCTCAAACCCGGTGTTCAGGTTGGGCTGGATGTCGCCATGAGTGAAGGTCATTTCGTTCTCGTGAACCGTACCGTTGTTATTCAAGTTTGGCAGCAGCTTCAGATTGTTGGCCGTACCCTTGGTGATGTCAGTGATAGAGACCGATTTCACGTTGAAGTCCTCTGCAGCGCCACCGTCTGCTGCGGTGCGGTTGAAGAAGATGAACTCCAGCTTGGCCACCATGCGGACAACGATAAGGTCAATCATCTGCGGGTTGTTCTGGTCTTCGGTGCCGGTGACGGTGATGGTCTGCGTATTGCTCATGGGGATGCCTTTCGAGCCAAGACCGAAAGCATTGTCGGCGGTGATGTCGGTGGTGGTCTTCAGGTTGGCATTGATGCTGATGGTCTTGGCATCAATATTGCTGATGGTCTGGCCTACAGCAATAGAAGAAACGCCCAGCACTTCGGCCAGCTTTGCGCTACTGATATTGGCAAAGGAGTAGGCGGTATAAGATCCTCCTGTGATGTTGGTTCCCACTTTCAGCACACCCGTTACCTCGTCTATTTCGGCGTTATCATTGTCGGTGTGGCCATCGGGGGGCGTTCCAGTATAAACATATTGTATCTGGCCTGAAGAATTGCAGAGCAGCACCGTCCAGTTATACATCATCTCTGAGCGGTCGGTCGTGCTCTCGGCGTTGTCGTCGTTCCATGAAGCGCGTGTAGCTCCTGCGCTACGGGTAGCGCTAACGTCATCGGCCACGCCAATGCGCAGCATGACATAGCCTCCTTCTCCATTCTGTTCAAAGCCCTGAGCATCGTCGTCGCTCTGGCAGGCGGCAAAAACGAATAGCGAAATAAATGCGCAAAAAGAGACTACGTGTGAGCTTATCTTCGTTTTCATTATAATATGGTTAATCTTACTTGACTGAAGTCAGACGCATTGCAGGGGCTTTCGGTTACATGTAGATGGGCGTATGTACGAACTTGTCCCACTTCTTCACCTTGATGAGGAGCTTGACGTACAGCTCATGTTGATCATCAGGGGTGAAGCCTTCGATGCTGACGCGGTAGATGTTGTTGCGCACGATGCCGATGTTCATGGCCGGCGAAGTGAGGCAAAGGTCGGTTTGTTTGAGCGTCTCGTTGGTATGAGCCTGATAAATATCCTGATCTCCCTGATGGCGCAGATAGTGGTAGAATACCTTGCGCTCGCCGCCAGTCACTTTTCCACTGGCATCGGTTGTGGCATCCTTCTTATAGTAGTAGCCCTCGAAGGCAAGTCCGGTAGCGTAGTAGTAGAGAGGAGTTTCACCACCCTTGAGCGTATTCTCCATGGGATAGCCAATGATAATATTGTCAGCGGTAACGCCGCTCCCGGTGACAGTGAACTTGGTACCTTCTGTTGTCTCGGTGGAAGCCGTCTGGCAGCTGGAGAGTTCGACATTAAAAGCATTGGCCATGTCTGTGCTCACGGTAGTCAGCGTGCTGACGAGGTAGGAGGGATGTTCTGCAGTGGTCTTAGTAGCCGTATAGGGGTCGAGCACCCAGTTTGATGTTGTCTCGTCGGCCAGATAGGGATCTGTGGAGTCGTTAGTGCGCTTGAAGTAGTATTCATTGCCCTTCAAGACATTGAACGGAGTGATGCTGGTGAGCACGAAATGATCTTGTTTGTTCTCGGCATCCTTTTCTCCCACGGCGTAAACATAACCTGCGTGGTCGTAGTTGTCGGCATCGTAGGCAGCACTAGTATAATTCAGAGAAACGGGGTCTTTTGTCTTTGCCCAGAAGTCGATGCGTGCTGCGAGGCGCTCGATGTGGATGCAGTCGAAGTAATAAATCTTTTTGTTCTCGCCGTTGGATGTATCATCGGTGGGGTTGGTGAGCGTCACCGTGGCGTCGGTCTCAGAAGTCATCACGAAGTTGGAGGCATTGATGCCTACGCCCGTTCCGTCGTAGACCTTATTGATGACTTGGTCGCGTATGTCCTTGATTTTATCGCCGGCCTTTGCGTTCACGTAGGCATTGGCTACAACGAGTACCTTATAGCTTTGTCCTATGACCAGCTGGGTCTCCTCCAGCTTCTGGTTTCCTGTGGTGTAGAGTATCTCCTGACCTTTGTATGTTTCCGTTTCCCCATTCTTGTGAGTATGCTCAGTAGGCTTGTCGTTTTCTTCGTCGAAGCGCCGCACGGCATATTTCTTCACACAAGCCACCACCGCGTCGTCTGATGAGGTATTAATGCCAGTATTGTCTTGATAGAAGATGAGCGTAATATCGTTGATCTTGTTCTCCCGGTCGTCGATGCCTCTTTCCGTTCCGTCGCCATACTCTCCGCCTAGAGGTGCTCGTGTAGGGGTACTGCCGCTGACGCTCACCGAGATGGTGACGTTGATGAAATGATTGTCAGCCGCATTGATGACCTCTTCCTCGTCATAGTTATAGCATGAGGCGGTAGCTGCCAGCAGGATTGGTGCCGTCAGCAGTAGCCGGAGGGTATGTAGTCTCAGAACCTTCATGCTTGTTTAGTTTTATCGGTTGTATTAATGGAATGGTTATTGTTGTTTCTATATTAGAGTTCCTCGTGCTGGCTGCGCACTGCCCAAGGAATGATATGCACATGAGTTCCGATGTAGAGCTGCAATCCATCTTCGGGGTCAATACGCCCGTCGCGTATGATGATGTGCAGACGGTAGTCGTACTCGCGATCAAGGAATTCCTGATAGTGATAGTAACGCTCCATTGATGTACGTCCGCTGGAGAGGATATAGGGCAGGTTGATAGCTAGAACAAGGGAGTCTCCTACCACATGGTCGTCTTTTTTGTCTCTAAGTTTTTTTCGCACAATCAGCATTGCATTTTTCGACTTGGCAATGTCTTCTTCGTTGAGTACGCCGTATTTATCGTTTTCCACCGATGCGTTCTTGTAGACCAATCGGTTGAACATCAAGTCATAGTGTGCAGCACTTTCCGTCACCAATCCGGCTGTAGGCTCAAACGTGGTGGTCCACTGGCGGTATGGCGTGTAAATGAGTGTATCAGCAGGATTGCTAAGGTTATTGTGACAGTCTACTTGCGAGTTGTTGTCGAATATTTCCACTGTGTATTCCTTGTCTAGCACCTGATTATCGTCGAGGGTGTAACCCTTTTCGTCCAAGTTATAGTTCAAAGCGCGGAGCGTGATGTTGAGGTGCTTCGTGTCGCGTATGAGGCTGACGGTGGCGTATGTCGGCTCGTCCTTTGCCAAGTGAACACGCTCCACGCCGTTCTGCCTGATGCTGCCGTCGCGCTGCCAGCTGTATTCCGTCTGTGCGGGATAGAGCATGTCGGGGTAGATGGTCATGGGCATGGAGTCGGCGGGGGTGGTCATCGTGGTGAGCGTGTGCCACAGCGTGTCAAGGGGCGCGGCGTTGCTCACGAAATAGTAGTTGGCCAGTGCGCGTGTGCTGCTCTGCGGGTTAGCCACAGTACGCGAGGCGGCAGCCGTGGTGTGGTCAAGGTCGATGAAGAACTGTCCCCACTCAGCGCCGCTGTTGTTACCCGTCTGGCGGTACTTGGCTCCTGGGGTGCCGAGGGCCATGTTCCAGTCTTTCTGCATGGCGACGGCCATGAGGCGGTAGTCGTGACCCGGGGCCAGCTCGCCCTCTGTGAAATGGATGTAGCTGCCGTAGCGGCGCAGCTTCTCAGCGCTCATGGTCTTGGAGGCTACGAGGCGGTCAGACTCATCGTAGACATAGAGTGTCAGTCCCCCTACGTGGTCCTTGAACATGTCGGCCCGCTGAATGTTGTAGTCGTAGACGAAGGTGACGTAGAGTCCCGTGGGACAGTCGTCGCGGTCCTCCGTGATCAAGTCGCATGAGGAGAGTCCTCCTGCTACGGCCAGGGCGATGAGCCATGATTTAAGTGTCGTACGTATCATATTGTGATCGTTTATTCTTCGTTTATGTTGTAGTGCCGATTGCTCTGCACTGTTTGTTTTCGTCTTTGGTGGATGCTTGGTGGCATCGGGTGTGCGGGCTTGTCTGTGGTGTGTGCCGGTGCCCGTCTTTTTCCCGGCTGATGTTTTTATATAAAGAGGTGGCCGCCCCGCCCCATTGTCGGAAGGGACGGCCACCGGTTTAAAGGTTTCGATTCAGCATTTCAAATGCTTAAACGATGTGCAATCGATTAGAAGTTGATGCTCTGGTTGCGGATCACCCAAGGAATAATGTGCACATGAACAGCGATGTAGTTGTCAATCTGGTCATCGGGAATATCCTTCTTGCCAGTAGCAGATACATCAATAGGCTCGGCAGAACCAATGTGCATCACCTTGTCAATGGTCAGCTTATACCAGTTGTCACGAACGACACCGTAGCGGCCGAGGAAACGCTGGGTAGCTTCGGGATCTGCACCGTAAATCTGGGCGATGGTCGTTCCGGGGATAACAGTCTGGAAAGGATTCGTGAGGCTCCAAGGTGTCTCATACTCACCGAAGTGCTGGATGCGAGCGTTATAGTATGCCTTTCCACCCTTGTGGAAGCTGACAACGTAGTTAGCCAGGGCTGCATCCAAAGCTGCCTGAATAGCAGTGGCATCAGCAGTGAGGGCTGCTGTTGCTGAGCTGTTCGCACCCGTAGGAGTGATGGTATATGTTGCTTGCATCTCAACGCCATCCTTTGAAGCGGTGGGTGTAGTGACGAAGGTAACAGATACGGAAGAAGTATATCCGAAGTCACCAGTTGTTCCAGGAGTAGTCCAAGCATCCCTATCGGCAGCTACAAGATGATCAATAGCTGTCTGCAGAGCACCTGTCACAGCGGGAGCGCCGCTAACCATACCTGTTACATAAGCCTCGGGGTCAGCAACAAATTCGTCGCCGCCATTGACGGTGTAGAAGTCAGCACCACCATTGATAGTAGCCTCGAAGCACACCTGAGTGGTGTTGCCCCACTTTTGGCGCTGGACATCGAAGGTATTCTCAATAGTGTATCCAGGAGTCCCCATTGCAATCCAGTGGCCATTCTGAGCCTGAGGACGATTTAGAGTAACGTCAGCATTATAGGTGGGGTCTTCTGCGAAATAAGTGCGGAAAGGACCTGTGTGAGCTGACGGAACCTGAGGACCGAAAGCAGTACCCGAAACGAAACGATACCTATTATTAGCATTCCAATTAGAACCAGGAGTAAAAATGTTAGTTCCAGCTACATACGAGGCATCAGCAGCAAGTCCTGCTGCGTCTACAGCAGCCTGTCCTACCTCAGGATAGTCTGAAGTCATATCACCCCAAGCAGCCTGCACCTTACGCGTATTGTAGTAGTTGTCGGGGAAGTTGACGATCTGCCATTGGTTGAACTCGATTGTAGGAGCAGTTAATCCCTCACCAACTTTAGCAGCACCGGAACCAACTGCAACGGAGATCTTAACGGCAGCACGCTCTACATAGATGCAACCAGCAGGATCTGCCTTAGCAGCAGCAGCAGTAGCGAAAATCTTAGTCTTGTCGAGTTTAACCAGCGTGGTGTAGTTGTCATCGGTAGTAGGAGCAGCAGCGGCACCACCGGCAGCAGCAGAAACGGGCGAGTTGGTCATCAGAAGACCTTTGGGGAATGCACCCTCAGCAGTGGGGTCAGCACCCTCAGCGACGGGAGTACCAATGAGATTCCACTGACGAGCCTTGAAGTCTGCAAAAGTAGTGGTAGCATCGCAAGCAAGGTTTACGCCATTGTTGTTCAGAATCACATAGCCATAGTAATTAACAGAAGCAGCTGACGTAGTAATCTCCTGAGCCAGTTCAGCAGAAATCTGAGTTGCCTCCTGCATGGTGCTAGTAACGTTACGACCATCGTCCATTGTAAAATCAGTTCCAATCTGATACTCAGCCACATACGTGGCAGCAGCCTCGTTAGCTCCCTTGAAGATGTAGAGTGTAGCATTCTTAACAGCATACTCAGAAGCCACACCATCATCAAAGTCCTCGTTTGCACGAGTAGAATTCATAGCGCTGGGCATCTGGATTGACACGCCAACAAAAGCGCCATCGCCGAAATCAGGACCTTGTGCGATAGTCACATCGTCCTTGTCGGAACATGCACCGAACAGCATTCCGGCTGCTGCGAGTGCGAGAAAACTAAATTTTTTCATAACTTAAAAATTTTTGAGTTAATAAAAGAGTGAATAATAAATTTGTTGTTTGTTATAAAATTGTTTCTAACGTTTAATTAGAGTCAGTTATCTAATGGCATCAATTAGTGTCAGCTATCTAATGGCTCCCCCCCGGCAGGGATTATGAAATCGCGTCGCGGGGAGAGTGACGTGGTGACGTCACTTTGTGAGCAGTCGTATGGCCTCGCGGTTCTTCGAGACGTTGAGTCCTTTCTGCTCTGCCTTCTTCAGGAGCGCCTCTGCCTTGTCGTACTGCTGCTTGATGATGGCAACGGAAGCGCGTGCGTAGTTGGCCTCTGCCGAGTCACCGGCCCGCTCGAGGAGCGTCTCAGCCTTGAGCACGTCGTGCTGGCGGATAGCCACGTTGGCCAGGTTGAGGTTAGCCACAGGGTCGTCGGGGTAGATATTGACCGTCTGCTGCAGCACCCTGTT
>OCTX014515572.1_pt1 | contig 10393 bp, 13 predicted proteins | sample 1539691 | NCBI WGS metagenome assembly OCTX01 (sample SAMN02144231, study PRJEB22623) | gut metagenome | biome: sheep rumen | host: Ovis aries | place: New Zealand | reverse complement strand
GTTTTTGGAGTCTGCCGGAGCGAGCCAGGAAGAGAAGAGAGCTAAGTTTTATCGGAGGAAGATCGTGAACCGGAGAACATCTCAGCGGATTGCAGCAACTTTAAACGAAGCAGCTCCGCTCCTGGAAGTGAAACCGGATCAGCTGGATCGAGATAGATTCCTTCTCAACACTCCGGGAGGGGCCGTCGATCTGAGAACCGGAGAGATCCGGCAGCACAATCCGCTCGATTACTGTACGAAGATCACAACTATTGCACCAGGGGAGGCCGGATCGGAGATCTTCGAGCATTTTCTCGATCAAATAACGTGCAATGACAATGATCTGAAGCGTTATCTGCAAGAAGTTGTCGGGGGATTCTTGATCGGAAAAGTTAAGCGTGAGGAGGCATATTTTGCGACAGGAGACGGAGGAAACGGAAAGAGCACCTTTTTCAATCTGTTCTTTAAGATCCTGGGAAATTATGCCGGAATGATCTCGAGTGATGTGCTTATCACAAAAAACCAAAAGAACAAAGCTCCGGAGATTGCGGAGTTGAGAGGAAAACGCTTGATCATTGCTGCTGAGATTGACCAGGGGCAAGTGCTTGATGCCGGAATACTGAAAAGATTAGCGAGTAAAGATCCGGTCAGAGGTGAAAAAAAGTATAAAGATCCTTTTGACTTTGATCCTTCTCACTCGCTCGTACTGTACACAAATCACCTGCCGGAAATCGGAGCAAGAGACTCCGGAACGTGGGACAGAGTGCGCGTGATTCCCTTCAATGCTCGGTTCCGTGATACCAGGAACGAAATCAAGGATTATGAGTCGGTTCTCTACAAGCAATGCGGAGGAGCCGCGCTCTCATGGGCAATCAAGGGAGCAATGAAGGTAATTGAGAACGGATACCGAATCGAGCTGCCGGAGTGCGTGCGGAACGCTATCAAGGATTATAAAGACGAAAATGATTGGCTCGCTTCGTTCCTGGAGGCGCGTTGTTATGTCAATCCGAGAGCCAAAACAACATCAAGCGAATTATACAGAGGATACCGCGTGTATTGTGACCAGATAGGAGACTTTCCAAAGAACTCCTCAAACTTTAAGAAAGCACTCGAGGGAATAGGAATCGAACACAAGAAAACGAGTGCCGGAATGGTATTCCGAGGAGTGAGGCTGAAAACGGCCGAGGAACTGAACGAGGATCGAAAGCAAGCTCTAAGAGAGGCAGAAATCGGAAAAGTGCAAGCTGATGCAAGCTGAAACTAAAACTTTTTACATGAAAAAAAGGTGGTTTTTATATGGAGAGTTTTATATGTGGGTTGCACTCGATTGCACTATTTGGATAAAAGCCCAGAAAATCAAGGCTTTTTCGATTCTCCCTTTGATGCCGTAAACGAGTTGACCATGTGGAAACAGAACACACTCCGCGCGGCGTAGGCGCGAGGGAGCAGCCACCCAGGGGAAGGGGCTCCGGATGCCAGGAAGGCGCGTGCGGCCGTCCTTGCGCCGAAATACCCCCGAAGAGAACGGAGGGAGGAGGGCGGTGCAGAACAGTATTCACAGTATTAAAGATATTGGTAATATTCACAATATTGTTAGTATTCACAGTATTAAAAGAAGTGAGGTGGAAGTATGAACAAACAGAACAATGAACTGAAACAGATCATGAAGGAGTACCGCGATACATACCGCGTTATGTGTGATGCATCACGCGACAGAGCACTGAAAGCGGCAGCTCCTGGGACTCCGGTTCCGGAGAGCGGCAAACTGTACGGAGACGATGTGCGAGAGGAGTTTGATTCCAGATGCTGCGATTACAGATCCAGAGTCAGAGCAATAACCGGAACGCGCGCGGACGATCTGAAGCGCAAGCTGACGGATGCTCCTTCTCCGGAGGCACTGGGAGCCGTTACCCTTCTCAGCATGAGAAAAGATGTGACCAGGGAGGAGATCGAAGATCTGATAGATCGGTACGGAGACAATCCGCAAGCGTACAAAACTATCACTTCGATTGCACGCGAGCGAGAAATGCTCGGATTTGATCCGCACCCAGTAGAGACGGAGCTTCGTGCCGTCGAGGATCTGGAGCACTCCATGACAAAAATATTCTCATCATATGAAGCAGAGAAAGGCCGTGCCTCAGATGGATATTTGAGCTTGATTGGAATGAACATTGACAGTGCATTTCCTCCGGAAGAGTAAGGATCAGCAAAAAACGATACGAGGAACGGCCGTACCGGATCGCGCTGATTTAGATAAAACAACAATTTAAAAGAGCTTGCTTGATACGGCCGCAAGCGAGCCGGAAAGGGAAAACAATGCATAAGGTTTATTCAGAAATAGAGAAGAAAATCGAGGCTGCCGCAAAGCAGAAGAAAGCTGACGAAGTAAAAGTGGCTGCCCAGATCGTGGAGACAGAGCGCACAATCAGTGTTGCTGATTTGAAGATGCGCGAGGCACATGAGGCCAGAGACGTTCAGACCTATAAGACGGCCAAAGCAGAGAAGGAAGATGCTGAGATTTTTCTCGATATGCTTAAGGGTGAAAAGGATAATTCCATTCCATCACAGGAGGCGGAGGAGATGAAAAAAGCAATTTTTCAGATCCAGTACGCACAGGAGGCAGAACTGAAGAAGTATCTCACTGATATTCTCACTCAGCTTGAAGAAGCAAGTAACAATGCGTTCCAGGTTTTCAATGATGGAAATAATCTCATCAAGAAGTATCACAATGAAGTGCATCCTATTGCCGGTGATCCTTATGGACTGGCTCCGTATAACAAGGCAGGATATGCTGTCGCGAACGTGATTAAGTATTTCGTCGGGAATGCAAGGAGAGTCCTTGGGGGGAAGGAAGAATGAAAGAGTTAAGAGAACCGTATTGGCTCAGCAGAGAGGCCGCTCAAGAATTAGTTGCTGAGATCTCGACTCCTCCCGAAGAGATCAATATGAGAGATCTGATGCTGAAGGCGTGGAACGCGAAACTGAAGCGCGAAGCTGAGGAAGAAGAAGCGTCTCGCTTTCAGCTCCATGCTGAATCAGCAATCAAAAAGCAATTCGATGAGGCTCGGAAAATGGTTCGACTTTATGACGAAGCTGCCGGATTCCGTGATCCATCATTAGAGGAATGGGGCCAGATCATTCAAGAGCGGCTCGGATACTGGTAAAAGTCCAGGCACTCTCCCAGGAGGAAAGAATGACTTAAACGAGATCCACACAAGAACATTCTGACACCCTGGGGGAGCTTCTCGGCAAGGGACCGAGGCATTCCCTGCCGCTCCTGCGCCGATTTACACACGGAAAAATTTTGACCAGGAATAAAACGAGGAGCTGAAGCAATGGGAGTATTATGGGCAATACCCAGAGCACCACAGAAGGAGCAAGGGAAACGCTTGAGCAAGCATCAAAGCACATGCCGGATATGCGGCAAAAATACGCGAGGAGAGGCCGTCTGCAAGTCATGTGCTCGACAGTCTAAGAGCATTCCAAAAGGGGCTAAATCGGGCAAAAATGAGGCATAAAAGAGCGGTTTTAAGGCTTGAGATCATGTGCGCTGCCGGATTTTGCGAGATATTTGGGTACTGACGAGCGTGAAGCGCATTCCTGGGGAGGGGTAGGGAGTCTCCCCCCCTATATCATCAGATAAAAGGAGAAAAAGTAATGTTGAGAAAAGATGCCAGGGGGATGGATGCATACTTGCGAGCTGGAGCTGAAGCTCGTTTGTGCAAGGATCTGCTGACTATGATGGAGCTTGATCTCGGAGCGGTTCTCTCCGTTCCGGATCAGAATATTTTACACAGAGCAATCAGAAGGATTGACCAGGTTATTTCTCGCGCTGAAGATAATATGTTTCGGGATTATCCGGAGCTGCCGAGATCCTACATTGATGTATTTTACGGATCAGTAAAGGAGGAGGGGGAGTCTTTCAGCAAGGTCAATGAGGAGGTTATTACGGCAGCAAGGGGGATTGTTTCCGAATTGTTCTCCGGAGCTGATGCCGAAAGCAACAAAGAAAAAGAGCTCGTCGAGGCTTGATTCCTTCTCTGAGCTCTCTCTCCTGGCTGCTAATACTTTTCATGTTCGCACTCCTGGGAAAGTGGAACACTACAAATATATCAAACAAGTATTCACTTTTCAAAGCATGAGGGGCGGCTCAATGACAAATGAAGAACTCGTTTTACAGTATCAGAAGGATCATGATTCCATTACCATCGAGGAGCTATATCAGCAGAATATCGGATTGATCGGGAAGGCCGCCTCCGCGCTCTCTGCCTACGAAGATCCGGAGGATCTGAAACAGGAGGGATACTTCGGACTCGTTACGGCCGTAGAACTCTGGAGGCCAGACGGAGGAGCTAACTTTGCGACTTATGCCGCGTATTGGATCAGACAGGCAATGACTCGCTACATTGAAAATTGCGGATCAGTTATCCGGATCTCAGCATACCGAAGGGAACGGATACAACAATATAAGAAAGTTATCACGAGCTTCCAGATGTCTTTCGGGAGAGATCCGCGCTCCGGAGAGCTTGCTGCATTGCTCAATATGACCAGGGAACAGATCGACGAGATCCGGAAAGATGCACTCGCACTCTCTACGAAAAGCACGAGCGAGCCGCTGCCGACAATGGAAGAGGGAACGCTCGAGGATACACTTGCGGACGATCGAAACGATATAGAAGATCTCCTTGACGAGATCCAGAAGGAAGAGCTTGCGGAACTCTTATGGAAACTCGTTGACGATCTGGGAGGAAAGCAAGCAGAAATTATCCGGAAGAGGTATAAAGAAGGACTCACGCTCAAGAGTTGCGGTGAGGCCCTGGGAGTCTCCATCGAAGGAGCCAGGCAGATCGAAGTGAATGCTCTTCGGAAAATGAAGCGTCCCAGCATCAAGAAGCAGCTCCGGCCCTTCATTGACGAGCGAGCAGCTTCTCTCGCGTATCACTCGGGCCTTGACTCATTCCGTAGAACGTGGACGAGCGCACCAGAGAGAGCAGCCATGCGGATCGAGGAGATCCGTGCGCGGATAGAAGAGCTCCGGAGCGAGTCGGAATTGTAAAGAGCAGCTCGAGCTCGAAGCAAACAATATTCACAATATTACAAATATTCAAAGTATTACTCAGTAATATGGTATTGATTTTCAAGAGAGTTAATATCATATTATTAAGTAATACTTATTTTTGTATATGCTTTTAAAGCAGAAGGAGGGAACCACATGAACAAGCAAGAAATAATAGAGATTCTCGAGGAACGGCCGGAAGTGTACAGAATATGCAAACTCTTTTCTGAATTATCAAAAGAGCAGCAGAAGGAGGCTCTGCCAAAAGTGCTCCGAATGTTAAAGGACGGATCGAAGGCGAACCAGTAAAGAAGGAGCCGCAAAATGAAAATACTTGCTTTTTGCAATCAAAAAGGAGGAGTCGGAAAATCCACATCATGCTTTAATGTAGGGGCCGCACTCAAGAAACTCGGATACAGAGTCTTGCTCATTGATGCAGATCCGCAAGGAGATCTCTCGACAATGGCCGGATTTATGGAGCTCGAGGAGAATGATCTGCAATTATATGATGTTTTGCACGGAGAAGATGTGAAAGCAGCAATCAAAGAAGGCACGGAGCTCGATATTATTCCGTCGGATGATTTTCTATCTGCCGGAGAGATTGATTTAGTAGAGCAGCAGAGAACGGCCCTCAAGGATGCGCTCAAGCCGATCCGAAAAAAGTATGATTATTGCTTGATTGATTGCCCTCCATCACTCGGAGTGCTCACATTGAACGCGCTGGCGGCCGCTGATGCCGTTATTATTCCGGTTCAAGCGGATTATCTGCCGCTGAAGGGAGTTGCCAGGCTCAGAGAGACAATCGAGAAGGTCAGACGGACTTTTAATCGCGGACTCCGGATCGGAGGCATTGTGCTCACGTTTTATAGTGGCCGCGTGAATCTCGACAATGATGTGAAGGAAAGTCTAGAGCGAGCTTTCGGAGATCTCGTCTTTAATACAACAATTCCGAAGAACAAGAAGCTCGCGGAGGCTCCGAGTTACGGAATGAGCATTTTCAAGTATGCACCAGGGTCAAAGGGAGCCGCGTGCTATCTCGCTCTCGCAAATGAAATCATATCCAGAGAATGAGGAGGAAAGTTAAGCAATGGCAAATAGAAAAATGGAAAATGATCCGTTATTCCGGCAATCAGAAAAACCGCTCCGGAGATCCGATGCAGCTCCGGAGGCAGAATACACAAGAGCAACTTTTATGATCCGGAAGGATCAGCTCGAGAAGCTGAAGAATTATTGTTATACGGAGCGGATCACTCAAAAAGAGGCCGTCGAGAAGGCCCTTCTTTTGCTCTTTAAGGGAGTGAAGGAGAGTGACTTGATAAACCGGCCGGAGAAGAAATAAAAGGGCCGTAAATCGAAAGCGTACTCGGTACGCCCTGCTTGCAACAGACAAAAGAACTGACTCTCAGAATCTGGGACTCGGTTCTTTTTTTTTAATGTAGCAAGAGAAAGAATATTGCCATGCTCGCGCGCGCGTGGTAGGCTAAAAAAAACTGTAAAAAGCATATTGATAATATAACGTGCCCTAATATGGGAGAGAGGCAGAAGATGCTCGAAGATGTTCTGACAATCTGGAAGGCTCAAGAGGTATCAGCGGAGGAGGTGTACTCGCGGATCTTCTCTATCGGTTCCGGCCGGATTCAGAAAAACGAGGAGGAGTCTCGGAATAGGAAAGCAAATCCGCTCGGGTATTACAAGAACCGGAATATGAAGAAGGGGCACTATCGGATTTTCTTCGAGGATACTTTTGCGGAGACGCTGCACGAGCTCCAGGAGGCAGATTTTGCGATTGTAAATGGAATCACCTACTTCGGGAGGAAGAATCTGCAAGCGGCCGCGAGTCAGATGCACGCACTGATCTTCGATCTGGACGGAATGACGAACAGATCGCTAAACAATTTTCTCTCCGGAGCCATTGTCGCGGATGCTTATCCGGTTCCGAACTATATTGCGCTCTCTGGTCACGGAGTGCACCTGTATTATCTCTTTGAGACTCCGGTTCCGTTGTATCCAAATATCAAAATTCAGCTGAAGGCTCTGAAGTATGCTCTGACGGATAAGATGTGGAATCCGCTCACAAGTAAAGACGATAAAAAGCAATTCCAGGGGATCAATCAAGGATTCCGGCCGATTGGAGGAAAGACGAAGATTGACGGAGTGCGAGTACGCGCTTTCGAAGTCAACAAAGAATTGTTTACACTCGAGAAGCTCGGAGAATATGTGCTCGAGGAATTTAGAGTTGACAGCAGCCAGTTATACAAAGAATCAAAGCTCACTCTGGAAGATGCAAAAAAGCTCTACCCGGAATGGTATCACAAGAGGATCGAGGAGAAGGATCGGAGCCGCGGCCGATGGACTACGAAACGAGATCTGTATGATTGGTGGAAACGGCAGATCAAGGCCGGAGCGAGCTTTCATCATAGATATTTTAATATCATGTGTCTTGCAATATACGCGGTCAAGGCCGGAATCGACGAAGAGGAGCTCCGGAGGGATGCTTTTGAGCTTATTCCCTTCATGAATGGAATTGCTCCAGATGCTCCTTTTACTGCCGAAGATGTAGAATCCGCGCTCGAGTGTTTTGATGAGAGATATGTAACTTTTCCGATTGATGATATAACGAGACTCTCCGGAATCCCGATCCAGAAGAACAAGCGAAACGGAAGAAAGCAGAAGGATCATCTTCGTAGGATCAGACTCCTCCGCGATTTAGATTATCCGGATAATTCCTGGATGAATAAGGACGGACGGCCGAAGAAGGATAAAGAGGTTGAGGAGTGGCAGATACAGCATCCGGACGGCCGGAAAGCTGATTGCATGAAAGAAACCGGACTCAACTGGAGAACTGTCTCGAAATACTGGAAGAAAAAAGAGCTGCCTTGATTGGCGGCCCTTTTCATATTCTCAATATTACAAGTATTCACGATATTACTAATATTCACAGTATTCAGAGTATTATTTGTTGTACTCTGGGACTTTCTGCACGAGCTCCAGAAGATCAAGGGCCGTGCGTTGTCCAGCTTCATTGAGTGATTCAAACGTGACCAGGAGGGCCGCGCTCCGGCCGATCTCTGATCCATAGTGCGGAGCTCCTCCGCGCTTGATCCATGCTTTTTCAAAATCAAGAGGAGTATCAAAAGACTCGATCTCAGAAGGAACAAGAGACTCTCCGCGCGAGACTCCTATTATTGGAACCGGAGTATTAAGAGCATTGCAGATCCGAACAATATTCTCGAAGCTACCGCTGCCCTTTTGCTCGATTCTCTGAACTGTTGCGATTCCGAGAGAAGTAAGCTCCGCGAGCTCCTTCTGTGATATTCCCTTGTCTTTTCTAATCTGAATCAGCTTTTCTATATCATAGCGAGCGGTTTTTTTCATATTCCCTCCATATCTCAAAAAGAAATCAAATCAGATTTGTTTCCGGATCAAATCATACCATAACAGAGAAAACCATGCAAAGATATTTGTCTTTACAAAATCAAAAACGATTGATATACTTGCATAAATCAAAAATGATTCATTAAGAGAGGAGGAACCAAATGCGAATGAGAATTGACAGGATCAAGCTCGCTGCCGCGCTGAAGTACAGGAATATCACTCAGATTGATCTCGCAAGCCGATCCGGATTATCAAGGATCACAGTCAATACGATCTGCAATGGTAAGAGCTGCACTGAAAAATCAGCGGAGAAGATCGCGGAGGCTCTGGAAATGCCGCTCACATCAATCACAGAAAACTAAGGAGGAACGCAATGAGCACGATTAAAGAAAGCATATATGCATACGTTGAGAATGTAGAGAACGGATGCTGCCGAAATCCGATTGTAATATGGAAGGCCCTTCATCTTCCCTCCGGAGAAGTAACTTATTCCGCGGTATGCGCTTGCGGAGGATGGTGCACAAATGGTCATGAAGATCCGAATGATGCTCTGAAGGAATATCAGCAGATGACGGAGAGCGAAAAGAGACGGATCAAGGCAATGAGAGCCAAAACGAGGATGCACGCGAGAAGATTCTGACGGAGGCCAGAGCATGAAAAATATTATCCAGAACAGAGACGGCCTGCCGGATGCCCTGGCTGAAGAAAAACGTTTTTTTGAATTGCGTAGCAGCAGCAAGACGAGCACTCCCTCCGATTGGAACAATCCGGAGAAGTGGTGCTATCTCGACGAGATTCCGGAGGGGAAATATTTCGGTTTTACAACTGGAGGAAAAAACTCAAACTACCTGCTCATTGACGGAGATCATGTCATAGATCCGGAAAGCGGCCAGATGGTTCCGTGGGTCAAGGATGTTTATCAAAGAATATCCAAAGTCTGCACTACATATACAGAGAGATCTCAGAGCGGAACAGGATTCCACATGATCGCGGATCTGGGGGAGTATGCAGAAAACTTTTCTCCGATAACAAACAATGATGCAGAAATCATTGTTGATATGAATCCAGATAAATTTACTGATCTCCCGAAGCCAGAAAAAGACAAGACTCCTAAGATTGAGCTTTTTTATCACGAGGGAGGCCGATATGTTTTCTTGACAGGTCAGCACAAGAAGCTGCACCAGGTTGCGAGGGATGAGGATGCTGCCGCGCTTTTCTCCGAATTGCTCAAGATCAGAGATGAGTTTCACGAAAAGCACGGAAAGCTGCCGGAGCAAGGAAACAAAGCCGGAAAGATCAAGATTGACGAAAAGACGAGGAAAAGAGTGCTCGAGGCTCTGCCGTATATCTCCGCAAATGATCGGGAAACGTGGATCAGAGTCGGAATCGCGCTTTACAAGTGCGGTTTTCCTTTCGAGATCTGGGATGAGTGGAGCCAGTTTAAGGATCAGAGAACCGGAGAAGCGTGCGATAAGTACGATCCGAAGGAGACTCCGTATATCTGGAAGGGATTTGAAAAGAATAAATCAAACTGGAATGCCGGAACGATCATAAACCTTGCGAAGGAGAACGGCTATATTCCGAAACGGAAATCATTGATTCCGGAGGAGTTTTCAGATGTAGAGCAAGCAGAAATCTTTTGCTCCGAGTACGGAGATCAAGTCAGATATTCCAAAGCAACTGGTTTTCTGAAGTATTCCGGATCTGTCTGGGAAGAGTCTGAGCTGAAGGTTCAGCGGCTCGCTCAGCAGCTCACAGATCGGCAGCTTGACGAAGTAAGGGAAATGCTCCGGAGGGCCCGAGCTACATCTGACGAGATCGCGGAGAGGGGAAACGAAAGAGCCTCCCTTGATGAGTTTTTGGAGTCTGCCGGAGCGAGCCAGGAAGAGAAGAGAGCTAAGTTTTATCGGAGGAAGATCGTGAACCGGAGAACATCTCAGCGGATTGCAGCAACTTTAAACGAAGCAGCTCCGCTCCTGGAAG
>OCTX012237237.1_pt1 | contig 10396 bp, 9 predicted proteins | sample 1539691 | NCBI WGS metagenome assembly OCTX01 (sample SAMN02144231, study PRJEB22623) | gut metagenome | biome: sheep rumen | host: Ovis aries | place: New Zealand | reverse complement strand
CAAAGAAACCAGTCGGGCGATGGCGTTCGAACTGTGGATGAAGTCGCCCATGCCGATGGTGACGCTCACTAAGACCTTCGACGTGACGCGGCTCTGCAGGGTCAGCAGGCGGCGCGGACTGAAATTCAACATGCTGCTCTGCTGGTGCATCGGCAAGACGGCCTCCAGGATAGAGGAGTTCTATATGCTGCCGCACGACGGGAAACTGTACAAATACGACCGCATGGCCGTCAACATGATCGTGGATAACATCAAGGGAGGACTCAGTTTCTGCGACATTGCCGTTACGGATGATCTGGAGCAGTTCAACGCCAACTACCTGCACCTGACTGAGACCATCCGCCAGACCTGTCAGGACATCCTGGACGAGGAGGCCGTCATCGTGGGCACATCGACTCTAACCGGGACGGAACTCGACTGCATCGTCAACCAGTACAGCGGCATCTACACCAATCCTTTTCTGGCATGGGGCCGCTATCGCAAGGGTTGGCTGAAGACCACACTCCCCATCTCCTTTCAGTTCCACCACGTTCAGATGGACGGTGGCCATGCCGCGCATTTCCTTGAAGAACTGCAAAAGACTATCAATCATGTATAAGACCCGACATCTCCCCAACACCCGAATCGATGTGGCCGATGCCACAAATATATAAGTGAACTTAGAAATTGTTAAGCATATTTAAGCCATAAATCATCGCTATGCACTCTTAACAATCAACTTTTTTTCGTATTTTTGTGACCGATTGAGGTTCCGAAATGTGACGTAAGTTAGCAAGAGTTGACAGTTGAGTACTCGCAGGCTCGCACCTCTGTGAATCAGAGGGACAAGTTATTGATTTAATAACAATCATAGAGCAAACTCACAAGAAACAAAAAGAGATATAGAAATAGCGGAAACACGTTAAAAAGACGATGTTTCCGCTAAGATGATGTCTTCCATCAAGCGTTAAAGGGCGATGGCGGCCTCCAGTGCGAGGTGCATCATCTCCGTGAAAGAGTTTTGGCGCTCTTCAGCGGTGAGTTCCGTCTTGGTGACGAAAGAATCACTGATGGTCAGCAGGCAAGCAGCATGTTTGTGGAGAGTGTTGGCGTTGTGGAAGAGTGCGAAGCTCTCCATCTCCACACAATCAGAGCCAGTGCGCTCGGCAATGTCCTTCCAAGTGCCTTGTGAAGGATCAGAGTAGAATACATCGCTTGAATGTACCGTACTCATTTTCAGCTCGATGCCAAGTTCTTTCGCTTTCTGCTGGATGGTAGCGTTGAGGGTGGGGCTTGGCAGGAGTTTCTTGTCCGTCACGCCGCCCTGAACGAGTGCGAAGGACGATTCGCTTACGGCGCTCTCTGCCAGTGTCACGTCCATCACCTTCAGCCATTCTCTGTAACTGCCAGCCGATCCGACGCGGATGATGTTCTCCACGCCGCAGCCTGTGAAGAGCTCCCAAGAGTAGATGCCGATGCTTGGCATGCCCATGCCGCTGGCCATCGTTGTGACGGGCACTCCTTTATATGTGCCGGTATAGCCCAACACGTTTCTGACGGAGGTTATCAACTTGGCATCCTCGAGGAATGTCTCTGCAATAAACTTTGCCCTGAGCGGGTCGCCGGGCATGAGCACCGTTTTGGCAAAAGCACCGTCTGGTGCAGAAATGTGGGGTGTCTTAATCATTGTCGCGTGGTTATCTGTTGATTTGTATATTATCTTTAGCCTAAGGGTGTATTTGAATGCAAAGATAGGCTTTTTTTGTGAGATTGAAGTGCTTTTATCTCAAAAATACACATTATTTAATAAATGCAAAGAAAAAAACTATTTTCTTTGGTATTTTGCTCACTTAATTGTAACTTTGCACCGATTATGAAGAAATATCTATTAGATTTGACCGTAAAGGCGGTGGAGAGAATCCATGAGCGGTACGTGCTGATAAAGCTTACCGACAGAAATCCACTGCCGGAGATGTTGCCAGGACAATTTATTGAGGTGCGAGTCGACGGCTCGTCTACTACGTTCCTGCGCCGTCCTATCTCCATTAATTTTATAGACCGTAAGCAGAATGAGCTGTGGCTGCTGGTGGCTACTGTTGGCGATGGCACGCATAAACTGGCAGAGCTGAAAGAAGGCGATCAACTGAACTGTCTGTTACCGCTGGGTAATGGTTTTACTCCTGTCCATGAGGGAGAGAAGGTGTTGCTTGTTGGCGGTGGGGTAGGAGTGGCGCCTTTGCTTTATATGGGTGCCCAGATGCAGCAGATGGGGATGGAGCCCACCTTCCTGTTGGGAGTTCGTACGGCGAAAGACCTGCTGCTCCTGGATATGTTTAACAGGTTTGGCCGTGTGTTTGTCACCACCGAGGATGGCAGTCAGGGCGAGAAGGGGTTCGTGACCAACCATAGTATTCTCTCTGATGAGCGGTTCGACCGTATCTCCACCTGTGGCCCCACGCCGATGATGAAGGCAGTGGCTCGTTATGCCAGATCGAAAGGTATTGACTGCGAGGCATCGCTCGAGAATCTGATGGCCTGCGGACTGGGGGCTTGCCTCTGTTGTGTTGAGAAAACCACGGAAGGCAACCTCTGCGTGTGCAAGGACGGCCCCGTGTTTAATATCAAGCGGTTACTTTGGGAGTAATCAGGAATGAGAGAACAGCCTGGTGGTTTTAATTAGAGTATTAGAGTATTTATGGCAGATTTAAGTGTAAAGATAAAAGACCTGTGGCTAAAGAATCCCGTGATGACGGCCTCAGGCACCTTCGGCTACGGACTGGAGTTCGCCGACCTGATGCCGCTTGACGGTATTGGCGGCATCATCGTCAAGGGCACAACACTCCATCCCCGTGAGGGCAACGACTATCCCCGTATGGCAGAGACGGCCAGCGGTATGCTCAACTGCGTGGGACTTCAGAACAAGGGCGTGGACTATTTCTGTGAGCACATCTATCCACAGATAAAGGATATCGATACGAATATGATAGTCAACGTAAGTGGTTCGTCTCCAGACGACTATGCAGAGTGCGCTGCCCGTATTGATGCGCTGGAGAAGATTCCAGCCATCGAGTTGAATATCTCCTGTCCTAATGTGAAAGACGGGGGCATGGCCTTCGGTGTGACCTGTGCTGGCGCCTCGAGCGTGGTGAAGGCTGTCAGAAAGGCTTACCATAAGACGCTCATCGTCAAACTCTCTCCCAATGTGACCGACATTGCAGAGATTGCCCGTGCCGTCGAGGCTGAAGGAGCCGACAGCGTGTCGTTGATCAATACACTGATGGGGATGGCTATTGATATCGAGAAGCGCAGACCGCTGCTGAGCATCAATACTGGCGGACTGAGTGGACCTGCCGTGAAGCCTGTGGCCTTGAGGATGGTGTGGCAGGTGGCGAAGGCTGTTAATATTCCTGTCATTGGGCTGGGGGGCATCTCCTCTGCCAGGGATGCTATAGAGTTTCTGATGGCTGGTGCCACGGCGATAGAGATTGGTACGGCAAACTTCCTTGATCCGGCGATATCTATTAAGGTGCGTGATGGTATCAACAGTTGGCTCGACGCTCATGGCTGCCAGTCAGTGCAGGAAATCATAAAAGCATTATAAAATTTGAGGGCTGCCAATCGGCAGCCCCTCTTCGAGGGGAATCCATTATAAAATTTGAGGGCTGCCAATCGGCAGCCCTCAACCAACACAAAAACTAAACTAGACTTAACTAAAGCATTTCCAGATTTTCACAAACCCTTAAATGCAGTTGCAAAGTTACGGAAAGTTTCTGAATATTCCAAATCTTTTTTGTTTTTTTTTGCATAAAAGGTGCATTTTTCTATAAAAATGCCGAGTTTCTCAGCAAAATATAATCTAAAAGGGTCATTGCTGCCATCGATTCGACCACGGGGACGGCTCTAGGCAAGACGCACGGGTCATGTCGCCCACGGGCTGTGAACGTCGTGGGATTTCCATCGATATCCATCGTCTGCTGCTCCTGCAGGATCGTTGCAACGGGTTTGAATGCCACGCGGAAATATATGTCCTGACCGTTGGAGATGCCACCCTGGATACCACCGCTGTGATTGCTCTTTGTTGACAGGGGGGGGACAAAAGGTGAGGTGTGAGCGGTCTCTGTGGAGGCTGGGATGAACACATCGTTCTGTTCCGACCCTCTTGTGTTCACGCCATCGAATCCGTCGCCATATTCGAATCCCTTAACGGCGTTGATGCTCAGCATGGCCGCACCTAATGCAGCGTGGAGCTTGCCGAACTCCGGCTCGCCCACACCTGCAGGACAGCCTTTGACGACGCAGGTGATGATGCCGCCGATGGTGTCTCCCTCAGCCTTTACCTGTGCAATCAGGGCCTCCATCTCTGCCGCCTTTTGTGGATCAGGGCAACGCACGGCGTTCGTTTCTGTTAAAGAGAGGTCGTAGCGATGGTAGTCGCGCTCCAGGGCGATGGCTCCCACTTGCGAGGTATAGGCCTGTATGGTGATACCTTTCTGCTGTAGCACCAGTTTGGCCAGTGCGCCTCCAACGACGCGGCTGATGGTAATGCGGGCAGAAGATCGTCCGCCACCGCGATGGTCGCGAATGCCATATTTATTATAATAGGTGTAGTCGGCATGCGATGGGCGGAACAGCGAGCGCAGGTCTTCGTAGTCCTGCGAATGCTGGTTCTGGTTCCTCACGATAAATCCGATGGGACAGCCTGTGGACTTGCCCTCAAAGACACCACTGAGCAGTTCCACCTGGTCTGCCTCCTGTCGTGACGTGGTGATACGACTCTGGCCCGGGCGTCGGCGGTTCAGTTCGTTCTGGATGAATGCCAGGTCGATATCGATGCCTGGGGGCATACCGTCGACAACACCTCCGATAGCCTCTCCATGGCTCTCGCCGAAAGTTGTCAGTCTGAATAGGTTTCCAAATGTGTTGCGCATAATCTTGAATTAGTGGTGACAGTGCCCGCAGCCTCCCTCGTGGTGTCCGCAGCCTCCGTCGTGATGTCCGCAGCCTTCACCGCAGTTGTCTCCATGATGCCCGCAGCCCTGACAGCCGCCAGTGAGCATCTTAATGAGTTTCTGGATTTCTTCTTCGGTGGCATCTCTGTTCTCGATGATCTTTCCCGTGAAGTTCAGGGCTTTGCCAGCCAGGGGGTGGTTGGTGTCGATGGTGACGCCGTCGTCCTCTATCTTCATCACTTTTGCCATGAATTGATGGTCTTCGGTATCGTTCATGGTGATGATGGCACCCTCATAGATATGTTCGTTGTCAAACTTGCCGTTGATGGTGAAGATGTCACGTCGCAGCTTGTGAACCCCCTCGGGTATATACTCCCCATAGGCTTCACCTGGCTGCAGGGTGAAGTCGAATTCTGTGCCCTTTTCCAGGCTGATGAGGTTCTTCTCAAAGGCATCGAGGGCGATGCCGTATCCTGTGATGAACTCGAAAGGACGGTCTGTGGCCGTTTGTTCTTCCAGCTCTTTTTCTCCGTCATTGACAGTGTACAACTGGTATGTAACTGAGAGGAATTTGTTTTGTGGTTTATCCATTCTTTTACCTTTTCCCTTTATACCTTATTAATATAATAGCGGTGCAAAGGTACGAATAAGTGAGTAAAAAACCAAATATATTTGAGTTTTTTCGAGCGAGCGCACTTTTGGCGAAGCCAGAGGTGGGCTTTTTCCTTGAAATAAGCGTTAGTTTAAGCCTGAAGTCTGAAAAAATGCTGATGTGGCGCATTATTTGACATGCGTCAACAAAAGGGCTGTTATCGCACACAATTGGGTAGAAAAGCTTGTGGGAACCAAAAAGTCGCCGTACCTTTGCACCGTCAAAAGACATTAAAAGGATATCTGAGCAGTCCCGTAAGGCGGGAAGCGGCGAAAGCCAAAAGGCTCACTATTCAGGATAACATTATTAACAGTAGGAGCGGCTTAACACACCGTTCTGAGTAAAGAAAAGAAAGGGTAAAAAGATGAAAAAGATGATTTTGACAATGGTAGCTTTGCTGAGTATGACAACAGCATTTGCAGAAGGTGAGAATGCAGCCAACGTAGAGAACATGGAGGCTTATGAGTTGAATATCAATATGAATAAGCTCTCCAAGGCTCTGAACCTGGCCGACGACCAGAAGGAGGCAGTAACAGAGATTCACCACACGTTTGCCGCAGAGCTGAAGTTCGCTGCCGAGTATGGCAAGAACGATCGCGAGGCCATGGTAAACCGTGCCATCGACAACGATGTGAAGTGGATGCGCTATGTGCTGAACGACAATCAGATGCGTACTTACCTCCGTCTGCTCAACACCACCCTCAACAACCGTGGTCTTAAAAAGTAAAAGAAGAGTGATTTTAAGTTTTTAGTAGTTTTAGGGAGGCATTCCGATAGGGGTGCCTCCCTTTTTATGTTAAAAATTTGGCTATTCCTTTAATTTGTACTATCTTTGCAGGCAGAAACCTAATTATAACAGTATATGAGGAAACTGAAAGTTTATCTTCTTTTGATGGTGGCCGTGGTGCTGGCAAGCTGCGGCACGTCGCACACCGTGCCCATCACAGGGCGTACCCAGAGTCTGATGGTCGAGGATGGACAGGTGCTTGGCCTGGCTACCCAGCAATATCAGGAGTTTATGAAGACGGCCAAGTTGTCTACCAATGCCGCCAATACGGCGATGGTGAAGCGGGTAGGGCAGAATCTTGCCAATGCCGTCACGAACTACATGACTTCCCATGGACTGGCTTCGGAGATAGCCAACTTCAACTGGACATTCAATCTGGTGCAGGACAAGCAGGTGAATGCCTGGTGCATGCCTGGCGGACTGATTGTGGTCTACGAGGGAATCCTGCCCGTCACTAAGGACGAGGCATCGCTGGCCATCGTGCTGGGCCATGAGATAGCCCATGCCGTGGCCCGTCACTCTGCCGAGCAGATGAGTACCCAGATGAAGCAGCAGCAAGGTCTGCAGATAGGTGCGGCTGTGGCTGGCATGCTGGGCATGGGCACAAACACCACGTCGCTGATAGGTGCGGTGGTGGCTAACGGCTTCAATTTCAAGAACTTGAAATACTCTCGTGATCATGAGAGCGAGGCCGACCACATGGGCCTGATCTTCGCCGCCATGGCAGGCTACGACCCTCAGACGGCTGTGTCTTTCTGGCAGCGCATGGCGGCTCAAGGCGGCAACAAGCCTTCCGAGTTCCTCAGCGACCACCCGTCTGACGAGACCCGTATCCGTCAGATTCAGGGATGGATGCCCGAGGCCCTGCAGTATTATAAGAAAGGTGGTGCCACCCAGAAGACTGCCGCCAAGGCTGCTACGTCGACGAAGAGTGGTCAGATGAAGACGTTCCACATCTCGTCTAAGAAGAAATAATCTTCATATATTTGTCGTAAGAGATAAACCGCCCGCCCATCGACTTGAGGTGGGCGGTTTCAAATTGGCAGTCGATGATCCGGCCGCCTTTTTTCTGCATGGTCTGTGCCAGATGGATCAGCGCCAGTTTCGAGGCGTTGGGAACCAGGGAGCACATGCTCTCGCCGAAGAAGGCGTTGCCGATGGTGACGCCGTAGAGTCCGCCAACAAACCGCTCTTTGGCAGACCTGCCGTCAGGTAGCGCTGCGGGCTTGTCGAGGACCTCCCACACAGCGACGCTGGTGGCAAAGCCCTGGCGGTGCAGTTCCTGATAGGCTTCGATCATCTCGGGGCCGAGCCAGGCGTACTCTTCTTGCAAGCGCAGTTCACTACAGGTATTGATGACTTGGTCGAAGGCCTCGCCGATGGCCACACGGTACTTCCCCTTGTTCATCAGCGATCGCATGGAGTGCGAGATATGAATTTCTTCGGGGAAGATGACAAAGCGCTGCATCGGACAAAACCACTCTATCTGTGAGTAGCGGAAGGCAAACCAAGGGAAGATGCCGTTGGAGTAGGCCAGGAGCAGACGGTCTACGCTCAGGTCGCCACCCACAGCTATACACCCATCATCGTCACCGTAGTGCGGGTCAGGAAACCATAGTCCCTTATCTAATTGATAGACCATCCTTCAGTTCTACTATCGCCGTGCCGCCTTTCTTCAGACTGCCGAAAAGTATCTCTCTCATCAACAGAGGCTTGAGTTTGCTGGTGATGACGCGGTCCATCTCGCGGGCTCCGTATTCCTGGGTGAATCCTTCTTTCAGCAGATAGTCGAAGGCCTCGTCGGTAAGGGTCATCTGCACTTGCTTGGCGGTCAGTTTCTCCTGCAGTTCGCCAAGTTTCTTTCGCAGGATGAGGGTTGCCATCGGCTTGTCCATATCGTTGAAGACCACAGTCCCGCTCAGGCGGTTGATAAACTCTGGCTTGAAGGTCTTCTTCACCTGTTTCAGCATGGCCTCGCCTCGCGATACGCTGCCCTGGAATCCGATGCTGGCCTGAGCCGCATACTGGGCGCCAGCGTTCGAGGTCATGATGAGTATCACATGACGGAAGTCTGCCTTACGGCCCTTATTGTCAGTAAGTTTGGCATAGTCCATCACTTGTAAAAGAATATTATAGATGTCCTGATGAGCTTTCTCTATCTCGTCGAGCAGCAGCACGCAGTTGGGTGTCTTGCGGATGGCATCCGTCAGCAGGCCACCGTCTTCATAGCCGACATAGCCTGCGGGCGAGCCGATGAGTTTGGCTACGGTGTGCTTCTCGGTGTATTCACTCATGTCGAAACGCACCAGTTCGATGCCCAGCTCCTTAGCCAGTACGCGGGCTACCTCCGTCTTGCCGACACCCGTCGGACCGACGAAGAGCAGCGAGGCGAGCGGCTTGTTGTCGTCGAGCAGACCCGCCTTCGACATCTGTACGGCCTCTACCACCTGGCGCACGGCTTCGTCTTGTCCATAGATCTTGCTGCTGATGCGCTCGTAGAGCGTTTCCAGCGCCTCATTGTCGTCTTCTTTCATAGCCATGGCGTCCACCTTACAGACTTTGGAGAGGATGTCTGCTATGAGGGCCTTGTCCACCGTCTGCCGCTTCTGTCCCCTGATGGGGTTCATCTCCCGGTAGGCTCCAGCCTCGTCTATCAGGTCGATGGCTTTGTCGGGCAGGAACCGCTCGTTGATGAACTTGTCGCTGGCGGTGACGGCAAACTCGAGGGCCTTGTCGGCATAGTAGACACCGTGGAATTTCTCGTAGTTCTTTTTCAGTCGTTTCAGGATCTCCAGGGCCTCTTCGGCCGTTGGCTCTGCGATATCGATTTGCTGGAATCGTCTTACCAGTCCCTTCGATTTGGAGAAGTGGCGGTTGTACTCGTCGTAAGTCGTCGAGCCGATGAACCTTATCTTGCCTGACTCCAGATAGGGCTTGAGCATGTTCGAGGCATCCATCGACCCTTCACCCGTGGCGCCGGCTCCGACGAGGTTGTGGATCTCGTCGATGTAGACGATGTTCCTGTCTGACTCCCGGATGATGCCGTCCATCACCTCCTTGATGCGCTTCTCAAAGTCGCCCCGGAACTGCGTGCCGGCCAGCAGGGTGCCTAAGTCGAGCTGATAGATCTTGCTGCCTTTCAGCCGCTCGGGGATATTCCACATGGTTGTGCTGATATACTTGGCCAGGCCGTAGACAAGGGCGGTCTTTCCGACCCCGGGCTCTCCGATGTGCAGCGGGTTGTTCTTCTCCTTGCGGCAGAGCACCTGGATGGTGCGCTCCAGTTCCATCTTGCGGCCTATCAGCGGGTTGTGGTCTTCCCAGGTGTCGTTGAGACAGGTGACCAGTTTGCGCCAGGGCTCCTTCTCACCGTCGGCTTCCGCCGTCGTCTCGTCATCGTCGTCGATGCTTGCCTGGTCGTGGTCGTCGGCATAGCGGGCCACGAGTTCGCTCATGAAGTCCTGCTGCCATTCGCCTAGAAGGTCTTTCAGCAGGTAGGCAGCATACGACTCCTTCAGTTCGAGAATGCCTTTTACGATGTGGGGGACGTATATGAATTGTGCGCTGGAGTTCTGGACAATCTTCACCGCCGTGGTCAGGGCTTCGCTCAGTTGCTGGCTGGTGCCGATCGTGTATTCTCCCACCTCGGCGGGCACCTGCTCCGTCTTCTCAAAGAAGTCCTTCAGACTGCGGTTCACGATGTTCAGGTCCACATTGCAGTCGATGAGCGTCATGTTAAACTCATACTGCTTGAGCAGAGCCTGTATGAAGTGCTCTGGCATCACAAACTCGTGCCTGTATCGTTTGCACACTTCGTGCATCTCTTCGAAGGCCTCGTTGACCTTTTGGGTATAATATATCTCCATAATGCTTCTATTCTTCTGGTTCGCAGGTCAGTCGCAGGGGGAACCCCTCGTGGCGGGCCATCTGAGTCGCCTTGTTCACCTTCGACACGGCGATGTCGTAACTATAGATGCCGACAACAGCCTTGTCGGAGTGGTGTACCTGCAGCATCAGCGCCTCTGCCTC
>OCTX012244685.1_pt1 | contig 10397 bp, 8 predicted proteins | sample 1539691 | NCBI WGS metagenome assembly OCTX01 (sample SAMN02144231, study PRJEB22623) | gut metagenome | biome: sheep rumen | host: Ovis aries | place: New Zealand | reverse complement strand
GCAGGAGTCCTCGCGCTGGTCGCTCCTCAGGCTCAACACGTTCGGACACAACGTGCCGCGCATCGGCGACGCGCAGCAGTCCGTCAAGGGTTTTGCGAACTTCGTGAACGCCGTCGACTCTCCCTCCCCCTCGGCCATAATCGACCTCACGTCGCTGTATCCGGACGCGACGAACGTTACGCGCGTCGCGACGCTTTCCAGGGACGGCAAGACGTTTGAGGTGTCCGACTCGTTTTCTGGGCTCAAGCCCGGCACCGATGTCCACTGGCAGTTCGTCCTGAAGGCGGAGGCCTCGGCGAAAGGCGGCAGCCTCTCTCTGACGGACGGAGACCATGCGCTCAACGTGGTCCGCGAGGGAACGAAGGCGTCCGCATGGTCCGTCTCCGAGGCGGAGGGCCCCAAGCCCCTCAACTCGCCCAATCCCGGCTTCTCCATCGCTTCCTTCGTGGTGCGTGCGGGAGATGACGGCAAGGCATCCGCGAAGGTCAGGTTCGCGCTCGCAAAGTGAGTGGAATCAAGTGAGGCGGGTCAGGTGAGGGGACGCGTCGCAAGCTCGGTGGGGGCTGTCCCCATGGTAAACACTACTTCGTCGGCTTTAGGAATTCGGTGAAGGTCTTGCCGTTGCGGGAGCCGGAGTAGATCTTCACCCAGTCGACGTGCATGGCCGTCGGAAGCGTCGATTCGTCCACCGCGCCTACCCATTTGCCGCCGAGCTGCATGTCGATCATGAGGTAGAAGGGCTCCGTCCACGGGTAGCGTTTCGGGTCGTCGCCGACCTTGGCGTAAGAGTGGGTCGCCTTTCCGTTTACGGTCCACGTGATCTTCTCGGGCGTCCATTCGATTGCGTAGACGTTCCAGTCGTTCGGCTTTATGTCTCCCTTGCCGCCGCTGGGCGGGTCGTTCTTGTGCTCGGCGGTCCAGGCGGAGTGAACGGTGTGGTAGACGAAGCCATCGGAATTCAACCGCTCGATGATGTCGATCTCTCCGCAGTCTGGCCATTTTGCCTTGGGCTTCTCTGGCATCATCCATATCGCCGGCCACGCGCCTTTCTGCGCCTTGAGCTTGCAGCGGATCTCGACCTTTCCGTACTTCACGGCGAGATGACCGTGGGTTGAGACCCCTCCGGTGAGGACGCTGCGCTTGTCTGCGGCGAGATCGTCGTTCTTCACTCCGTATGCGTGGAGCTGCCCGTCCTTGACCGAAATGAGGTCGGGTCTTTCGGACATGTTCCTGTTCCAGTCGGAAGTCCCAGGCCCTATGCGCGTCCAGATTTTGTCGTTCAGCTTGTTGCCCTTGAAGTCCTCGGTGAACTTCAGCTTCCACACGATAGGCGCGGTCGCCGCTCCGCCGGACTTCCGAGGCGCATCCTTTGCCGCGAAACATGCCGAAGCGCATGCCAGAGAAAGTATTGCCGCCAGTTGTATTTTCATGTTTTGCCCCTTTGCCTTGCCGCAGGGCGGTTGCTGCCCGTCCTGTCAACGATATGATACCATTTCCCCCGCAGTTATGCAATCGAAACGACCGCTGGCAAGTCCCATAGTAATATGCTATAATTTGCACATGAATAAATTTCCAGATTGGTCGTCGCTTACGCCTGAAAAGGCCGCGGCGGATTTGCCGCGCCTGCTCGAAGAAGCCGAGAAGGGCGTTGCGAAGATAGAGGCATCGTCCCCACAGACTTTTGAAGATTTGGAATGGGCCCTTGCGGACGCGACTCGCCCGCTGTGGAAACTCTGGGGCATGGTCGGCCACATGATGTCGGTCATGAACTCCGACGCTTGGCGCAAGGTGGACGAGGAATTTCGCCCGAAGATCGTTGAATTCTCTCTTAGGGTCTCGCAGTCAAAGCGTCTCAACGACCTGGCGAAGGAGGTGCTGATGCGCCTCAAGTCATGCGGCGGCGCGAGCGAGAACGCGACGCGCATCAGGATTCTCGAGAAGTCGATCCAGGACGCGGAGCTCGCCGGTGTCTCGCTCGAGGGCGAGAAGAAGAAGCGCTTCAACGAAATCTCCCAGCGCCTCTCGAAGCTTTCGATGGACTACTCCAACTCCGTCCTCGACGCGACGAACGCGTTCAAGTTCGAGAAGGACGGCAAGACCTACACGATTGACGACGCAAACTATCCGCAGACGATGAAGCACTGCGCCGACCGCGAGGTGCGCGAGAAGCTCTTCCGCGCCCGCTCGACGCGCGCGCCAGAGAACACCGCGAGGATCGACGAGATTCTCGCCCTCCGTTTCGAGAAGGCGAAGTTGCTCGGTTTCAAGAACCCGGCGGAACTTTCGATCGCCGTGAAGAGCGCACCGTCCGTCGCGGCAGTGATGAAGATGATAGACGACCTCGACGCGGCGACCGAGAAGATCGCCGCCGAGGAAAAGGCCGAGCTCGAGGCGTCCGCGAAGGGCGCGGTCGAGACGCTTGAGCCGTGGGACCAGTCCTTCTACGCGACGCGGCTCCGAGAGGACAAGTACTCCTACTCCGAGGAGGAACTGAAGAAGTACTTCGAGGTCGAAGTTGTTGTGGCGGGGCTCTTCAAGATGGCGAACTTCCTCTACAACGTCGACATCCGCGAGCTGAAGGGCGCCGAGAAGCCGTCCGTGTGGCATCCAGATGTTCGCTTCTTTGAGATGTCAGAGGGCGGCAAGCCGATCGCCTACTTCTACTTTGACCCGTATGTCCGAAACGGCCAGAAGCGCGGCGGCGCGTGGATGAACTCGTTCGACGACCGCTGCGACCGCAGGGGAGTCTTGCCTCTCGCGCTCGTCTGCACGAACTTCCCGCAGCCCGACGAAAACGGCAAGTCGTTTCTCCCGATGCGCGAGGTCGAGACTCTGTTCCACGAGTTCGGACACGCGACGCAGTGCATGCTTACGAAGGTAGGCGAAGAGGGCGCGGCCGGGCTTTCGCTCGTCGAATGGGACGCGGTCGAAGTCGCGAGCCAGTTCAACGAGAACTGGTGCCTCGACGACCGCACGGGAATCGTCGTTCCCGCGGAGCTCAAGAAGAAGGTGCTTGCCGCGAAGAACTTCCGCGCGGCGACGATCTGCCGCGCGCAGCTCGCGCTCGCAAAGATCGACATGCTCCTCCACATCGGCGAGAACGGCGGCAAGACACCGCGCCAGGTGAAGGAGGAGATATTCCGTCACTTCGACATGCCGATGGTAAAGGAGGATCTCTTCCTCTGCGCGTTCTCGCACATCTTCGCTGGCGGCTACTCCGCCGGCTACTACGGCTACAAGTGGGCAGAGGTGATGAGCGCCGACTGCTATGGCGCGTTCGAGGAGGCGGGGCTTTCCGACGACGCGGCGGTGAAGCGCGTCGGCAAGGCGTACCGTGACACCGTGCTCGCGCTCGGCGGCAGCGAATCGGCCTACGAGGTGTTCCAGCGTTTCCGCGGTCGCGCGCCGACGATCGACGCGCTTCTCCGCCAGCAGGGCCTCAAGCGATGACATATCGCGCGAAGAAGGCATTTGTCTCGATCCTGCCGTACGCGGTCTGGATGGCGATGATGCTCCTTCTTCCGTCGACCTCCGAGTGCTATGCGGCGCGTTCGTTCGTCACGCTGATCGTCCTCCTGCCGTGTCTCGCGTATCTCGAGCACCACCACGGCGTGATACACCGCAATTCGAAGATGCTGCCGGAACTTGTGTGGGGAATTCTCGTCGGGCTGCTTGTCCTCGCGATATGGGTGTGGCCCGAGCAGTTCGACTGGTACCGGAAGTGGTGCATCTACGGCGACGGCGGAACGAACGCCGTAGGCGAGAGCGAGATGGTCTACAAGCTCGTGCGTCTTCTCGGGAGCGCGTTCGTCATCTCCGTCGCCGAGGAGCTTTTCTTCCGCCGGTGGCTCATGCGCTTCGCGGGCTTCTGGTGGATGGTGGCGCTCTTCGCCGTTGAGCACGACCGCTGGTTTGTCGGCGCGATAGCGGGCATCCTTTATGGATGGCTTGCCCTCAGGAAGGGACTTGTCTCAGCGATTGTCGCCCATGTCACGACAAATCTCGCGCTTGGGCTATATGTTCTCGAGACCGGCAAATGGCAGTTTTGGTAAGGGATTTCTCGACTGTGAAAGACGACTACGAACTTCTTGATTCTGGCGACGGGCGAAAGCTCGAGCGCTTTGGAAAATATGTGCTCGCGCGGCCTTGCTCGCAGGCGCTTTGGCGTCCTTCGCGTCCGAAGGCGGAATGGGATCGCGCAGACGCGTCGTTCGACCGCGAGGACGGCAACCGCTGGCATGGCCGCACCAATCTCCCGAAGGAATGGACGATCGAGACGGCGGGCATAAAGTTCAAGCTCGGCGGCACCGACTTCGGCCACCTCGGCATTTTCCCCGAGCAGCGCGCGCAGTGGAAGTGGATACGTGGGATTGCGAAAGGTGCGCGGGTGTTGAACCTCTTTGCCTACTCCGGCGGCTCCACGATGGCGTCGGCGCTCGGCGGCGCGGAAGTCTGCCATCTCGACGCGTCGAAGGGCATGGTGGAGTGGGCGCGCGAGAACGCGCGGCTGAACGGTCTTGGCGACGCGCCTATTCGCTGGATCGTCGACGACGCGCACAAGTTCATGAAGCGCGAGATCCGCCGTGGGCGGCGCTACGACGCTGTGATCCTCGACCCGCCGACATTTGGGCGCGGCGCAGGCGGCGAGATGTACAAGATCGAGCGCGACCTCAAGGAGACGCTTGGTCTTGTGCGCGACCTTTTGAGCGACAAGCCGCGCTTCGTCCTTTTCTCGAGCCACACGCCTGGACTTTCGCCGATTGTAGCCGAGAACATCCTTGGCCAGCTTTGGCCTGACGCGCGACTCGAGTCTGGCGAAATGACGCTCGACGGCGCTGGTCTCAAGTGCCCGAGCGGCATCTTCTGCCGCGCCGTCTTTGGCGATTTGTCTCGCTAAGGTCGCATGGCCCCCATTATGCATGTTTGACGCGCGCGGGATATTGTGGTACTATTAAAATGGCACTATGGCACTAAGGAGACGAAGCTCCATGGCAAAAGGAAAGACATTCGCCGACGGCATGATATTTGTAGTCGTTGGCTTCGCTCTAACGTTTTCCGCTGTCGCTGCGGAAACGAGGGTCAACGCAATCGGCGAGAAGTCGCGCGAGGAAATCGTCGCGTTCTTCACCGACAACGAATTCGGGCGGCGACCTGCGGAGGCCGAGAAGCCACCGCTTCTAAAGTTCGAGAAAGTTTCGGACGACAAGTTGATGCCTGACGGCAAGATGGTGCGCAAGCAAGTTCGTATTGTCTACGGCGGTTCGTTTGGGACGAATTCGTTCCCCGTGACGGCGTTTGTCCCTGCGGGTGCGAAGGGGCCTGTCCCCGCGTTTCTTCTTATCTGCAACAGGCCGTATGGCGAGAACTGCGATCCGGAGCGCGAGAAGAAGAGCGACTTCTTTCCCGTCGAGGAAATCGTGAAGCGCGGCTTCGCGGCCGTCTCGTTTTACACTTGGGATGTCGCGCCAGACTACAACACCGGCAACACGAAGGGCGTGTTCGAGGCGTTCGAGAAGCCGGGGTCTTATCGAAACCCGAAACTGTGGGGAACGATCTCGGCGTGGGCGTGGGGCGCTAGCCGCGCGCTCGACTGGCTCGAGACAGTGCCCGAGATCGATGCGACGAAGGTTGTCGTCGTTGGCCATTCGCGCGGCGGAAAGACCGCGCTCTGGACGGCTGTAACCGACACACGCTTTGCCGGCGTCTGCGTCAACGGCTCTGGTTGCGCCGGCGCGAAACTAAACCACCTCAATCTCCCGAAGTCCGAGCACATCGCGCAGATCGTCCGCACGTTCCAGTACTGGTTCTGTCTCGACTATACCTTTTGGGCCAACCGCGAGCGCGAAATGCCGTTCGACCAGCATGAACTCCTTTCTTGCGTTGCGCCGCGCCTTTTGGCCGTCGGCTCTGGAAGCGAGGATGACTGGGCGGGGCCGGAGGGCGAGCGCAAGGCGACAGAACTCGCGCGCGACGCGTGGAAGGACAAGTCGTGTGTCTCGTACCACTGCCATGACGGAAAGCACGACCTCGGGCGTGACGACTGGGACATCTATCTTGCCCATGCGGAGAGGCATTGGAAAGGAGTTGAGAGGGAAGAGGGAAAAGGGAAGGGGGAAGAGGGGAAAGGGAAAAGGGAAGAGGGAAGGATTGAAGGCAGGGGGAGTGAGATGCCAGTTCCTCAACTTTCGATTTCGAACTTTGACCTTTCAACTCTCGTTTTCGACGCGGAGGCGAGCGACGAATTTGAGGGTGAGACGCTTGACCGATCAAAGTGGGACGACTGGGTCGAGTCGTTCCAGGGGCGGCGTCGCGGTTTTCTTTTCTCGCGCGACAACGTGGCGCTTGGCCGCGGGCAGCTTCATCTGACTGCGCGCCTTCTCAGGGAGGACGAGAAGACTTTTGACAACCTTGCGCGCGGCTTTGACACCTATGCGACGGCAATCGTCAAGGCGAAGAAGAAAACATTCTACGGCTACTACGAATGCCGCGCGAAGTCGATGAAGGCGGCGGTGTGCAACGCGTTCTGGCTCTACGACCCGCTTTCCGACGAGCCGAAAAAGAAGTATCGCCCTGGCGACTTCTCAGAGGAAATCGACATCTTCGAGATCTTCGGCAAGGAGGGCTCGAAGCGGTCCGACTGCGCGCGCACATTCTACAACACCGTGCACCGCCTTGGCACGCCCTATCTTGAGGGTCGCGTTCTTGGGAGCGTCGAGACGCTACCGGAAAAGTCGAGCAGGAAGAAAGTCGACTTCGACTTCGCCGACGGCTATCATGAGTACGGATTCCTGTGGACGGAGAAGGAGATGAAGTGGTACGCGGACGGCGTAGAGATGTTCTCGCGTCCGAACGACCATTTCCATAGGCCCATGCACGTCACTTTCGACTGCGAGATCATGTACGACTGGGTGGGCGAACCCGACAAGGCCGATCTCCCGCAGACTTTCTCGGTGCAGTATTTTCGGTATTGGCGCGCGCCCTGATGGTGCAGAACGCCGCGGCTTTTGGTATAATCTACGCCATGAAAAGTCCGGCAGACAAGAAGATAGTGTTCTTCTTCCACTCCCATCCGACGAAGGACATCAAGATGCGGTGGCGCGCCGAAGTCACGTTCCCTCCGGGCGCGACGGCCAATACGACGCTTGGCATATCCGTCGTCGACGGTGAGGACGAGCCGGTGAAGGACGCGGTGTTCGAGTTCGCCGGGAAGGAACTTCAGGTGAAGGACGGCGCGGCGTCCATGACTTTCGCAGAGTTCATCGCCGGCAAGCATTCCGTTCCGATCTGGCTTCACCGCAAGGGCAAGAAGCCCGTTCCTGGCGTACCGACTTTCGGGTGAGGAGGGAAGATATGGACGACAAGACATGGTGGCAGCTTGTTAAGGACGGCAGGGACGAGGGGTGGAAGCTCGTCTGGGAGCGCGTCGTCGAGCCCGAGTCGAAGTCCATGCGCTCCGCCGAGATGATGGAGCGTTTCTCACTGACGGCTGGCGACTTGATGGGAATGCTTTTCGACGAGATGATCGGAAAGCACAAGATAGATCTCTATCGCGGCGAGGGCAGTTTCGAGGGCTGGCTCAAGCGCTATGTCCGAGGCTATGTCCTCAACGCCGATCCGAACAAGCACGGCGAGATCTCCATTGAGGGCGCGCACCCAGATGCGGAGGGCGAAGGCGAGGCGATGGCGCTCCCAACGCAGGACAAGGAGACGATTCGCCTCGAGGTGTGGCGCATGACGCTATATTTCTTCCGCCTACTGTGGAATGAAGATCCCGAACGGTGCTATATCCATCTCCTTAAAACACGGTATTTTATGTCGAGTGAGGAGATAAAAGACTTCCTCGATGTCTCGTCAGCGGCGAATGTCGACCAGATATTTTCGCGTTCTATCAAGTTTATGCGCGAAAGTTGGCGGAAATGGGATCGCGTAAAAAAGTAGAAAAATCTTTGTCAGTTTTTGCGGAACTTATGCCCTATCTTCACGTGACCGCAAAAGCGGAGAAAGGAAAGGCAAACATGAACAAGAAACTTATACTTGCATTTGGCGCGATTCTGGCGGCAGGAACACTTATGGCTCGTCCCGGCTTTGGCGGTCCGCGCGGCGGCTTTGGTCATCACGGCGGCTTCGGTAGAGGGCCAGCGCCTATGATGCACCATCACCCCGCGCCTATGCATCACCACCACCATGGCGGGTGGGGACATGGAGGACGTGGCTTTTGGCCTGGCTTTATCGGCGGCGTTGTCGGTGGCGTTCTGACTGACGCAATCATCGGCCCGCGCGTCATCACGACTCCCGTTGTTACGACTCCAGTCTACACGACGCCTGTAGTAACGACTCCGGTCTACACGACGCAGCAGGTTTGGGTCCCTGGCACCTATGTCGACCAGATTCAGCCGAACGGCACTGTAGTCCGCGTTTGGCAGCCCGGGCACTACGAGTCGAGGCAAATCCTCGTGCAGTAAAGAGGTTGGAGTTTCGAGTTGGAGTTCGAGAAGTTCTGGAAGGGTTCCATTCTCCAACTTCCAACTCCAACTCCAGCTAAGCATCGTTGGTGGACCGGGCGGGACTTGAACCCACGACCAAGGGATTATGAGTCCCCCGCTCTGACCGACTGAGCTACCGGTCCTCCAAACGGCGGAAATTTTATCAAATCTCCCTCTTGCGCGCAAGGGGGAGATTTTGATATAATTAATAAACTTTTATCCCGCATTGTGCACAGTTAACAAAGTGGTCGCTTACCACACTTCAGGCCAATGGGGGAGCAATTGCATTTCTTAATTCCGGAAAACCGGGAAAAACAAAGGTAAGCCAAGATGAGTGCAGAACGCAAGGTATTCGGTCGTCTCCAGGGGATGGCCGAGACTCCACCGGACCTCATTGAGATCCAGACCAAGTCCTACGAGGACTTCCTTCAGGCCGACGCCCCGGCCGCGAAGCGCGAGAACAAGGGCCTGCAGGCGATATTCAAGGAGATATTCCCCGTCGTGTCACAGGACGCGCGCTACTCCCTCGATTTCGTCGGCTACAACCTCGGCGAGCCGAAGAAGAGCTATCTTCAGGCGCTTCTCGACGGCGAGACCTACGCCCGTCCGCTCTTCGCGACCTTCCGTCTCAACGACGCGGGCGAAGTGCGCGAGGAGGAGGTGTTCCTCGGTGACATGCCGATGATGACCCCCGACGGCGCGTTCGTCATCAACGGCGCCGAGCGCGTGATCGTCTCCCAGCTGCACCGCTCTCCCGGCATCTCGACCGAGCGTCAGATACATGCGAACGGCCAGCCGCTCCTCTCGTGCCGCATCATCCCCGACCGCGGCAACTGGATCGAGGTGATGTTCGACACGAACGACATCATGTGGTGCTTCATGGACCAGCGCCGTCGCCGCAGGAAATTCTACGCCACGACGCTTCTCCGCGCCTTTGGCTACGGTTCCGACGAGAAGCTCATGCAGCTTTTCTACGACTTCAAGAAGCTTCCCACGAACAAGAAGTACGCCGACAAGGACCTCCGTCTCCTGGTGATGAAGGACGATCTCGTCGACGCGGCTTCCCAGGCAGTGCTCGCGCGTCGCTACGATCCCGTCACCCCCGCGATGATGGAGCAGGTCGCCGCCGCGGGAATCGCCTCGGTCGACGTCGTTGACGTCGCGATCGACAACGGAACCCTCATCAAGACTCTCCGCGAAGACGCGAAGGCTGGCATCCACAACGAGGAGGACGCGCTCAAGGAAGTCTACAAGCGCATGCGCCCGGGCGACCCGCCCACGGCTTCCAACGCGAAGCAGATGCTTCGCCGCATGTTCTTCGACCTCGCGCACTACGATCTCGGCTACGTTGGCCGCCACAAGATCAACAAGAAGCTGGGCCTCGCCGGCAAGGTCGACGACAACCTCAGGACTCTCCACGAGTCAGGCATCGACGTGATCGAGGCGATCCGCCTCCTCCTCAGGATATACGTCGGCAAAGAGACGGTCGACGACATCGACCACCTCGGCAACCGCCGCATCCGCACGGCTGGCGAGCTCCTCGAGAACCAGTGCCGTCTCGGCCTCGCCCGCACCGAGCGCCTCGTGCGCGAGCGCATGACCATTCACGACCCCAACCAGGGTCCGCTCACCCCGCAGCGCCTCGTCAACTCCAAGACGTTCAGCGCCGTCGTGCAGGACTTCTTCGCCAGGTCCCAGCTCTCCCAGTTCATGGACCAGACAAACCCGCTTTCCGCCCTCGCCCACAAGCGCCGTCTCTCGGCCCTCGGCCCCGGCGGTCTCTCCCGCGAGCGCGCCGGCTTCGAAGTCCGCGACGTCCATCCGTCGCACTACGGCCGCATCTGCCCGATCGAGACGCCTGAAGGCCCGAACATCGGCCTCATCTCCAGCTTGGGCATCTACGCGCAGGTCAAC